>Ga0302315_10002479_pt1 | contig 17411 bp, 17 predicted proteins | sample III_Palsa_N3_1_FD_200532 | JGI IMG/M metagenome (GOLD analysis project Ga0302315, IMG submission 200532) | Peat permafrost microbial communities from Stordalen Mire near Abisko, Sweden - III_Palsa_N3_1 | ecosystem: Environmental > Terrestrial > Soil > Palsa > Peat permafrost | place: Sweden... | reverse complement strand
TATACTGGCAGTGACTGTAGTACTGACCAGTGGACTAAGAGGCACAAAACTATAGTGATTGGTGGTGATGTCGGGGGTAAAGAAAGACTTGAACAACCAACTGCTTTCCATTAGCTGCTGTCCGGATACCACCGGCAACCTAACTTTGCTCCTGATGGACAGTAATTGGTTGTTCAAATCGTCCTTTATCCCTTCATGCATAAATTTTCTTTCCATGTCTAGTCTAATAGGTTGGAGATAAAACCTTGCTTTATCTTGACTATCTATCAAACTTGAGGTAATGCAAATTATCACAGAACAATAGTGCTGTTTCTGTTACCAAATAACTCTCAGTTTATGTAATAGGCTGCTTACTGCTGCTACTCCTTATACAGTGATCGACGTCACCCACGAACAGCTGCTAATATGTTATAACTTATAAGTTGTAAGTTACAACCTTCAAACCAAAATATAACTGCAAAGTTTTTGTATTACAGTAAAGAAATGTCTCAGACACAGTTACCCCAGCCACAGTTGTCACAACAGCCTCATCACCATATTCATGCTAAGGCTATGTACTTGTCTTGCATCGACTACCGCTTCGTTGATGCCACCGTCAATCTAGTAGAGCAGCTGGAGCAGTGCCAATGTACCGATAGTTTCTGCTTGGCCGGTGCTACTCTAGGTAACAATAAGTTTCCGCCGTGGCGCCAAACCTTCCACGAGAACTTGGCCTTGGCCATTAAATTCCATGATATCATAAATGTTATCTTTGTAGAACATATGGACTGTGGTGCCTACAAGCATATTTATGGCATTCAGACACCTGAGAATGAGCGACGTTTACACATTAGTAATGTGGCTTTGGCTGCCAACTATTATAAGAAACAGTATCCACAGATCCAGAACTGGAGCGGTTACCTCTTTCATGTCGATGGCTCCGCTGAGAAGATCTACTAGGCTATGTTATGGTAACATCTTGTTACTGCTAACTCATCATGATAGAACTAAAGTGAAAATAAAAATGCCAGACTTACAACACAAGCCGTTAAAGGTAACACAAAGTTAACTTACTACTGCTGCTTCTCTCGTACCTTGCTATCATCATCATCATCATCGAAAGTAATGAGTGGAGGAGGAATCTATAGACCGTTCTCTGAGGTAGCTAGAGGAGATGAGTTTGTCTGCGTTAGACTGGCTGACATGAAGGTACTGTGTGACTGGTTGAATAAAAAGGTCACCCGTGATAACGTTGATGTTGGTGCTGCTGGTGCTGCTGGTGGTAATAGTGATAATAAGAGGATAGTTATCTATGAGAAGCTAGAGCTAGACGATAACTTCAATCCAGTACGGTTAGAAGAGTACAAAGAACCGATCGTAGTTGTCATTAACTACACTCACTTCTGTAAGTTAAGCTCAAAATTTGCTAGCATCGTCAAGCAGCAAAAGCCTGGTCGCCTGAACTCTATAACTAAAATTCACTGCAGGAGTGAGGCTGTACCTCAGCTACTTGAGATGTTGGTCAGCAACTGTAGCTATTCTGCTATTAAGTTTGTGGCTTGGTCTGAATCGCTGAAGTCACGTCTCTTTCAAATCCCCAAAGAACAATTCTTGCCTGAAGGGCATGAAAGGCCTGAAAGGCCTGATTTTGAACCCGTCGAATTTACTGGCAAGATCATCCACCAGTAGGGTAGCCATTATTGAAGTAATAGATAATTGAGGTAAAACTTTGTTTTACCTTAAGTTCAATATCACTACTACTACCGCCTAAGAGAATAACGACAGGGATGATAAAATTACAACTACTAAGTAGTTGTAGTAGCGAAATTTCTTGTCTTCTGTAGGGAAGATAATGTGGTAGTTTTCAGTCACTTACAGGTTATGGTTTAGCTGAGAATTAGACTTGTGGTAATTTGTCTTTCAACACAGCATCTCAAACATGTACTAGAGAGGTAAAAGAGGTTTGCCTCAGGTCTATTAACAATACTTCTTGTTCCCTATCTGAGCAGATAATGTGAAACTAATGAACAGTTTATGAGTCTAACTTATATCTAGACTATTTGGTAAATAATCTCTCAAATAAAACTATACAAGAAGTAATCATGATAACTGTTGTGTTAGAGTTGACTAAGTTTGATGGTGACGACACGTCTACAGTTGGGCCCTTACATGTCAGCAGTGAAGCCAATGAAGAATTCGACAAAGAGCTAGCCAATAGGTTAACTCTTGACGATGCGAAGAAAGAAAGGGAGGAAGGGGAAGAAGAGGAGGAAGGGGAAGAAGAGGAGGAAGAGGAGGAAGAGGAGGAAGGGGAAGAAGAGGAGGAAGAGGACAACACTATAATCCTGGATTACAACAACCTCACTGATATCAAGTCGAACTATATTAGAGATATTATTGAAACGTATGGTGATGGTACAGATGAGGTTGTAATTAGTATACCCGAGAGATATGCCGTCAGCTTGGAACGGTATGCCAATTGGCTGCAAAACCGTCGCATAAAGAATACTAGTATAGCTAGTCTAGATGAAGATTTACAGCTGGCAGAGTACTTAGATGACACTGACTACATTGACAATCTTGTGCGCCAGCTAACACAACAACGAATGTATCTCAAACAGCTCATCAATAAGAAGTTGACTAGCTACAGTCTTGAATACCTGCTGATGCAACTTCCTTACGGTCTACTGCCCGATGTTTACAAATACGATGTAGACTTTAGGGACAGATGGATGACTGGTAATCGCAATCGTAAGTTAACGATTGGTGGCCACACTTACCATATTAACGTTGAATCTGTTACGGAGACTGCCTGGACTCCCCCTAATTCCGCTTTCCGAATTTCCCTCAAAAGTGGAATTGAGGGAAATTCGGAAAGCGGAATCCGGAGCGATCTGGAAACAACTCCGGATTCCTCTGAATTCGGAAAGCGGAGTCCAGACAGTGTCGACAACTGGCACAGCACGCTTACTAATTACAGCGCTGGCTTGGCTGCTACCTTTTGGGACGTCAAAGGTTATCCTGTCAGTGCGTTACACTATTACGTATCTGGTCGTCTTGAGGGTGTAGTTCATAGATTTGACAAGTTAGGTAATATCAGACAGCTAATCAGCTACTATCATGGCTCCCGTCACGGTTTGTCATTAACGTTTGACCAACATAACCATCTTGAGAAGGTGGAGTATTATGTCCACGGCAAACTTCAACGCCATGTTGATAGGGTCAATCTGACTAAAGGCTTTTACTTGGCTACAGCTTTACCAAAGATTGGTTGTAGTGGGCTTAGAGAGACATGGGTAGATTATATAGCCACTGCTAGTCTTGGACCACGCTTTGTCCCTGACGATCTCTACTCCAATGAGAGTCTGATGCATCCTGAACTACTACTCTGTGGTCAACGTTCGTAGTTGACTGCACTACTGTCCACATTACTTGTAGATACAACTTCAAGTTGTATTTGATTCTGTACTAAGACTATTATGATAGACCACAGAATCTAGTTTTTACAATTTAGAGCTGTATTCTCAAGTTACAACTCTTACAACTCTAAACTAGCTCTTACGGTCTTCTCTAACTCGCAGCCCTCATAGTCCCTAATGACTATAAATCGTATTGTCCTCCCAAGTTATGTCTCTTCTAAGTTACAACTCTTATAGTCTTTCTAAGTCACAACTCTTGTAGTCTCTCCAAGTTATAATCTCTCTAAGTTATAACTGTTATAATCTCTCTAAGTTATAACTGTTATAATCTCTCTAAGTTATAACTGTTATAATCTCTCTAAGTTATAACCCTAACTTATAGAGATTATGAGAACTATGGCTTATCTAAGTTATAACTCTAAGTTATAAGTCTCATGATCACTTCAAGCTATGACTCTGACATACAATATAGGACTGTTACAGTGTAATAGTATCACAGTATAATAATAACAGTAGCATAACTTCGGTGTAGCCGTAAGTGATAAGACCGTAGTAGCACAGCTAACCTGACAAACATGATAATTTTAGTAGTCCTTAAGAAATGGCAAGTAGCTGGAAGGTAGGTACGTGTCACATCAGCTACGACAGCACTGCCGAGGAGCTGCGTTGTCAGTGTCCTAATCTCATGCTCAAGTTCAACCAGGCTAACCTGCGGGCTGAGCCATCGCCGATGAACATTACGGTGACGGCTAGTAGTAGCGACCAGCCAACACCACCACTGATTATCACCAGTACCACTAAGCTAGCTGGTGATACTAGGCTGGTTGCCACAGCAACTGTGCCATCACAACGTTCACCAACAGTTGAGGATATTCACACTGTCACCATCTTCAAGACGGATGAGGCTGGTCGGACTACTAACTACTACTTGGTGTCCGAACGCGACTGTTGCGTTGGAGACGCACACACCGTCAAGCCCTCTACCGTCAAGCCCGCGGTAACAGACACTAGGTGCTGTAGTAGGCGTTGGTCACACAAGATGTGTGACAGTCGGCGGAACATATTCGGTCGGCAACGTTGTTACACTTTGACTGAGTTCAAACAGTTGACCTCTGACTTCCAAAAAGACTAATGTAAGATAGTACTAGGTACAACTTCTAAGAAGTTGTAGTTTCGCAACTACAATCTATATGTGTATGTATGTATGTATGATAAGGTTATGCGTCATACACCATCTTCATCCTTTGCTTATTCCTCAAAGTAGTAGTAGTAGTAGTAGTTGATTAAGAGTAGGTAATAGCTCGAATGTGGATGTTGTAATTTTGAAACTTTTTAGAGTTAAAAAGCTACAGTTGTTATAACTAGCACGGCACTAGAATAACAATGTTACCACCATCACCGCCATCACTATCTGCCATTGAGGCCGAGTACGGTAGGTTGCAAGAGGAGTATCGGTGGTTGCTAGATGGTATTCGTAATCTCAAGTTCTACTACAATGACAATATCCCCTTTGCAAGACGGATTGAATTTAACTCGTACATCAGAGAATATGCAGCAGACAGGAAGCGACTAGTAGACACAATTGATGCTGTTGTGCCTATTAATAAGCATGGGATCGAGCGACAGATGTTCAATCATCAGCTATCCTATGGTCCACGTGGACTTATGACTGACAAGTTCTACAAGTTTCTTCTTTGGGTTAAGTCGACCTATGATGTTCGACCATTGGCCAATGTCGCCACCATCTAGACCTACCAGTAAATGTTATCTCGGATAACATATGTTATGTGTTATACTACAGCAGAGCTTGTGAGACTTACTAACTGCCGATCTAATTCATAGTTGTTAGAGTCTAGAGTTAATAACAAGTTTAACTATAACACTATTATCACACAGAATGTTGTTACTGATATAAGTAAACTTGTAATAGTATTATTAGACTACTTACCTGGTAAGTGGTAATAACACAGTATAATCAATATCACTAAGAGTCACAATAGTAGGACGTCTCCTACTATATACCAGGAACTGTTTGTGTCTACTAAGCGGAACCTGTCACTGTGAAAAGTTGATAATAAAATAAAGTTGGCAAACTACTGTCAGGCTGACAGTAACAAGTACAGAGGAGTGACTACTACTACTACGTACCCAAATAGCAACAAAGATGGTACTTCAATGGAAGTATGCTGGTGGTGTCAAGCTGTCGGAAGAGGTAATCAAGACGCTCAAACAGAACGATGATACCAAAGACAGGTTGGGGCTGACGGAAGAGCAGGTCATTCAAAAAGTGTTGTACAACAACAGTGTGACACTGAAATCAGAAACTTTACAGTTACTAGCTCAGCCTAGTACTAATAAACTGACTTACCACCGTACTGACCCTGATATCGCTAAGGTGCTGTCTGGCATCGAGTATGCTGTCAAGCAACATCAGGTCGAGCTAATCGATCTTACCAGAGTTGACAACGGTCCCAAGTTCAACATTGTCAGGTTGGCGTCAGCTACCCCTGTGCTGCAAGTGCCTATTATAAATAAGATGTTGGCACTGAAGCATGCCCTACCTCTACTGGAGGTAGTTAGGCTGGCATCTGGCCTGACATCTAGAAAAGGTCATTCGCCGAAGTGGCAGCACATCTTGTCGTCACTGGCCGACATCGAGAGTCTGTTTAATCTAAGACTGCTAACCTTGGATCCACTCTACATGACAGTCAGTCTGTCAAAAACTGTGTTGGATCTGGAGAAAACTCAGGCTACTAACACTTTCAGTCTGGCTATGTGGTTCAAGCAAGAGCCGAATCCCACTGAGGAGGTTGAGTGTTATGTGATGAGTCAACTGCAGGCGGCTATTAGGAATATAGGCGAAGACTACTCACTCGGAGACACAGTCAGGCTGATTGAAGAGGGTCTCCTAACAGCTAGAGGCTGGGATCAGAAATGCAACGTCACCACCACCCTCATCAAGCTTGTTACCACCGAAGCGGTTGCCGGTCGTTTAATAGTTAGCGGAGGCAAAGCCACACCAATCGCAGCTACAATTATCACTGATGGTATTATGTCAAGGAACACTAGTATTAGACACTCAGTTGATCTCATGTCCAAGGTTAGGCTAAATGTCAGTCTAAGGCTTGACAGTTACGACCTGGAGCTCCTACTCCTGCTTGAAGCAGTTTGTGCCTGGCGCGGTCGTGCTCTCTATGGTACCACTCAGATGTTGTCTGAAGGTTCAGACCTAGTGTGTAGTTGGTCTAACATAGAGCGTATCATCAACACCTTCAAGCACCTGTATCAGCTGAAAATGGTATCGGAAACAGATGGCATTTTCACTGTCACTCCATTAGGTCATGAAGTGGTGACTCGGAAGAGATTGGGTGCCACTCAGCTAGAGGTGATGTTGATGCCACGTGGGGATGTTGTCATTGACAACAGCCCGGGTTGTAGATCAGACTGGTAGTTGATGTGATCACATATATGTATATACATATGGATACACAGTTAGTACAAGTTAGACTTGTACAGGTAGATTTAGTACTAGACAATCTCGTTTCTGTTATAAGTTAGAGTCATAAGTTAGAATTATAACTCCTACGAACTTCCACTATAACTTAGAGTTATAACTATTACAAGTTCCTGTTATAAGTTAGAGTTATAACTTAGAGTTATAACTATTACAAGTTCCTGTTATAAGTTAGAGTTATAACTTAGAGTTATAACTATTACAAGTTCCTGTTATAAGTTAGAGTTATAACTTAGAGTTATAACTACTGCAAGATCTTGTTATAAGTTGTTGTATGCTGTAACCTATAACATACAACTTATAAGAGTCCGACTTGGTAGTATTACAATACAAGAAGGGTTTTTATAGTACCATTTTTGTAATCTACAACATACAGTGGTTCTTTTTCTAGTAGAGATTACAGGGTAGAGCCCTAAAGTTAATAGTAGTAACTTTACCAAGTAACATCTGAGTAAAGTTACTACTATAAAAGATGGCTGAACAAGCAGAACTTCGTGACCTGCATTATGCTATCTGAGACAACGATGTTGACAGAGTCAGGCGATGGTTAGAAAGTAATCCGGATGTTGACATTAATGAGCCACACTCGGGTGACGGTATTAATGATCCACCTAACAACGCTCTGCATGCCGCTTGTGAGCGTGACGAAGAGGACATCGTCTCTTTGCTACTGAAGCATCCACGTGTCGATGTCAACGCTAAGAAGAGTAATGGCATGACAGCCTTTGCCATCTGCTGCCGCTGGAACTGTGCAAAGGTCGCTAAGCTGCTGCTGCAAGATCATCGGGTTAGCCTTGGTGGTCAAAGTCATATTGGAATAGGGGAATCCTTCTTTGGCCCCGGATTAGGGGCGGGACTAGGAACAGGATCGGGGTACACTCCAGAAGACTGGCTTGTTATTAGTAAACACAGTGATGTTGCCAAGTGCTGGATAGCGTCAGGTCGTGACATGAGTCTATCACCAGTCAGTGAGCTACTTAGCACGGATGATATCATTCTCGAAAAGCTACTTGAGATTATTGATGACGATGATGTTCGCCAGCGTTTTGTAGTTATCTGGCTACTAAAAAGCTTTAACTCTAATCCACAATTAGTGCGTTATCAGACTAGGTTAGAACTGGGTGGGTTCAAAGAGGAACCAGCTGCTGAACTGTTTGCCTTAGTAATCTTCGTCTGTGATGACTACTTGTGCAGTAGAGAACAGCAGCAGACACAACAGCACAAACAGGCTAACGACAGGACTGTTACCAGATTCTTTGCCATGACCTCTCGGCTACCAATGGAGCTGCAGATGATAATCTGCCATCGAGTTGTAGGATCAGTAGCTGAACTTATACATGGTTACAATGTTAAGATTGCTCTCCGTCGCCTAGCTTCTGTATTCGTAGAACATAGTTGTGTATGATCGAACATAGTCAGGTATGGTGTCAAGCAACGTTTGATAGCTAAGTTTACAACTCTAAGTTGTAAGTGGTAAGCTAGACTTATAACTAGTAGTCTAAGTTATACTTAAGCAGTTTTGACTTTGTATGTCTATGAAAGTACTGGAAGGTTTTAGTAGACCTAAACAGTTATAGGTTATAGTAGAAATAGTCTACATTGTAATCTTGCCGTAGTTGACAGGTGCAAACCGTAAAATAGCAGATACAATTAAACTAACAAATGTTATTACGAACAGACAGCTATCTAGTTCATAGTGTTACTAATACAACATCTCTTAGAGAGATGTTACCAACAGACTTCAGCCTAGAACCTGAAGACTAGCGACATTTTAACTTCACCCTTATTCAACTCCAGACCAATCGAGAACTCACCACCAGATCCCGAGTTAGATTTCAGGTCAGCCTGTGCAGCCTGCCTGATGACAGAGTAGAGAGTGGTGAGATGAGCAACATCTTGCTCTTTGAGGTAGTCAGCCAAATCGAGCACAACCTTCCTACAATTACCGGTCTCGGTGGTGAAATCATTCTGCTCAATCTTGTGTTTGATGTCAGGCAAGACTCTGTCATTAAACATTGTCTGATACAGACCTGCCAGATCAGCCTCTCCTTGCTTAATCTCAGCCTTCTTGGCCTCAATGGTAGTTTTCAGGGACTCCATTTCAATTGCTAAGTTGCAGGCCTTAGTAGTACTTAGCAGACACAAAATCAGAAGTACTAAACTCAGTATTCCTTTGATCATAATGGATGGTGATTTCGTTGGTTACTTTTGATATGTAAGGTTTCAATTATTCCTCTAGTAACAACGGGTTTTAGGTCGTATCCGTGACATATGATGTGGTAACATATGGTGTTACCACCAGTTAGGACAGGAGTGTTGTCGGGCTATATGCTCACGTCAAACAATGCAGAAATGGTGTCAAGTTATATGCTCACGTCAAACAATGTAGAAATGGTGTCAAGTTATATGTTCACACCAGTCAAGTTATATGTTCACACCAGTCAAGTCATATGTTCACACCAGTCAAGGTAGAAATGGTGTCAAGTTATATGTTCACACCAGTCAAGGTAGGAGTAGTGTTAAGTTATATGTTACCACCAGTTAAGATTGTGGGTACGGAGATAACAAAGATACGGTTATAGATGGGTCGAAAGCTGGGGATGAGCCAGGCCAGAACTTTAGCTAATAACCAGACTGCTAGGGCAAACAGTATACCAGCAATAAACAGTAACCAATCTTTACTCCTGTCCTTAGTTGCTGCAACTGCTTCAACTGCTGCTTCTGTCATAACATTATTACTATTAGTTACTGTTAGTGTCTCCATGTTTATCTATGGTATTTTATTAGCCATAACAAAGTTTTTGTACATCTTCAAGCTGTACAAAATGCTATAGTCGCATCGGAGGTAAAGTGGTGACAGTGTTAGCAACATACAGTAAGTCTTCCGCTGCTGGATCTAGTACAAGTCAGGCGGTAGATGTTGTAGAAGTGATATTTTTGACGACTTAAAAACAGCCACCAACAAGCCCTACCCTTAACAATGGTTGACTGTGTTGAACAACGAAGAGCACGTGAGAACAGGGAGATGGTGGTAATTTCCGTTATACTGTTGGTAGTGTTTATTGTGATAGACATGTTAGCTGCCACTAACACCTAGAAGTCGAGTTTAGAATCCATACAACTTTAAGTTGTATCTTCAAAGTAACTACACCACTGCTGTTGTAACTGGGTTACAGTCTTATAACCTAATTCAAGGTCAGTGACGGCTCCACTACAAGTAAAATCTTTACCGGCTCAGCCAGTAAAAGTATCTAACCAATAAACTGTTTAGCTTAGCCACTCAGCTAGATCAGAGCTTGACGGTAACCACTGTGATAACCAACCATTGTCAGACGCTGCAGTAGCAGATGGTAGCCAGTACAACTTAAGTTGGACAATGCAGAGACTGCTAGACGAGTATCTAACAATACTCTCTCTAGTAGCCAGTTTGTTGGCATCTCGTAGCTTAGTGAACTCTAAGTAGTCATCGGGAGCCTGGTAGAGTAGAGGTAGATAACGGCTAACTTTATCATACAAACTCAACAGTTCTTCACCATGCTGATCACACTTGTCACACTTGCTATATTTGTCACACTTGTCACACTTGCGATGTTCACTGGTATCGAGTGCTGACATAGTTTTGCGGGTAATCTCTTCACTAGTCAGTACCATACTGCTACCCAGTAGCTGATCGCCTGAGTAGATGGCTTTGACTACCTGGAACTTATTATCATAGCTACTAACTTGATAATTGTAGTTCTCAATATTAACCTCCTTACCCCATAGCAGAGTTATCAGACAGATAACTGTATCAGCAAGTTCAGCCTGGGATAGCCTGCCAAGCATCCTTTATCTCATGATAATTAATATTAGTTGTCAACTCGGTAACAATGTCTTCAACCTTAAGGCTATTAAGTCCATTGACAAACGATTAATAGATACTGGTATTGGTACTAGAGCTTGTCAGTATCAGGACTAGCTTGATCTTGTACTCGACTATTCAGCTACTCGGCTACTCGGTTGATTACTCGACTATTCAGTTGACTACTCAAGTACCAAAAGGGAGGTACCTCCAACCACTGTTATCTAACTATGTTTAGTCAAATAGTAGCGTCTACACAAACCTGTACCTCTTGAAGAGATACAACATTTCTACCTGAACTAACATCAGCAGTTATACATAACTGCAGAGGTTTAAGTAAGTCGTTAAGACTACAAACTAGTCTTCTAGTAAGAATAGTAGTTCATAACAAGCAGCTATGAAGAAGTCATAACCAAAATAGTAACAGTTGTAGAGTAGACGTCTAATAGCCTTGCTGGTATGAAGTCGCTGCTCAGTTACGGGCAGATTATCAACTAAAACGTGCTTAGTGTAGAAGCTGTCTTCGCCAAAGACTGCTATAAGCATCGCATCATAATCTGCTTTCTTTGTCGTCATTCTACCCTTATCACGAACTTCCTCTATAAGTGGAATGGGGAAGCTACCACCTAACATATAGTATACCCTGTTAGTTGCTTCAATTTCCAAGAAGCTCATCTGTGACACACTGGCCTTTTACTACCGGAGATATAAATTATTGTTTCTGATATTATGATGGTTGAAGTTTGAGGTGTGTACATATAATAACACAGTAAGACAGTAAGACAGCAAGAGGTTAGAGAGGATAGTAAGACAGTAGGAGGTTAGGACAGATAATAAGACAGTAAGATACTAAGAGACTAGAGTAACCAACGAGAGAGTAACACAGACAGTAAGAAGTCTAGGTAAGCACCAATATGACATTAAGCTGTAGATATGTGTAGTGTATGGTTGATTCAATCAACCATTGTAGTAGTTCTTGCTACTATTAGGCCTAGTAGTAGTAGTTATTGTCAGCCAAGTAAAGAAGTTACCACTGCGTCTCCTGAGGTGGCCGCCTGTCTCTTATGGACCAGGTGTAGATGATGTTGTTATCACCGCTGGCAATACCATGTTTACGTTCGTACTCCAGCCGTTTGAAGGTTACCGGGGCAAACTCATCGAACTCACCCAAATCCACATAGATGATTGCTGGTTGTGATGTCTCTTCGGTCATAACTCGATTAGACAGCAGCAACATTATCAGCATCAGAGACAGCAGCAAAATCCTAGTCTTCATGGTTAACAACCTCTTTCTGTTTATCCTTGTCATCAAAGTCATTTATTTGTAAAGCTATAGTTGATTGAGTAACTGATTGACTGATCGGTCAACACAAAATCTTCTTGTTATATTAGTAGTTGTTGTTGATGATGTTATTAGTAAAACAGCCAGCATATGAACAAACCCTGTCTTGCAGAAGATTTTATGATGACTTAGTCATCACAAACTTGGATTCTTAATCTTCACTACCAAGACTGTACTGTTTTCACTGCTTCCGTTGCTTCTGTTGCTTCCGCAGAAGCAGCAGTACAGTACTAAATCCGGTGCTGCTGCTGTTGCTGTTTAACGCCATGCCTGTAAACGTCAGCAGAGCGCAGATGACCATCTTGTAAGTAAGATACGTGCCAACGAACTGGTGCTAGACTAGACCAGAGGCTGTTAGGTGGATGTTGGAGAGCTCAACAACCTCAAAGATGTTAAAGTAGAAGCTACTTCTCAACTGTAGATCTCGCAGCTCAGTGTTGTCCTGTCCTTTATACTGGCTGTACAGCCAAGTAAGAGTGATACTGCGGCTAGGGTTATAGTTAGCGTAGACGATACCTTGATTGTCAGGTAAGATAAAGTCACCACTATCATTCATTTCAATCACCCTTGCATCAGTAAGTCTATCTAGTATCCGTCTGGCAATGCCAGTGAACGGTGAGTAGTCACTGTATGCCAAGAGGATTACTTCAACATAGAAGTTGTGCTGGTAGTGGTTTTTCGGCCAGTTCTCGAAGTTCTCTAGTATGAAAATTTTTGGAACTTCGTGTTAGCAGCCTTATAAGCGGTTCAGGTCAGCGATGGCAACAGTGCGTGACATAGTGTTTTACTCAACCAAGTTTATAATAAAATCTTTTTGACTGTGATACTTATAAGTGTGATAGCTGCAACATCATAATCAGTTACAACTGTAAGGACAATTGAAAATATGCTAAGGTGAAAAAACAGCTAACATGGCTTCTATCATCAAGGCTTTCAACGAGACCAGCGATGATGATGTTGTTGTGACAACCAATGCTGACAAACTTAGGATTATACTCAGATGGAATGCTAATAACTTCAGGGAGATTGTGCCCGATCTCATATCTTTTGCTAGCACACAGACTAGTTTGAGTGTCTTTGGTGTGCAAACTAGTTTGCACCCCCAACAAAAGCCACTTCTCAACTGGGAGTCATTCAAGTATAGCTTAGGAGAGTACATGAGTTTCGCTTTCAGCCTCTATAGACAGTGGCAATGGTTGCAAGCCAGCTTTGGTTCTGAGCTGTACAAGCAGGATTTTTTTAACTCGAAGTCTGTGTCAAGAGCTACTGAGGAGGTTATAGACACGGAGCTGATGACCACTTATCAGTTTGATCTTGCCAGTTATCTGGCTGCTATTCAGGATGACTTTATGGGTGACGTTCATCAAGCTGACCACTTAATGTCTCAAAAAGATGATGATGGTAATGACAATGAAGAATTGTGGGAAGAAGGTTCTGATCTGCTCGACAGTAGTGTCGAGAAGTACTTCTACCCTTTACTGCTCAACCCCTGGCTGTATGTTAAATTTGGTGTTTACCGTGACGTTCACGGTCAGGCGTCCAGTGTGAACATCAACGAGGTCGGCTATAGGGGATTAGCTGTCCCCGTAGTCACTAGCAACTCAACTATCTCTACCGGCTCCAACACTGGAGCCGGTAGAAAACGTGTCCGGCTGCAGGACGGTGAGGATGATGAGAATGATGATGATACTAATATGGAGTAGTGGTGAACCTTTTTTTTTGGTTGTTAAACAACCAAAACTAACATGATATCGATGTTATATCGAGTATAGGTTGTAACTTCTACGAGGCTCTCATTAGCCATCTTGCAGGGTCTACTCTACTGGACAAACTGTAGCTCTTCTAACTTACAACTTTAAGTTGTAACTATTCTAACTTACAACTTTAAGTTGTAACTGTTCTAACCTGTAACTGTTCTAACCTGTAACTGTTCTAACTTGTAACTGTTCTAACTTGTAACTATTCTAACCTGTAACTGTTCTAACTTGTAACTATTCTAACCTGTAACTGTTCTAACTTGTAACTATTCTAACTTGTAACTGTTCTAGGCTGTAAGACAAGTTGTAAGTTACAATCATGACTATCGTCACCGAAATTATCCGTTACCACCACTCACCCGTGCTAAGCTCTGTAGACAGACCTCTCAATTACAACGTAAAAAGTAACAAGATTATAAACTGTACCAGATAAGCATATGTCTAGGCAAGTGAAAAAGTCTGTCTTACAAAATAAGAAACATGACGTCGCCATTCAGTCTTTTCAGTTACAATCTGCAGTTTATGCACGAGGCTGAGGATGCTAAGGTGTTCAAGGCGACAGACATGACAGGCAAACAGTTTGTGGTTAAATTCACCCTAGTATACGGCAATTATGACCCTGCAGCACACGAGGTCTATAGTGAGTTGATGACTATCAACCATCCTAACCTGGTCAAAGTATTTGAGGTGGGTATTATAATGCCACAACATCCTGAGTACAAACAGCTTTACAACATGATGAATTGGGATTATGACAACGGTAGTGTTGCTGAGGTTAGTCTGCCGACCAACACAGCTATCCCTTATGTACTGATGGAGTACATCGATGGTGTCAGTGTTGACAACAAGTCTGAAATTGAACCTATTAGCCTGTGTCAAGACATGTTGGCGGCTATTAAAGTACTGCAGAATCACAGTATAGTTCACGACGATGTTCAGACGCAAAATATTCTCTTTGACCCTACAAACAACAGATATGTGCTGATAGACTTCGACCTGTCATATCACGATGCTGATGGCGAGGATACTCACCGTGATGTTGACCTGTTCATGGAGGTCCTGCTACATGTCTTAAGAGTCAACCAGCCAGTCACCAATAGTCTATTGCCTAATACTACTGCCATCAACAAGTTTTACAACGCTACCGTGACCATGATTTCACCTGATCTCGGCGTCGACGACTACACTACTCTCTTATCACAGTTACTGGGTGGTGACTATGTACTGACTTTGCCGTTGGAGCATGGTGTGACGGAAGTCTGGCAACATGGAGTGAGAATCCAGTAGCTAACCTGTTAACTCATTAACTACCTATCAGATAGGTAGTAAATACTTTATTTCTAGTGTTAGTAGTAACATAACACCAGTCTATAACCTAGTAGCTGGCGATATTCCACTGTATGCATAGTCTATCACCAAATAAATGACTAAAGTAATATATAAACAAACTGTGTGTTATCGATGACCGGCACAAGTAAGAAACAGTCTCTGAAAGTCGGCGGTGTTAAACAGCTACTAGTCGACAATAAGAATAGGAGTCAAGTTGGACTAATCGATCTGGAGTCGGATGATGCCGCCATTCATCACTATATCTTAAACTGTTATGAAAACGAACTATATGCTATGCCCAAGTATTTTGCTAGGCTAACAGCCGGTGACAGACACGAGGCTATTAACCGTATCAGCGAGATTGCTAAAGGTCAGGTTGAACGCCGCTATGGTAAGGTTACAGATGTGGAGGTGATGGACGATGAGTTCATTATGGTCAGCTACTATAGTTCTAGACTTAATATGGAAGTTACTGTCCCTTTCCACCTGCGTATTGACCGCCATCACCCCATGTATGGTCCTGTATTTCGCTATGCCACACTAGAACCACCACCTTCCGTCTGTTGTATTTTGTAACTGCTAGAAGTTGTTGCTGTTGTTGACAACAGCAACAATAACGAGAACGACAGCGGTCCCTAACAACAACAACAACCACTATTAGTACTGTCATTATAGTGTTACCTCAAGTAACACCTGCTAGCTATAATAAACTGAATATGTAGTTAACCCCGGTAGAAAGCTACCGATGGCTAATATCCTTGAAGCACTTAACTACAGTGGAGGTTCTGCAACCTCTAACTGGGACAGACTTCAATTTATACTGAAGCGCAATGCTGACACCTTTGATGCGTCGCTACATGCCGCCCTAACTTGGGACCAAGAATCAATCTTCAACTGGGATAGTGTCAAGTGTATTCTCAATAGATATTTTGGCTACACTCTACAACTGTACAACAAATGGAAGATGTTAGAAATGTTCTTTGGTGAGGAGTTGTACAGAATGAGAGTAGATCAAATGATAACAGTAGATCTCGACTCTCTTACACTTGCCATTATGGTGCAACAAGATAACTTCGATCTTGACAGCTACCTGGCTGCTACTAAGCCACGTTTTGAATCTGCTGTAGCCCAGGCTTACTGGCCCATTACTCAAGGTTCCGACGAGGACCGGGATGATGCCTTCGACATTCTAGATGCCAGCATTGGTTGCTGCTTTCATCCTCTGCTACTCCACCCAGAGCTCTATGTGAAGACGGTTGACAACAGTTGTTATCAGCAAGATGCGCAAATCAACACTAACAGGAAAAGACGACGAGTGGAGTCAGAGTCAGAGTACGTAGAGTGATAATGACAATGATGACAAGAGTAAGGTCATGGACGAGAGTTATAACTTGTATTTGAGCACAAGTTGAGATCTCGTGATCTCGTGATCTACTTGTACAGGCATCACAACTTTGAGTTGTGATCTATGAGTAAGTAGTTTTACTCTATTCTTTATGTTAACCCGTAGTTATAGGTGCATATGATAGGTGTAAGTACTTTAACTATTTAGTCTTGTTAGTAGTTCTGTAAACGAAGCTAGGATTAGACCATACATGTCGTACTTCCCATCTTATTGTCTGACTTGAAGTTAGACATAGTCTTTGGTAACTTATTACTTTATAAGTTGTTGTTGTTATTGTTAGATAGAAGCCAATCTCTTTACTATATTAACACTAGTTACAAATTTTAAGTCGATAACTGTCATATAGCCCTAGATATCTCTACCAAACTCCTATAACTGTACTTACAGAAGTTTGGTAGAGATGTTAGTTGTCAATGATAGGTGGTGGAGGTTAAACATAGCCAAAATTTCTAGAGTTGCTGGGTGGAGGAGGGAGAAGGGGAGGGGACAGGAAAATTCTATCTTTGATATCATCACACTATTACGTTGTTTATCAGACAAGCTTTCTGTGTTATATCTATAAGATTTTACGGGAAGTCTTTGTTGGTAATCTGGGAGGGATCTCTGTCACCAACAACTACCAGAAACTTGGTTTCTGGAAAAATTTTCTAGTGCTTAACGCATACCCCTTGGCAGCAAATTTTTATATTAGCTATTAATATCTAGCTGTGTTGATAACAAGCCGATTTTACAACTACAACTACAACTACAAAATTTAGTGAGAATAACTTTGGTAAGCGTAGTTGGTAACTTCCTGACATCGACGACAACCAGAAATTAAGTTTC
>Ga0302315_10002478_pt1 | contig 17428 bp, 19 predicted proteins | sample III_Palsa_N3_1_FD_200532 | JGI IMG/M metagenome (GOLD analysis project Ga0302315, IMG submission 200532) | Peat permafrost microbial communities from Stordalen Mire near Abisko, Sweden - III_Palsa_N3_1 | ecosystem: Environmental > Terrestrial > Soil > Palsa > Peat permafrost | place: Sweden... | reverse complement strand
TCTTCAGCAATCCACAGCCCTTCGACCTGATGGAACATCGGCGAATGGGTGGCGTCGCTATCGACCCGGTAAGTGCGGCCCGGTGCGATGACCTTGATCGGCGGTTTGTTCATGCGTGCATAACGCACCTGCATCGGGCTGGTATGCGTGCGCAGCAACAGCTGTTTGCCTTCGCTATCCTTGCCGTCGATGTAAAAAGTATCCTGCATCGAACGCGCGGGGTGGTTTTCCGGGCTGTTCAAGGCAGTGAAATTGGTCCAATCGGTTTCGATTTCCGGGCCGTCGGCAACGTCGAAACCGATCGACGCGAAAATCTCTTCGACCCGCTTCCAGGTGCGCATGACCGGATGGATACCGCCGACGCTGCGTCCACGTCCCGGCAAGGTGACGTCAATCGCTTCTGCGTTCAGGCGCGCCTGCAATTGCTCATTGGCCAGCGCATCGCGGCGCGCATTCAATGCGGCTTCAATCTGTTCCTTGGCGACGTTGATGACCGCGCCCTGGGTTTTGCGCTCGTCCGGCGCCAGTTTCCCCAAGCCCTTCATCTGCTCGGTGACCTGCCCGGTCTTGCCCAGGTATTTTGCTTTTGCGTTTTCCAGCGCGGCAGCGTCAGCTGCTTCAGCAAAATCAGCTTGCGCTTGAATGACGAGTTGTTCTAAAGAAGTCATGCGGATATTTCGCTCTCGAAAAACAGATTGTACATAAGTCGGCGAAATCACACCGACTTGGTAGGGTGGGCACGCTTTTGCACCCGCGCCGTTGCCATCTCCGCGTGGGCACAAAAGCGTGCCCACCCTACTTGCTAAAAACCATCTCCGTCATTGCCGCGAAGGCGGGGATCCATAGGCAGGTCGATATAGCGTATTCACTATGGATTCCCGCCTTCGCGGGAACGACGGAGCGTTATGTTACTTTCCAGATTAACTTTGAACCATCAAATACCAAAATGAATCTGGAAAGTAAAGGTATCTCTAAAAAAACAAAACGGGGCATAGGTTATCGACCTCTGCCCCGCTCGGATATTACGACGCCGCCAAAACTAGCGCGACGTTCGCGACGATATCAATTACGCAGCGATATTGGCCTTCACCTGATTGACAATCGCGGCAAATGCCGGCTTGTCCATCACTGCCATATCGGCCAGAACCTTACGGTCCAGTTCGATGGAGGCGCGTTTCAGACCGTTCATGAACACGCTGTATGTCATGCCATGCTCACGGGACGCCGCATTGATACGTGTGATCCACAAAGCGCGGAATACACGTTTCTTGTTGCGACGATCGCGGTAGGCATATTGACCAGCGCGCATGACTGCTTGCTTGGCGATACGATAGACTTTACTGCGGCGACCACGGTAGCCTTTGGCTTGATCGAGGACTTTTTTATGACGGGCCCGTGCTGTGACCCCACGTTTTACTCTAGGCATGGTTACTCCTTAAATATTGAGTGTGAGGTTAAGCGAACGGCATCATCGAGCGAACGGAAACCATGTTTGTGGCATGGACTTCTGTTGAACCGCGCAATTGACGTTTGGTTTTGGTGGTCTTCTTGGTCAGGATGTGGCGTTTGAACGCTTGACCGCGTTTAACGGTTCCACCTGGACGCACGCGAAAGCGCTTTTTAGCGCTGCTTTTCGTTTTCATCTTTGGCATAGCTAGTTCTGTCCTTTGGACAGCTCCATTTTTAACATGATTGCAGGTGGCAACATTTCGTTACGCTTGGATGCCTGCTCTCACTTGTCATGCAGCAGAATCGAGTCTGCTGCGCATGTGCAAATCATTCAACCGAAATCAAACGACTTGCTCAATCTTCGTAGCGAGAGGGTGAAACAAATCGCCCCAACCCTCTGTATCGCCAACGTTTTTCAACGATATTGCAACGTTATTTCTTTTTCTTTGGCGCCAGTACCATGATCATCTGGCGACCTTCCATCTTAGGCCACTGCTCGACCTGGCCGTACGGCTCCAAGTCCAGCTTCAAGCGTTCCAACATCCGCACGCCGATATCCTGATGCGCCATTTCACGTCCGCGGAAGCGCAGCGTGATCTTGGTTTTATCGCCATCATCCAAAAACTTCACGAGATTGCGCAGCTTGATGTTGTAATCGCCATCATCGGTGCCTGGACGGAATTTAACTTCCTTGACCAGGATCACCTTCTGCTTCAATTTGGCCTCATGAGCTTTCTTTTGCTCAGAATATTTGAACTTGCCGTAATCCATCAGCCGGCATACTGGCGGTTGCGCCGTCGGTGCGATTTCCACCAGATCAACGTTCGCCTCTTCCGCAAGGCGGAAGGCTTCTGCCAAACTCACGATACCCAAAGGCTCGTTCTCGACCCCACTTAGACGCAGCTCCGGCGCAGTAATTTCACCGTTGATGCGATGCGACTTGTCAGTAGCTATTGTAGTTTCCTTTTAAAATCAAATAATTAAGCCGTGCTGCATATCAGGCTTTGGTATCGAGGTCGTTTTTCAGACGCCCCACCAAGACATCGACAGGCATGACACCCAAGTCGACGTTGCCCCGCGCACGCACGGCCACTGTGTTTGCATCCCGCTCCTTGTCACCGATGACGACGATATAAGGCAGCTTCTGAACTGAATGCTCGCGTATTTTAAAGGTTATTTTCTCATTACGCAAATCAAGCTGCACTCTAAACCCTTGTTTCTTCAGGTTTTCTGCAACAGAATGGGCATAATCAGCTTGCGCTTCGGAAATATTGACCACAGCAACTTGCACTGGCGCCAACCATAATGGCAAAGCGCCGGCATGATTTTCTAGCAACATGCCGATAAAACGTTCCAAAGAGCCAAGAATCGCCCGATGCAGCATCACCGGAATCTGGCGGCTGTTATCCTGCGCGACATATTCAGCTCCCAAACGCACCGGCATCGAGAAATCGACCTGCATGGTACCGCATTGCCACATGCGGCCGATTGCATCCTTCAGTGTGTATTCGATCTTCGGGCCGTAGAATGCACCTTCGCCCGGTGAAATTTCGTACTGGCAGCCGGAACGGTCGAGCGACGCGATGAGCGCTTGCTCCGCCTTGTCCCATGCCTCATCCGAGCCAACACGCTTTTCAGGGCGAGTTGCCACTTTATAAATGATGTCATTGAAGCCAAAGTCCTTGTAGACTTTTTGCAGCAAGGCTGTGTAGGCGACACATTCATCCAGAATCTGGTCTTCAGTACAGAAGATGTGGCCATCGTCCTGGGTAAAGCCGCGAACGCGCATCATGCCGTGCAAGGAACCGGACGGCTCATTGCGATGACATTGGCCGAATTCGCCGTAGCGCAAAGGCAATTCACGGTACGAGTGCATGTTCGACTTGAAAATCTGAATATGCCCAGGGCAGTTCATCGGCTTCAATGCATAGGACCGGTTTTCCGACTCGGTCGTAAACATGGCGTCCTTGTAATTTTCCCAGTGCCCGGACTTTTCCCAGAGACTGCGATCGAGAATCTGCGGCGCCTTGACTTCCTGATAGCCGTTGTCCTGATACACGCGGCGCATGTATTGCTCCACCTGCTGCCATACGATCCAGCCTTTTGGATGCCAAAAGATCAAGCCTGGTGCTTCTTCCTGGAAATGGAACAGGTCGAGCGCACGCCCCAGCTTGCGGTGGTCGCGCTTGTCGGCCTCTTCCAGCATGTGCAGATACGCTTCCTGCTCTTCCTTCTTGGCCCAGGCAGTGCCGTACACACGCTGCAGCATCTCGTTCTTCGAGTCGCCGCGCCAGTATGCGCCCGCCAGCTTCATCAGCTTGAAGACCTTCAATTTGCCTGTGGACGGCACGTGCGGGCCTCGGCACAAGTCGGTGAACTTACCTTCGGTATAGAGCGACACATCCTGATCGGCCGGAATCGATTCGATGATCTCGGCCTTGTACGCCTCGCCAATCGACTTGAAGTAAGCCACGGCCTCATCGCGCGGCAATACCTTGCGTGTGACCGGCTCGTCCTTCTTCGCCAGCTCGGCCATCTTCTTTTCGATGGCTTCCAGATCTTCCGGAGTGAATGGGCGCTTGTAGGAAAAGTCGTAAAAGAAGCCGTTCTCGATCACCGGGCCGATCGTTACTTGCGCATCAGGAAACAATTCCTTGACCGCATAGGCCAACAAGTGGGCAGTCGAATGGCGTATCACTTCCAGGCCATCGGCGTCTTTATCAGTCACGATGGACAGCTCGACATCGTGGTCGATCAGGAAAGACGTATCCACCACCTTGCCGTCAACCTTGCCGGCAAGCGCCGCCTTGGCCAAGCCGGCGCCGATGCTGGCGGCAACCTGGGCCACAGTCAACGGCGCCTCGAATTGACGTTCTGAACCATCGGGAAGTCGTACAGTAAGCATTTTGCGCTCCGTTTCGCTTCGGTAACTCGGTCGGTACCGAAGCTAAATTAATCGAATAGGGAAATGTGGGGCAGTACAAATGGCCACGGTAAAATCTGGACGAAAAAAAACGCGGACTAGCCGCGCTTTTTCATGCGTAGAACGAAAAAGATCTCGACTAGCGTCGCAGCCCAACCGTGGTGGTGGTAGTTCGCGGTGTCATAACCAAATCGCCTTTCTCGCTCTTACATAAAATGTTGTGCTTTGATCAGATTGCCGCAAACATGCCGACGCCGCAACCGACCCGCTATTTGCATATTATCATAAATTCCTGGATTGGCAACCTACCCACGTCTCTTCCGTCACTTACACTCGTATCGAATTTCCAGTGTTTTCTGCACCTTGTCCAAGGTTCGCGTTGTTGCGGTACAGGATTTCGCTGAATCATCCACCCTTTTTACCAAGCGCACGAATCCGCGTTCGTAGTCGCAGGATATCCATTTCCCACGCGAAAAATCGCCAACGAAATCCCAACGGTCGATCTTGCCGTCCGGTGATGAGAAGTTAGGCATTAATGATGCTTCTTCCTTGGGATGTCCATTGAACATATTCGAGCCGGTAAGGAAACTCACGGTAGAGGCGGGGACCAAGGATTCAAAACCAGGCGGCATATTTTGGACGGCAACCGATGCGGAAGCGTAGGTAATTTTGGTTGGGCATGTATAGGCTTCGCTCGCAAAACAAGTCCCTGCAGACGCAACTAAACACATAGCGGCCAGTAGTTTCAGTCGTATCGCCATGTCATCGCTCCACAATCGAATAGGCATCGGCATTATCGACTGGATTCACATATTGACCACTCTTCAGTTTTCCTTGGCGCCTGAGATAGCGCTTCGAAACAAGTGGTTTTTTACGATCATCGGCCCATTGGTCCATTACCCAAATTCCCCCTGCATCTTGACTGAGAAAAAAAGCCGCATGATTGCCATGCGCGAGACTTTGGTATTTCCCGTCCACGAAAGTAGCGATTACTGTACCTTTGGCTATTTGCGTATTTTGTATAACGACAGCTCCCTCCTTCCACGAAGGGGTATTCGACAGTCCTGTCGCGTAATTCTGCACAAGTGCTACGCATTGTTTTGAGCCAACCTTTGGTGTGTCCTGTAACGAATCAACATCCGAATAAACAAAAGGCATTCAATTTTTCCTTCGTCGAAATAAAAAGCAAGTTGCAAAAATAATAATTTACAGTTAATAATAACATAACATTTTAAAACGATGACGCCTGATGGGTGGATGAACGTTTTGACCGGCTAACGTGATGTCGATAAGAGCGGTTTATACTGCCTTTGCGCAAGCACTACTTATGGGGAAAATGTATGGCAACCATCTTATCGGCCATCCGCCAAGACATCACGGCATTGCATGTCGACGTCGTCGTCAACGCTGCCAATTCCTCCCTGCTCGGCGGCGGCGGGGTCGATGGCGCGATTCATCGGGCGGCGGGGCCGGAACTGGTGCACGAATGCCGCCTGCTGGGTGGCTGCAAAACCGGCGATGCCAAGGTCACCGCTGCCTATGGGCTGCCGGCCATGCGGATCATTCACACCGTCGGCCCGGTCTGGCGCGGCGGCAATGAAGGCGAACCGGATCTGCTGGCGTCGTGCTATCGCCGCAGCATGGAAATCGTGATGAAGGAAAATTGGACGAGCGTCGCTTTTCCATCGATCAGCACCGGCATTTACGGCTATCCGATCGATCTTGCCGCCGTGCTGGCGATTGCTACGGTGAAGGAGTCGTTGCAGCAAACCAGCTCAATTGCGAGGGTCATATTTTGCTGTTTCTCGCAAACGGATCTCGATATCTACGAAGAAGCCCTTAAGCGGCCGCATGACAATTAATGCGTGGGATCCGAGGTGCCGCACTGGCGGCAGCCGACTTGAAATTGTGCAAATGACAGGACCTACAAAGCCTTCTGCAATGCAAGTTATTGGCGTACACTGGAATCGCCGGACAACGCCGCACAACCACTTGCCTTCCTGGCATCACGCACCATGATAAAGAGAGTCATGCCTTACCTGTCCTTCTTTGCACTACTCTACTTCGGCGCTTGCGCCTATCTCTACTTTACCCAGCGCTCCATTCTGTACGAACCGACGCCGCAAATTGAAACGGCGGGCGCGGAGAACATCTCGGTGCAAAGCGACGGCGAAACGCTGCGCATCTGGCACCTTGGACCGGCTGACGGTGACGCCATTATCTACTTTGGCGGCAATGCGGAAGACGTGTCGGAAATCATCCCGGAATTTGCAAAAAACATTCCCCGTCACGCCGTGTACCTCGTCAACTATCGCGGCTATGGCGGCAGCAGCGGCACACCGAGCGAAGCGGGATTATTCAAGGATGCGCTGGCTATCTATGACTTCGTGCATAGCAAGCACAGCAATATTTCGCTGATCGGCAGGAGCCTGGGAACCGGCGTGGCGATCTACCTTGAAACCAACCGCGCAGTAAAACAAATGGTGCTGACCACGCCGTACGACAGCATCGAAAACGTCGCCAAGAAACAATTTCCGATGTTCCCGATCGCTCTGCTGCTGAAAGACAAGTTCGCATCCGACTCACGCGCCGCCTCGATCGCGATACCGACTTTGATCATTCTGGCCGACGCCGATGAGGTCATCCCGCGTGCGAATTCCGAAGCCTTGATTGCCGCCTTTCAGAAATCCGTGCCGCTACGCCGGATCGTGCCGAAGAGCACGCACAATTCCATCCTGGCTTCGGCTGCCTATTGGCAGGACGTCGGCGAATTCCTGCATTGACGACGCCCTTGTTACAACTGATCTTCAGCCCTACTTGCTGGTCGCGCCGCTGCCTGAATTGATCATCAAGCTGGAGACATTGACCGGCTCGAAATCGCCCAAAGTCAGACTGGTGATGCATGAAAGGTCATTGTCGTTCCAGCGCGCATCGGGCGTGCCGATCAGCCCTCCGCTATCGCCGTTATCGGCCAGAATGATGCCGTAATTGCGAAATCCCGTAATCAGAATCGCCGCCTGCGGGCTGCTTGTCGCACAGGCAGGTGTAGCGACCGATGCCTTCAGCCGGTAAATCTCGCCCGCTGCGCCGCTCATGGTGCAGCTTATCGGCGGTTGCGATTGCGAGATCAGGTTCTCGGTCGGGATGTTGGCCCCGCCGCTCGCCGTGCAACTGCCGACCCCGGCGGTTTGCGTGGCCGGCCACACCCAATAGTTCAACATGTGATTAAGCGTGAAACGGATCGGATGCTGGACCGTGCCGTTGGGCGCGCTCGGCGTGCCGCTGCCGATGACTTCGTCCGCATTGGCCAGCAAGGGGCCGACCGGCAACCCCGCCGCATCGGAGGTGCCGTTACCTTGCGCCGTCAACGCATTGGAGGTGACGTCCGGCCACAAAGCATTGGAAGAATCGGTCCACGGGCCGCCCTGGTAGATCCCCTGCCACATCTCGTACAAGGCAGGCTTGTTGCCACCGCCTGCCTCCAGGTAAACCAGCACGTGCCGATCGCCGGAGGAATAGCTGGTGCCCTCCACCGGCGCATACGCCGGTATCGGCCCGGAGGTAAAGTAGGACTGATACAGCGTGGTGCTCACCGCCACATCAGTCTGGTTATACGGCACCTCGATGGCGGGAATGCCGTTCGGGTAAGGCGCGTTGGACAAGTTGCCGAAAAACGGCTTCACGGTTGCAGGCAGATAGCCGCTATACATCGGCGCTGCTGGCGAGGTATCCACCGGCAAGCCGGTTGTCGCCGCATCGACCCGATGATGGAAAATCGAGGTCGACGGGAAAATGCTCGCCAGGAAGGCATTATTGCCGTTGATGGCGAAGTTGATTTGCTGCGTCGTTGTGTGATTGGCGGTATCGGCCACGGTTAATTCTGTGCCATAGGTGCCCTGCCCACCTATCAGCGCGCTGCTGATCGCACCGGTCGATGCATTGAGCGACATCCCCTCCGGCAATGGCGGATTATTGGGATTGGTGCTGACGGTGAAACTGTAAGGTGGCCTGCCGCCGCTAGCCGTCAAGGTGCAACCGGCGTAAGCGGAGCCCTGTACACCGCCCGGACAGCTGGTGGTAACGATGGTCAATGGGGAAACGGGCGTCGGCGTCGGCGTTGGCGTTGGCGTTGGCGTTGGCGTTGGCGTTGGCGTTGGCGTTGGCGTTGGCGTTGGCGTTGGCGTTGGCGACGGTGTCGGCGTCGGGCCACCACCGCCACCGCAAGCCACTAGGCTCAATGCTAAAAGCCCACTTGCAACTGCGCGATAACTTGCCGCGCCGCTAGGTCGAAATTCACTCATGCTCCCCCCTGAATTGGCATTTATCAACCGCCAGGCATAACCGGCGGTCACAAAGCTGAAACGTCCAGACACTGCTAGAGCTCGTTCTTCAAAGCGACTTTTTTCTATTGCAGGTTGACAACGGAATGTGTGTAAACGCTAAAAAGAGGACATCCACACCGATGCCGATGGAACAAAAAATGATTGAACCACTCTTTGACCCAGAGCGTTAATTAAAGTTCAATGCCGAATACACAACATGGACTTTGCAACAATCCGGCGTGCTTCTGACGGGGGTGTCAGATAATTGTGTCGGTCTTCGAGAGACTCTGCAGAGTATTGCCTTCAGTTACGATCTGTTTGTCAGGATGTTTGGCGCGATCAATGACTGCACAAAGTGCAACCACAAACCGCAGAGGAATCATGTGCCTCATTACATCAATCAAACGTGGCTTTTGACTTTCTCTTTGATTGCAACGTCGATGCTCGTCTTCTCGGCAAGTTGCAACGGCGCGCTTTCTTCGGCCTGAGGTTTTTCTTCCTCGCCTTTCACACCGTCCTTGAAGCCTTTGACTGCCTTGCCGAGATCGCCGCCGATGGCGCCGAGTTTCTTGGTGCCGAACACCAACACCACGATCAGCAGGACCGCCGCCCAGTGGACTATGCTCATTGAACCCATGACATTCCTCAAAAAAAAAGACTGCGCCAATAAAATTTCACTGGCAGCAGTCTCTCTTAATTCGCGACTTCAGGTAACGAATATAATCAGATACCGATATGCGCCAGACGTGAATGGATCAGTGCGCAACCGGGTGCACCACCACGAATTGTGCGGTTTCGCCGCGCCGCGCCAGTAATAGCAAGGGTTTCTTGGGATCGGCCTTGGCCACCAATGCGGCGAACTGCTTGCCGTCCTGGATATCCTGATTATTCAGGGTCAAGAGGATGTCGCCGGCGCGCAGGCCGGCGTGTGCTGCTGCGCCGTCGACGTCGTTGAGGACCACGCCAGCGGCAAGTCCGAGCGCCTTCTTTTGCACTTCACTCAAATCGTCGACACTCATGCCATAGGCGTTTTTAATTTGCACGGCCAGCTCCGGTGGCGCGTCCTGGCCTGCGGCTTGGGCCACCGTATCAGGCGGCAATGCTGCCAGAATCACGCTGACGTCTTTCGCTGACCCTTTGCGCCAGATTGCCAGTTTGATCTTGGTGTCCGGCGCCGTCGCGGCCACCAGGCGCCGCAACTCCGCGCTTCGTTCCACGGTAACGTCGTTAAATTTGAGAATGATATCGCCGTCACGGATACCGGCCTTGTCCGCCGGGCTGCCTTTTTCCAGGCGGCCGACCACTGCACCTTTGGCGTTGGGCAAGCCCAGCGATTCGGCTACTTCCTTGCTGACATCGCCCAGATACACGCCCAGCAAGCCGCGCGTCACATGGCCGCTGGTTTTCAATTGATCGGCCACACGAATCGCATCGTCGATCGGAATGGCGAACGAGATGCCCATGTAGCCGCCCGACTTGCTGTAAATCTGGGCGTTGATACCGACAACTTCACCGTGCATATTGATCAGCGGCCCGCCGGAATTGCCGGGATTGACGGCGACATCGGTCTGGATGAAGGGCAAGAAGTCACCGGTTTCGCGGCCCTTGGCCGAGATGATGCCGGCAGTCACGGAATTATCCAAATCGAACGGCGAACCGATCGCGATAACCCACTCCCCTACCCGCGCCTTTGCCGAGCTGCCGATGGTCACGGTCGGCAGATTGGTGCCATCGATTTTCAACACCGCGACATCACTACGGGCGTCGACACCGATCACTTTCGCCTTGAATTCGCGGGAATCGGTCATCTTGACGATGACATCCGTGGCGCCGTCGATCACATGGGCATTGGTCATCACGTAACCGTCTTGCGAGATGATGAACCCGGAACCAACGCCGCGCGGCACATCATCTTCCGGATCGGATGGCGCCGGGGCCTGCTTGCCCTTCGGTATCGGAGCATGTCCCTGCGGCGCGCCGAAAAAACGGCGCAGGAAGTCTTGCATCCGTTTATCTTGATCGCTCTGGTCGTCGCCATCAACGTCATCGCCTTCGTCTTCTTCCCCTGCCGAGGCTTTTCCGGTAGTGCGGATATTCACGACCGCCGGGCCGGATTTCTCCACCAATTCGGTAAAATCCGCCAATCCCGCTACCGACGAGATGGCGGCCATGGATAATGGCGTTGCATTGGCAGGCGCGGACAACGCTACCGATGCACCCAGGACGATCATCGGCAGAAGTTGTCGGGCAACGGAAATTTTCGCTTTATTCATGGCACTCTCTCGATCCAGCCAGAGCGCTGTGCGCATCGTTTGACTGTGTGGCGTTAGGGAATTTTTCAGGCTTGCGGCAGCAACAGGGCAACAATCGCTACCCCGCTGCTGCAATCACGGTGTCAGTTTAACCGGATATTGGAAATTCGACACAGAGTCGGGGAAGATTGCTTAGTCCTTGGACTTGAAATCGTCGTGGCAAGCCTTGCAGGAACGGCCCAGTTTGCCGAATTGCGCCTTCACAGCCGCCTGATCGCCATTTGCCGCCACGCTCGCCAGCTCAACGGCTTCCTTGCTGAAGGCTGCACCAAGTTCGTCGAAATGCGCGGTATCCTTGAACACTTCGGCTTTGGCGGCGGTGTCATGCCAGCCTTTGCCTTGTTCGGTTCCGGGCACAAACAGGCTGCCCAGGCCGGATTTTGATAGCGCGGCGATGGTATTGGCCGCCTTGATCACTTCTTCCTTGTTATATTGACCGTCCACATTGGCCTTGATACGGCCGGAATTCCAGGCGATGACCTGGAACACCGATTGACGCCATTTGATCAGGGTTTCCGGCTTGGGCGCCTGTTGCGCCAAGGCATAACCTGAAGCTGCCAGCACGGACACCGCCAGGATTGGAGCAAGAAAATTTTTGAGACGCTTGTTCATCGTTTTCCTTAATTTGAGTGAAAAAAGAAGACCCTGCTCACCGCAGGGCCCGAGGGTGCTGATGCGAAAGAAGATCAGGCATGCAAGGTCTGATTGAACAGGGTCAGCGTGCGCTGCCATGCCAGCTTGGCGGCGGCTTCGTCGTAACGCGGGGTGGTGTCGTTATTGAAGCCGTGCTCGACACCGGGATAGACGTAACCCGCATAGGTGACATGCGCCGCTTTCAAGGCTGCTTCGTATGACGGCCAGGTCGCCAGCAAACGGTCGTCCTTGCCGGCGTGATGCACCAGCACCGATGCTTTGATCTTGCCGACATCTTCCAAGGCTGGAGGCGTGCCATAGAATGGCACTGCTGCCGCCAAGTCGGGCAAGCGCGTGGCAAGAATATTGGTGATGCCGCCGCCATAGCAAAAGCCGACCACGCCTTGCTTGCCATTGCTTTCAGGCAGCGCCTTCAAAACATTGGCGGCGGTGTAGAAATCTTCGTGGGTCTTGGCTTGATCGAGCTTGGGAAACAGTTCCCTGGCCTTGTCTTCGTCGCCAGGGTAGCCGCCCAGCGGAAATAACGCATCGGGCGCGAAGGCGATGTAATTCTCCAACGCCAGACGACGCGCGATGTCTTCGATATGCGGATTCAAACCGCGATTTTCATGCACCACCAACACGGTCGGCAACTTACCCTTGAACGCCGCCGGATACACCAGGTAGCCGCGCAATTTCCCATAGCCGTTCGGCGATGGATATTCGACGTAGCGCGCCTTGATGCGCGGATCGTTGTTCGGCACTTGCTGCGCCTCGGCAAAATTCGGGCTCAAAGCCGCCAGCAGTCCTTCCGCCGTCACCGCACCGACCGTAAAACGGGCAGCCGATTGCAGGAAACCGCGACGACTCAACTGGCCGTGTACATATTGATCGAACAGCTTCATGACTTCGGGGTCGAAGTCTTTACTGGTTTTACGGGTCATTGTTACACTCCTTATTTTCCATTAATCCATGCACTGTCTTACGCCCCTCTCCCGCAAGCGGGAGAGGGGAGAAAAGCCGCGACCTTTAGTGAATACGTCACTTGGCAGCCGCCAATTGCTGCACCTTTTCCAATGCCTTCGCCACATTCTCTTCCGGCGTCAAACCGCCAATGGTCGAAACAATTTTCCCGTTCGGCGTAACAATAAAAGTCGTGCGTTCAGCGAAGCCGTGGTCGATTTCCACGCCACGGGTATCCTTCTTGCCGGCGACGGCTTCACGCACTGCCAGGTCGTAGGCTTTGGCGATCTTGCCGTCGGCGTCGGAAGCTACCGGCAGTTTACCGGCGCAGTAATTCGGATCAGCCGAGAAGTCGTTGAGGCGAGTTATGCTGTCCAGCGAGACGCCAACCACGGTCGCGCCGGCAGCGACGAATTTATCGTGATTGACTGCAAAGGTATGCGCCTGCAGATTGCAGCCGCCTGTGAACGCCGAAGGATAGAAATAGACGACGACCGGCCCGCTCTTCAGGGTGTCTTTCAGCGAAAATTTGAACGCCTTGCCGGCCAGCGATGCCTGGGTCGTGAAGTCCGGGGCGGTGTCGCCCTCTTTCAAGGCGGCCGCTGCAGGCAAGGCAATTGCTGCTGCCAGGATGGATGCGATCAAATATCGATTCATGGTCATGCTCCTCATTGATTCCATAAGATTGGATTTCGGGTTTGTTGGTTTATTTGTCGTACAGTGATGGGGTGAAAGCTTAACTTCTAGCGGAACTAGAGGCTGGAAATGTAATTCGCCAGCGCGTGAATTTCCGCATCGGTCAAGGACTTGCTCACCAGATTCATTACACCGCCCCCACTATTGCTGCGTTCTCCGCTGCGCCAAGCAAAAATTTGCTGCGCCAGATACTCGCGCTCCTGCCCGGCAATGACGGGATTGTTGACTCCTGTTTCAGTCGCGCCGATTACTACATGACAACTTACGCAAGGCAAGATATTCCGACTCGCATCGCCGTTCTGGAACAGATTTTTCCCAACCGCATCGTTACCGCCACCATCCCCGTGCATCCTGCTTTGGCTGGCGTAATACGCAGAAATATCGGCGATATCGGCATCGTCCATACTCCTTGCCGTCATCGACATAAAATCGTGCTGGCGTGCGCCGCTGCGATAATCCTGCAGTTGCTTGACAAGATATTCCGGGAATTGCCCCGCCAGTTTTGCATACTTTCGCTCGGGCCGCTCGCCGTTGCCATCGCTGCCGTGGCACTCCTGGCAGCGCTGATCTTCCGATTTGAATTTTCCTGCGGCCACGTCGGCTGCGGCAGCATTGGCGGCAGCCGCATGAATGGAGAGCAACACTGCGGCAACCCATAGGCAGGCCCGAAAAAATCCCTTCACGCCGCTACTCTTTTTTATAGAAAGTATGGCAGGTGCGGCAGTTTCTCGACAAGGCAGAAGCCGAATTGCTAGCCGAATCGAAATTATTCTCGTTGACATCCTTCACAATTTCCAGCGTCAAGTCCTTGCTTTTGCGCGCCAGGTCGACCGCATCGTCAGCCCCGCCTTTGTGCACGAAATAGGTCTCGACCTTGTCGAACATGTCAGTAAGATCCTTGCTGTCCGACGTGGCTGCCTTCGCATCCTTGAGTGCGATATTCGACGACAGGCTCTTGTTCGTGTCTTCGATGGTTTGCATCAAATCGGTATCGAGCTCGGTTTCGGCTGATTTGACGCTCGCCGTCAATGCCGCCAACAATCCCGCTAACAAAATTACTTTACGCATATGAATGACTATCTGGTTCAATGAAATCTCGCTCCCGGCAGTGCTCCCCTCGCCCGCTTGCGGGAGAGGGGTTGGGGAGAGGGTACGCATTACATCTGCTCATCTTTGAGGGTAAATTCCAAATTGAATGAGCGACCGCTACAGCTGGAACGTCTTCTCTCTTGCAAGCACCCTCTCCCTCGCCCCCTCTCCCACAAGTGGGAGAGGGGAGAAAGGCCGAGCACTGGTTACGGCTTCAATTGCCCGCGAATCTCGCCGCCCTTGTTGTCAGCGCTATGGACGTTGATGTACAAATTTCCTGCTTGATAACTGGCATATTGCTCGTCGGTAAACGTCGATCCGGCCGGAACCTTCCATACACCGTCACCGGCCTTTTCCAGCGTAATCGCCGGCGGTCCCTTTTTCCCTGGAGCGCCGACGTGGATGTGCGCTGCCGTGCCGACCAAGCCTTGCGTGGTCACGCTGCCGCTGACGGATTTATCCGCATTGACCGTGATGATGCCGGAGCCAGTCGCCGCAGTCGTGACCGCAGGTGTTTCTTCCGCGCCGGTCAAGGTTACTTTCGATTCGGCTGCGCTGACGCCAAACGCCAGAACGGCGAGCAATGCAGCCAGGGAAAATTTGACGCGATGTAATGATGAAGAGTTTGATTTCATGAAATTCCTTCCTAAGTTGTGTGAATCAAAATTTGCATTATCAGAATAGTTCAATTGGTGAAACTTGCAGCGAATTTCACGCAACATGGCTGATTCAATTGAATACTTTTCGCAGGGCGCTCCGCGTTTTTGCGTATAAAAATACATGTTCACGCAGATTGAATAAAAATTTATCTCCGTCATTCCCGCGTAGGCGGGAATCCAAGCGCAAGTCGATCCTGCGCACTCACTATGGATTCCCGCCTACGCGGGAATGACGGAGGTTTATTCAACGCTCCAAGTTATTCTGAGCCGAAAAAGTACGCAATTAATAATCAGTTTTACGCCAAAATTTCCTTGATGACCTTACCGTACACCACGGTCGGACGTTCTGAGCGGCCATTGTTGAGGAAGGTGGTCTTCAAGTGATCCAGGCCGAGCAATTGCAATACCGTGGCATGCACGTCATAGGTATCGACGGCCTTGTCCTTGTCGGCGGTTTGCAAGCCCACTTCGTCGGTCTCGCCGTAGGTGAAGCCGGCTTTGAGGCCGCCGCCTGCCATCCATTGCGTGTAGCCCCATGGATTATGATCGCGCCCATTGCCGCTTTGGCCGTAGGAGGTGCGGCCGAATTCCGAGGTCCACACCACCAGCGTGGAATCGAGCAAGCCGCGTGATTTCAGGTCGGCCAGCAAACCGGCAATCGGTTTGTCGACCATCTTGGCCATCGTGCCGTGGTTCTTTTCCAAATCGCTATGGGCGTCCCAGCTTCTTTCGCTCAAGCCTTCCGGCCCGGCTGAGACCACCTGGATGAAGCGCACGCCTTGTTCGACCAAACGACGGGCACGCAACAGGGAGGTGCCGTAGCTTTCGCTGATCTTGTCGTTCAAGCCGTACATTTCCTTGGTAATGTCGGTTTCCTTGGACAAATCAACTGCAGCCGGCGCGGCGACTTGCATGCGGTCCGCCAATTGGTAGGAACGCAGACGTGCCTTCAGTTCGGTATCGGACGGATAGCGTGCCGCGCTTTGCGTATCCAGGCGCTTCAACAGATTCAAGTCGGCGCGTTGCTCATCGGCCGATTGCAATTCAGGTCGCGCCAGGTAGAGAATTGGCTCGGAACCCGGGCGGAACGGCGTGCCTTGATACACCGCAGGCAGGAAACCCGAACTCCAGTTGACGCCGCCGGCACGCGGCTCGGTCGAACCGTTGTACAGCACCACGTAGGGCGGCAGATCAGGATTGGCAGAACCGAGTGCATAGGTGATCCATGCACCCAACGATGGACGACCCGGATTCAGGTCGCCGGTGTTCAGCTTGAGAATCGAGATATCGTGCGTCGCACCGATGGTCACGCTCGACTTGATGAAGGTGATCTTGTCGGCGTGTTCGGCGATGTTCGGCACCAGATCGGAAAACCAAGCGCCGCTTTGACCATATTGCTTCCAGGTGCGGTTCGATGCATACAGCTTGCCGACGCCGCCTTGCGTGCTGGTCTTGATCCCTTTGAGAAAGGATGCCGGAATATCCTGCCCCGCCAACTTGATCAGGTCGGGCTTGTAGTCGTACAAGTCCAATGTGCTTGGCGCGCCGTCCATGTGCAGCCAGATAACCGACTTCACTTTTGCAGGAAAATGCGGCTTTTTCGGCGCCAACGGATCGGCGACCAGTTCGTCCGCAAATGCAGCTGAAAAGGCACCGCCACCGGGCAACAAACCGGATATTGCCGCACCGCCCAGGCCCAGGCCCGACTTAAGCAAGAAATCCCGACGCGAATGTGAACTCATGATTTATTTCCTTCTCTCAAATGAAATGACTAAATTATTAAAGTTGTTCCGACTTTTGTGGTTAAAAGCACTCGCTCGTACAGGCTTAGCAAAAACATTCCCCGTCATTCCCGCGCAGGCGGGAACCCATAGTGAGTTAATTCGAGCGGGCTCCCTATGGATTCCCGCCTGCGCGGGAATGACGGAGGGTTAAGTAACGATTGGTGCCCCACAAAAATACCCAGATGAATCATTATTAGAAGCGGTAAGCAAAATCGTTCGAGTTCGCGACGGTATGCACCAAGTCCACGAAGGCCGCATTGCGCACCGGATCCGATTGCGATGTATCTTTCAAGCCCGTGGGAACGGCAATGGCAAACTTGCCGGTCGCTGCCTTTTGCAAGATGATTTTTTCCTGCGACGCCAGGAATTCCTTCAACGCCGCCTTCTCGTCCTTGTTCGGTTCGCGGGCAAACAGCACCTCGTAGAGCCGGTTCAATTGCGCAGTTTCGTCATTGCCGGCTTCACGAATCACACGACCTGCCAAAGCTTGCGACCAACCGAATACGACGTCGCTATTGAACAAGGTCAGCGCTTGCAATGGCGTGGTGGTCACAGCACGTTTCTGATGCGCCTTCGATGGATCGGCAGGGTCGAAATT
>Ga0302315_10002476_pt1 | contig 17436 bp, 14 predicted proteins | sample III_Palsa_N3_1_FD_200532 | JGI IMG/M metagenome (GOLD analysis project Ga0302315, IMG submission 200532) | Peat permafrost microbial communities from Stordalen Mire near Abisko, Sweden - III_Palsa_N3_1 | ecosystem: Environmental > Terrestrial > Soil > Palsa > Peat permafrost | place: Sweden... | reverse complement strand
GAGGCGGCGATTCAAGCGGCATCGGCTCTGCCGGATGACTATCCATGGCGGGTATGGCCACGGCTTCGGCTGGCGGTTCGGCGGGTGTTTGCTCCAATGCGATCGGTGCGGCCATGGTCGATATCGCAACCGGTGCCTGTTGTCTGTTGGCATTAATCCGGGCGATATCATCCGGCAACAGGCGTTCGACCTCCAGCTCGCTGCTACCTTTGCCCAGATAGCCAAGCTTTAACGCCGCCGTGTACGATAAATCGATAATCCGGCTCGAATGGAAGGGGCCGCGATCGTTGATGCGCACGATCACCTGGGCGCCATTGCTCAAATTGGTCACCCGTGCATACGAGGGAATCGGCAAGGTCGGATGCGCCGCCGTCAATTTGTACATATCGTACAACTCCCCGGACGACGTCTTTTGCCCATGAAACTTCTTGCCATACCAGCTGCCGGTGCCGCGCTGCTTGAATGGGCGCTGATCCAGTATGGGTGTATAAGTTTTGCCGAAAACCACGTACGGCTTGTTGCCCGTCACCGAATAGGGTTCAACTTTCGGAATCGCATCCGGCACATCGAGCAAACCCTCAGGCGGATGATCGCCCGGACCATCGTCCTGATAATAGCCGCCACGACCGGAACCAGCGGCCGGCAAAGCCGGCAAGCGCGTGCCGCTGGAAGAAGGATTGGCACTCGGCTGGTTGGTGGCGGGAGTCGCCGATGGAGAAATCGGAACGCGCGGTGCGCTACTGCAAGCCGCCAGCACTAGCACAACGGCTGAAAGCACAAATTGCCGCACGGCATTAAAATCTGCGACAGATTTCGCTAATGCAAGCAAGTTCTGAAAACGATTTTGCGGCGCGATTCTATTCATTGCGGTTCAGTATCGAGATCAACTCTGCACCAACTTGCGATTTTTTTGTATGCTCATCAGGATGCCTGCGCCTAATCCCAAGGTCAACAACGAAGTTCCGCCATAGCTCATGAACGGCAGCGGCACCCCGACCACCGGCAAAATACCGCTGACCATTCCCATATTCACGAACGCATAGGTGAAAAAGATCATGGTAATCGCGCCGGCCAGCAAACGCGTGAAGAAGGTCGGCGCATTGGCCGCGATGACCAAGCCGCGTCCTATCAGCAACAGGTACAGGATCATCAGCACGATATTGCCGATCAGCCCGAATTCTTCAGAATACACTGCGAAGATGAAATCGGTGGTGCGCTCGGGGATAAATTCCAGATGCGCCTGCGTGCCTTGCAACCAGCCTTTACCGGTGATGCCGCCGGAACCGACTGCGATGGTGGACTGGATGATGTGAAACCCCTTGCCGAGCGGGTCGGAAGACGGATCAATCAGCATCTTGATGCGTTCTCGTTGATAAGTATGCAACATCGACCACACGACCGGCATGCTGGCGGCAACCGCAACGGCCAGTCCAAGCAATACCCGCCACGACAGGCCGGCCAAGAAAATGATGTAGAACCCGGCAGCCAACACCAGCAATGCGGTCCCGAGGTCCGGTTGCTTCGCGATCAAGCCGACCGGAATCGCCAGCAACACACCGGCGAGCAGGAATTCACGCCAGTGTATCAAGCCTTCGCGCTTTTGAAAGAACCAGGCCAGCATCAAAGGCATCGCAATTTTCATGATTTCAGAGGGCTGGAAATTCATCACCCCCAGGTTCAGCCAGCGCCGCGCGCCAAGCTTCACCATGCCAAATGCCGCCACCGCTAGCAGCAGCAAGATACCCATTGAATAGATCGGCACCGCAAAACGCATCAATGTTTGCGGCTTGATGTTGGCCGTCAGCCACATGACGAAAACGGCCACCAGAATATTACGCACCTGATTTTCGACGATGCCAGGAAGATCGATCCCGGCTGAATACAGCGTCACCAATCCGACCGACAATAGCAAAACCATGATCAGCGCCAGCGGACCGTCGAACACCGCAAGGTGGCGCCTGATGATCGGCCAAACCGGCCGCCGCTGAGCCAGTTGCATCAGTGTTTCCCTCCATTTGCCGCTGGTGCTGGTGCCGCTGGCACTGGACTGGCATCGTCAGGGACGTCGTCATCACTGTTCATTTCGGCTGGGACATCGGCATCTGCAGCATCTACCTTGGTTGGCACCGCCGCTTTGTCGTCTGGACGTTTGCCGAGAAGATAATAGTCAAGCGCCTTCCTGACAATCGGGGCCGCGTACTCCGCGCCAAAACCGACGTTTTCCACCACGATCGCGATGGCGATGCGCGGGTGATCGGCTGGCGCGAACGCGGTGAAGAGCGCGTTGTCACGGAATTTCTCGGCGCCGTTCTTGTTGTATTTTTCATTCTTTCTGAGTCCGACCACCTGTGCGGTCCCTGTCTTGCCGGCGGCGATATAACCGGCGTCCTTGAATGCGCGAAACCCGGTGCCGCCCGGCTCAGTGGTGACGCCAACCATTGCCTGCTTCACCACATCGATATTTTCCTGCTTCAGATTGATACGGTAGCTCTCTTTTTGCACCACCTGGGACCGTTCAAGGTTAACCCCGCTTTCAATCGTCTTGACCAGATGCGGCCGCATCACCACGCCGTCGTTTGCCAATGTAGAAACCGCCTTGGCAATTTCCAGCGGCGTAAATGCATTGTAGCCCTGGCCGATCCCCAGTGAAATCGTATCGCCCGGAACCCAGCGCTGGCGCTCCGGCGTTTTAAACGTCGCACGTTTCCATGCGGTCGATGGCAATAATCCTGCGCGTTCATTTTCCAGGTCAATTCCGGTCAGCTCACCAAATCCAAACGGTTTCATGAAGTCGTGGATGCGGTCAACGCCCAAATCATTGGCCAACATAAAATAGTAAATGTCGCACGAAACCACGATCGATTTATGCATATCGACGACACCGTGCCCGATCGGGGTATCTTCACCAAAAACGTGGTTGCCGAATACAAAATGGCCGTTGTCGCTGATGCTCATCGACGGCGTGCGCACCCCCAACTCCAGGGCGGCGAGCGCCATATACGGCTTGAAGGTCGATCCGGGAGAATAGGTGCCGATCAGCGGGCGGTTCAACAAGGGTTTGTCGGGAGAGGTGTTTAACTCGTCCCAGCTTTGCTGGTCGATACCTTCGACAAACAGATTGGGGTCGTAGCCGGGCTTGGATACATAGGCCAATACCTCGCCGGTAGACGGTTCAATTGCCACAAAGGCGCCGCGATGATCGCCGAACGCTGCTTCGACCACCTTTTGCAATTCGATATCAATCGACAGGATCAGGTTATTGCCGGGACTGGCGGAAGTGCGCGACAAGGTGCGCACCGCGCGACCGCCGGCAGATATTTCCACTTCTTCATTGCCGGTCGTGCCGTGCAACTCCTTTTCGTAACTTTTCTCCAGTCCTTCCTTGCCGATGTATTCAGTGCCGCTGTAATTGGCGGCATCATCCATCGTATCGATCTTTTCCGCATCTTTCTGGCTGACGCGGCCGATATAGCCGATTACGTGCGAAGCCACTTCCCCCAGCGGATATTGGCGAAATGGCCGGGCCTGCACTTCGATGCCAGGAAAACGGTAACGCTGGGCAGTAAACCGCGCCACCTCTTCATCGCTCAATCGTGTGCGAATCGGAATGCTGGCAAAATTCTTCGACTCTTCCAGCAATTTCTTGAAGCGCTTGCGATCCTTGCTTTGGATTTCAACCACTTCGGACAAACCATCAATCACCGTATCAAGCTCGCCGTTGATCTTCGACGGCGTGATTTCCAGCGTGTAGGCGGAAAAATTGCGCGCCAATACAACGCCATTGCGATCGACGATCAAGCCCCGCGTGGGAACCAGGGGTACGATGGAAATGCGGTTGTCTTCGGCTTGCGCCGCATAGTCGCTGTGTTTATAGACCTGCAGCCAGACGAAGCGCGCCAGCAACAGCAGGAAGCAGAGAAATACGAAGCCGCCCACGACCGACAAGCGCAGGCGAAAGAAATGCAGTTCACGTTCGGTATTCTTGAACTCGGTCATATCGGACGAGTTTCATCCCGGTCAATCGCGCGACGTTGCGGCGCCAGCAACAGCCAGGTGGCAATCGGCCACAATGCCGCCGCAACCAGGCTATCGATGAAATATAGCCAGCCGGGGAATTTACCGCTAACGATCAGGCGCACCACGAGTTGCACCGCCTGCGCCAGCAATAGCAAGGGCAACACATGCAGCGTTTGCGTGCCGACCGGGAACCACAACACCCGTCGGTGAATGGTGATGGCGAAATAAGTCAGCAGAGTATAGGCCAGTGCATTTTCGCCGAGCAAGGCGGCGTCATGCACGTCCATCAGCAAACCCATGAAAAACGCCACGCCGATGCCAACCCGACGCGGCTGATGGATACTCCAGAATATTAATACCAACGCAACAAAATCGGGAACGCCAATCCAATGCCCCCACGGCAGCAAATTCAGTAAAAAAGCGATGGCCAGACTGAAGGCGATAAACACCGGGCTGACCGGCAACAGAATATAGTGTGGATTGTTCATGGCGCAGGGCTCCTGGCCCCAGATGGCTTTTCAGACGGCTTTTCTGGTGACTTAGGCGGAATGGGCGCCGGCGGCACCGCAACATTTTCGCTGGTCGATTCCTTGGCGCCATCGGCACGGCGCCGGCCGAATTTGTCCTTCTTGTCTTTCGACTCTTCCGGCTCCAGACGCGGTGCTCGTGCATCAACCAGCAACACCAGCAATTGCCGGTTGCGATCGACGCCGGCAGCCGGTTGGCAAACGATATGCGCGAAGGCGTCATTCGATTTGTTTTCCACTTGCAGCACTTTCGCGACAGCCAGTCCGGGCGGGAAGACGCCGTCGATGCCCGACGTCACCAAGGTGTCGCCTTTCTGGATATCGGCATTGGTAGCCATGAATTTCAAGTCCAGCACACCCGACTGACCGCGACCATAAGCCACGCTGCGCAAGCCGTTACGCACTACCTGCACCGAAATCGCCTGATCCTTGTCGGTCAGCAAGGTGACTTCGGAAGTAAAAGGGAACACCCGCGTTACCTGGCCGACCACGCCAATATCGTCAATTACAGGTTGCCCCAAAGCAACGCCGTTTTGCGAGCCGCGATCCAGCACGATCTTGCGCGTAAAAGCATCGCGCGCGTCGTACAGGATTTCACTCATCAGGGATTTTGCTTGTAAGCGCTCACTAGCGCCTAATAGCTTACGCAATTGCGCATTTTCCGCAAACAACTGCTGTGATTGTTGTAACAATTGTGCATTGACCGAAAGCTGGCCTGTCAATTTCCGGTTGTCCTGTTCCAGCGCAGACTGCGATGAAAAGTAGTCGCCGACCCGGTTGAACGCGTCACGCGGCACCAGGGCTGCCATTTGCAAAGGGTAAAGAGCCGAGCCGACAACCTGGCGCACCACCGATAGCGAGCGCATGCGCGAATCGGCGACCAGCAATGGCGATCAACGAAAAAAACACCACTTTGGCGCGCGCCGAAGCGCCTTGCTTGAAGAGTGGCGGTGGACTGTATTCCATTAGAGCCCGATAGACCTGCTGAAACCAACGAGAGCGCCAGGTTCAATTATCTCAAACCATGGCGCAGTACCAATAACCGGTAGGTAAACCACTTCCATCACTTCAATCCGGCAAGTTGGCGGTTTACACAAACCATCGTGTCACTCTACTCGTAAGAGAAAATCGATCCCAGTTTGTCCATGCGCTCCAGCGCCATGCCGGAACCGCGCACCACGCATGTCAGCGGGTCTTCAGCCACGATCACCGGCAAGCCGGTTTCTTCCATCAACAAGCGGTCGAGGTCGCGCAGCAACGCGCCGCCGCCGGTCAACATCATGCCTTTTTCTGCAATATCGGCACCCAGTTCCGGTGGAGTTTGCTCCAGTGCATTCTTGACTGCCGACACGATATTATTGAGCGGATCGGTCAATGCTTCCAGGATTTCGTTGCTCGAAATGGTGAACGAACGCGGAATGCCTTCCGACAGGTTGCGCCCCTTGACTTCCATTTCCTTGACTTCGGAACCGGGGAAAGCGGAGCCGATTTCCTTTTTGATCGCTTCGGCGGTTTGCTCGCCGATCAACATGCCGTAGTTGCGGCGGATATAGTTGACGATGGCTTCATCGAACTTGTCGCCGCCGACCCGCACCGAACCCTTGTAGACCATGCCTCCCAGCGAGATGATACCGACCTCGGTGGTGCCGCCGCCGATGTCCACCACCATCGAGCCGGTAGCTTCCGAAACCGGCAAACCGGCGCCGATCGCGGCGGCCATTGGCTCTTCAATCAAATAGACTTGCGATGCGCCGGCGCCCAGCGCCGATTCGCGAATCGCCCGGCGTTCCACCTGGGTCGAGCCGCAAGGCACGCAAATGATGATGCGCGGCGACGGCTTGAACAGCTTGGAGTCATGCACCATGCGGATAAATTGCTTCAGCATTTGCTCGGTGACAGTAAAGTCGGCGATCACACCGTCTTTCATCGGGCGGATCGCCTCGATGTTGCCGGGAACCTTGCCCAACATCTGCTTGGCTTCCTTGCCGACTGCCTGGATGGTTTTTTTGCCGTTCGGGCCGCCTTGTTGACGGATCGCAACGACTGATGGCTCGTCCAGCACGATGCCCAAGCCACGCACGTAAATCAAGGTATTGGCAGTGCCCAGATCGATCGCCAGATCGTTCGAAAAATAACTGCGTAAGAATCCAAACATTAAAATTGTCCTGATGCGCAACAAGGGTGCGCTTTAGCGTATTCGGGTTGTTTTGAACCTGCGGCTGCACAATATCAGCGCCAGCAAAGCATTAGCCCAACATTCTACCTTATAATTTACCTGAATTCAGTTGGCGGAATCCCCAAAAATGCATGCGGATGCATGCGGAATACGTGGTTTTGACAAGTAGTTGTCAGGACTAAAGCGCTTTTTGCCCGTTAAGAACCATTTGTCTGCGCACTTGATGCGCGTCTTCTCACTATGTCACTTACCATCACCGATGTCGAAACCCTGGTCAAACTGGCGCAAATCAAGCTGGATGACGAGCAAAAGACCAAAACCCTGGACCAGTTGAATGGCATTTTTGCCCTGGTTGAACAAATGCGCGCGGTCGATACCACGGGTGTCGAGCCCTTGAATCACCCGATTGACGCCTATCAGCATGGCGTGGCCCTGCGCTTACGCGACGACGAAGTGACCGAGCCAAATCGGCGCGACGATTACCAGCAAGTTGCCCCGGCTACGCAGGACGGGCTTTACCTGGTGCCGCAAGTCATCGAATGACGCAACAGCGTGACACGTCAGCGCCAAATAGGCTGAATAAGATACTGCCCCTAAAATTTTCGCACCGCATATGCATACCAAAACTCTAAAAGAACTCTCCGCGCTGCTGCAAGCCAAAAAAATCTCTGCGACCGAGCTGGCCTCGCTGTATTTGAGCCGTATCGCCGCCAGCGACTTGAACGCCTTCCTGCATGTGGATGAAGCACTGACCCTAAAGCAGGCGAACCTAGCGGACCAGCGCATCGCCCGCAACGAAGCCACACCCTTGACCGGCGTCCCGATTGCCCACAAGGACATTTTCGTGACCCGCGACTGGCGTTCGACGGCCGGCTCGAAAATGCTCGAAAACTACACCAGCCCGTTCGACGCCGCCGTGGTGGAACGCTTCAATGCGGCCGGCATGGTGACCCTGGGCAAGCTCAATTGCGACGAATTCGCCATGGGCGGATCGAACGAGAATTCGTTTTTCGGCCCGGTCAAAAATCCATGGGACAAGGCGGCCATTCCCGGTGGCTCTTCCGGCGGTTCGGCAGCCTCCGTCGCTGCGCGTCTGGCACCGGCGGCTACGGCGACCGACACCGGCGGCTCGATTCGTCAACCGGCATCGTTATGCGGCGTAACGGGGATCAAGCCGACTTATGGCCGCGTTTCGCGCTTTGGCATGATCGCTTTCGCTTCCTCGCTCGATCAGGGCGGCCCGATTGCCAAGACTGCCGAGGACTGTGCGCTGCTGCTGAATACGATGGCCGGCTTCGATCCGCGCGACTCGACCAGTATCGAGCGCCCGCAGGAAGATTTTACCGCCGGCTTGAACAACGATATCAAGGGTTTGCGTATCGGCGTGCCACGCGAATATTTTGGCCCCGGCTTGGCGCCTGACGTCGAGCAAGCGATCCGCGCCGCTTTGAGCGAATACGAAAAACTCGGTGCTGTGCTGGTCGATATTTCGCTGCCCAAGACCGAATTATCGATCCCGGTCTACTACGTGCTGGCACCGGCGGAAGCATCGTCCAACCTGAGCCGTTTCGACGGCGTGCGCTACGGCCATCGCGCCAAGAATTACACCGATCTATCGGACATGTATATGCAAACCCGCGCCGAAGGCTTTGGCGACGAGGTCAAGCGACGCATCCTGGTCGGCGCTTATGTGCTATCGCACGGCTATTACGATGCTTACTATCTGCAGGCGCAAAAGATCCGCCGCCTGATCGCCGACGATTTCAAGAGCGCTTTCGAGAAATGCGATGTCATCATGGGGCCGGTTTCGCCGACTGTTGCTTGGAACATCGGCGATAAGGCGGACGACCCGGTGGCGAATTACCTGGCCGACATTTTTACTCTGTCGACCAGCCTGGCAGGTTTGCCCGGCATGTCGATCCCTTGCGGTTTCGGCCAAGGCGACAGGAATAGCAAGTTGCCGGTAGGTTTGCAATTGATCGGCAATTATTTTGAAGAAGCAAAACTGTTGAACATCGCGCACCGCTATCAACAGGCGACCAACTGGCATCAGCTGCAACCGGCATGATCGGCATGCGCGCCACCGTCGTGTTGGCAGTCCTTTCCGGTGCGCTGGCAATAGCGGCGCCGGCGAAGGCACAACAACTGGACGCGCATTTTTCGTGCAGCGAGAATCGCGACGACCACGGCTTGCCAACCTTGTTCGCCGACAACGGCAAGATCAAGATCGACGGCAAGAATATCGAGGAATTCTATTGGGAGTCATCGATCTTTCGCAGCACGCATGGCTTGGAATGCAGTATCGACCAGGATGACGGCGTGCAGGCCGAGGTAATCGGCGACGCCGGAACCGATGCCTGGCGCTTCAGCCTGCTGGACGCGCATATGGCACGTGACAAGCGCGGCTACGGTTACGTGCACGGCTTTAATTGCACGATACGAGTGGAACGGATTGGCGACACGGTGCATATCAACCCGAGTTGCCCCGCGTTGTGCGGATCGCGGCAAAATTTTACGGAATTGTCGTTCAACGTGAAGACCGGCGCCTGTCGCTACGAAGAATAAGATTACGCAAATTAAGTTAGACAGAATCAGAAAGAGTGAGGAAATTATGCAGTGGGAAGTCGTTATCGGCCTTGAAACACATACGCAGTTGACCACGCAGTCGAAGATTTTCAGCGGCGCGTCGACGCGCTTTGGCGCGGAACCGAATACCCAGGCCAGCCCGGTTGAACTGGCGCTGCCAGGCGTGTTGCCGGTCTTGAATCGCGGCGCAGTGGAGCGCGCGATCCAGTTGGGCCTGGCAGTCGGCGCGACCATCGCTCCGTATTCGATTTTTGCGCGCAAGAATTATTTCTATCCGGACCTGCCGAAGGGCTACCAGATCAGCCAGTTTGCGATCCCCGTTGTGCAAGGCGGCAGTCTGTCTTTCTTCGTTGAAAAAGACGGCAAACCCGAATTGAAGACAGTGCGCCTGACGCGCGCGCATCTGGAAGAGGATGCCGGCAAGTCGTTGCACGATGCCTATCAGGGCATGAGCGGCATCGACTTGAATCGCGCCGGAACGCCCTTGCTGGAAATCGTCACCGAACCGGACATGCGCAGCGCCGCCGAAGCGATTGCCTATGCGAAGACGCTGCATGCCCTGGTAACCTGGCTGGGCATTTGCGACGGCAATATGCAGGAAGGCTCGTTCCGTTGCGACTTGAACGTGTCGGTGCGCCCGGTCGGCCAAAAGGAATATGGCACGCGCTGCGAACTCAAGAACTTGAACTCATTCCGCTTCATGGAAGACGCGATCAATGTCGAAATTCGTCGCCAGATCGAGCTGATCGAAGACGGCGGCAAAGTGATCCAGCAAACCCGCCTGTACGACCCGGACCGCAAGGAAACGCGGCCGATGCGCAGCAAGGAAGATTCGCAGGATTACCGCTACTTCCCCGACCCGGACTTGCCACCTCTGATGATTTCCACGGAATGGGTTGAACGCGTCAGAGCGGCCATGCCTGAATTGCCGGGCGCGATGCGTCAACGCTTCATCGACGACTTGGGGTTATCCGAGTATGACGCGGCTATCCTGACGCAATCGAAAGCGATGGCAGGCTATTTCGAAGCGGTGGTCGCCATTGTCGGCAAGGAGCAAGCCAAGGTCAGCGCCAACTGGCTGATGGGCGACGTCTCGTCCACGCTTAACCGTGAAGACACCGATATTGCCGACGCGCCGGTATCCGCCACCCAGCTCGCGCTACTGCTGCAACGGATTGCCGATGGCACGATTTCCAACAAGATCGCAAAAGAAGTGTTTGCGGCGATGTGGGAAGCGAAGTCAAATACGCCGACACTGGCGGACGACCTCATCGAGTCCAAGGGACTGAAGCAAATCTCCGACAGCGGCGCGCTGGAAGCGATCATTGACGAAGTGCTGGCCGCCAACGCGAAATCGGTCGAAGAATTCCGCGCCGGCAAGGAAAAAGCGTTTAATTCCCTGATCGGCCAGGCAATGAAAGCGACCAAGGGTAAAGCCAACCCGGCCCAGTTGACCGAGTTGTTGAAGAAAAAACTAACGACTTGATTTGCTTAGTTTCTTTATTAAGTTCAACTGAAAATTTTGTGGGTAAAGAATAACTTGAAGCGTTTCCTAACCCTCCGTCGTTCCCGCGAAGGCGGGAACCCATAGGGCGTCCGCTCGATCTAACGCACTATGGATTCCCGCCTTCGCGGGAATGACGAGGAATGTTTTTGCTCAACCTGCACGAACACGTATTTCTATCCTAAATAAAGTCCCCTTTATTCAACCCCATAGCGGTGGCGATATGCGGCCACCGCATCTTTATATTTTGCTTGCTCTGAATTGGCATCCGCAGCAGAAATATAAGCGAACAAGTCATTCAGATTGCCGATCGAAATCACCGGCATTGAATAGGCCTTGCTGACCTCTTGTACCGCCGAATGCTCCGACAATGCGCCGTCCTTGCCGGAGCGCTCCATCCGATCCAACGCGATCAAGACTGCGCAAGGCGTGGCGCCGGCTGCGCGGATCATGTCAACCGACTCGCGCACCGATGTGCCGGCAGAAATCACGTCGTCGATAATCACGACTCGCCCCTGCAACTTGGCCCCCACGATGGTGCCGCCTTCGCCGTGATCCTTGGCTTCCTTGCGATTGAAGGCAAACGCGACGTTACGCCCTTTGCGCGCCAGCGCCACCGCCGTGGCTGATGCCAGCGTGATGCCTTTATAGGCCGGCCCGAACAACATGTCGAATTCGACCCCGGAGTCGAGCAGGGTTTGCGCATAAAACTCAGCCAATTGCCCCAGGATCGCACCATTATTGAACAATCCGGCATTGAAAAAGTAAGGTGACAAGCGCCCCGCCTTGGTCACGAATTCGCCAAAGCTCAGCACGCCGGCGGAAACTGAAAATTCGATGAATTGTTGTCGTAATTTGTCCAAAATATCGCCCATTCCCTAAAAATCGAATATACCCCTGAAGATATGCATTTTAGATTGAATTTAAGACACTTACCGCGAAAACACACTTATTGCCTGCGAGACAAGAATATGTGGATTGGGTTATGCTTGTCGCTCCCCTATTACTGACACCGCCATGTTAAAAATTATCTCCGCCAACCTGAACGGCGTGCGCAGCGCCACAAAAAAAGGCTTTTTTGAGTGGATGACCAAGCAAAAAGCTGACGCCGTCTGTGTGCAGGAACTCAAGGCGCAAGCCGCCGATATGAGTGAAGAGATGCTGGCACCGCCCGGCTACTACGGCTATTTTCATTATGCCGAAAAAAAGGGCTATTCCGGTGTTGGCATTTATTGCCGAAAGAAACCGGACGCAGTGGTAATCGGCTTCGGCAACAAGGAATTTGACGACGAAGGCCGCTATGTGCAATGCGACTTCGGCAATTTAAGCATTATTTCCGTGTATTGCCCGTCCGGCTCTTCCAGCGAAGAACGGCAACAGGCGAAATTTCGCTTCATGGAGCTGTTCCTGCCGCACTTGGAAGTGCTTAGCAAAAGCGGTCGGGAAATCGTCATCTGCGGCGACTGGAACATCGCGCACAAGGAAATCGACCTGAAGAACTGGAAGGGCAACCTGAAGAATTCGGGTTTCCTACCCGAAGAGCGGGCCTGGCTTTCACGCGTGTTCGACGAATTGAATCTGGTCGATGTATTCCGTCGCGTCGATCAGCGCGCCGAGCAATACACCTGGTGGAGCAATCGCGGTCAGGCCTGGGCCAAGAACGTCGGGTGGCGTATCGATTACCATGTGGCGACAGCGGGTGTTGCCGGCAACGCGAAAGCGGTGGCGATCTATAAGGATGAGCGCTTTTCGGATCACGCGCCGTTGACGATTGAATACGATCACAAGTTCTAAGTGGACACAAAATACCTCGGCAGCAATGCCTGGGTTGTTTCAAGCGAGAGCTTGGTCAGAATTGATGTCGCCAACTCTCGCGCCAACCGGTTATTGCAATATAAAAGCGTCTTGAAAATCGGCCAGTGACGCATCGCCACGCCAATTGCCTCGTTCGAATTTCACTACACTCAATCCGGCCGCTGCGACCATTCGAAGAAATACGGCTGTCTCAAATGCTACCGCCACATCGGGTTCGAGCGCGCGCTCTGTCCACCCGTCTTCTATCTTGTTCTTGAAAGAAAACTGGCTTTTTCCTGCCGCAATCTTTTGGCGCGAATCATCGTCGAGAATAAAGCAGGTAAAGTAACAGATACCGCCCGGTTTAAGACAACGCTTTGCCTCAAGCAAATAGTGCGCGATTTGGGCAGCCGGCATGTGCGTGAATACAGACGTGGCGAAGATACATCGAACTGTTGGTTCGGATAATCAAACGTATATTGACTTGCACTCAAGCTTCCGCGTGGGTTATAGCAGCTGTTGTAGATATTCGCGTGCTTGAAAATAAAGTTTTTTCGACTATTGAAATGCTTGCGGCACCACGTAACGCCATAGGTGACGATGTCGAAGCCGCGCTATTGCGTATTGGGGAAACGACGCGCCAGCGCCGTAGCGTTTCTCCAATGCCGCAGCCAACGTCCAATACTGCTTGACCGTCTTTTAGCTGTGCGTGATCAACCAATCGCTGCACGATGACATCGCCGATTTTAACGAAATCGCCACCTCCGGCAAAATTGATGACTGGCGGCGGCTGATCGGAGCCACCGAGAAATGACGTATGTGCCAATACGAAGTTAATGACATCGGCACCAAGCGTGTATTTGCTTCGTCGAATCAGCTCTTTTAGCTTCGCGCTTACATAAGCCAGTGGATTTTGCATGATTTACCTTTGCTTCAGATCGGTGATGACATGGCGCCATCAACATTGAGATGTGCTCCCGATAATGCGACAGCGCGGGAGAAAAGCTCGGGGATTATAAACATAAAATCATCCAAATATCATGGGTGAATATTCGATCAAACTAGAACAATCAATATTCAGGCTGCCGCGCCGGCTTTGGGTCAGGCGAAATACTTGCTATTTCGCATTCCAAGGCGCGACCTTTGGCAGCAGCAGCATGGCGGGAAAGGCCAAGAAAAAACATAAGATGAAAAAATCAACCCACCCGGTCGCTGCGACGATATAACCGATCGAGGCAGTGACAAGAGTGCGCGGGATCGCTGCGAAGCTCGAAAACAACGCATATTGCGTCGCGGTATAGCGCCGATCCGATGTCTTGGCGAGAAAAGCGACGAATGCGGCCGTTCCCATACCCACCCCAAAGGCTTCGAACCCGAATGCGCAGCCTAGTAGCAATACATTAGGACCAACGTGAGCGAGCAAGGCAAACCCAAGGCTGGTGCTGCCTTGAATGACACCGAAAATCCACAGTGCGCGGTTGATTCCAAGACGTATCATCCAAATGCCGCCAACAATTCCGCCCGCAATGCTGCCCCAAAACAAGGTTAGCTTGGCGATTGCGCCAATTTGGGTCAATTGAAACCCCAGGTCTATCAGGAATTTGGTGGCTAACGTTGCCGCCATCGCGTCGCCCAAGCGATAGAGAAAAATAAACCCGAGTATCCACGCCGCCTTGTTCCAGCCATCCCGTGAAATAAATTCCCGAATCGGCAACACGACGGCGTCACGGATATTCTTGGGTCGTTCACCATAAATTTCCGGCTCCTTGATCAACAATGTGCAGAGCAAGCCAGGCAACATGAATGCAGAAGTAATCCAAAAGACGGTCGGCCAACTTAAATGGTCGGCAAGAATCAACGACAAGGCACCGGGCACCATGCCTGCAACCTTATAGGCATTGACCTTGACCGCCGCACCCAAGCCTTGTTCGTTGTCCGATAAAATCTCGCGACTATATGCATCGATCACAATATCCTGGCTTGCAGACAAAAATGAAACAAGCCCGGCGACTGCGGCAATGAAAGGGATCTGTGTCAGCGGATTCAGCATTCCCATCGCCCCGATACTCAGGAATAATGTGAACTGGGTGAATGCCATCCAGCCGCGTCTTCGCCCGAGTGTTCCAAAATTGAACCGATCCATGATCGGCGCCCACAGGAACTTCCAGGTGTAAGGGGCGAATACCAAGGTGATCAAACCCAAGGCTTTGACATCCAACCCTGATTTCGCCAACCAGGCCTGCAACAGATTAATCAGAATATATAGCGGCAAACCCGAACTAAATCCAAGGAATACCAAAATCAGCATGCGCCGATTCAAATAGCTATGCCAGGTCACTGCTTCCTTATTCACGGAGGATGTCATTACGCCGAATTACTCTTCTTGAGCCGGAACACCGCCAGACTTCCGCGCCACGTTGGCAGAAAGCTGACCGGCTTACCCTCATCGAGCGCAACCCGATCCAATACATCCAACCCGACCTGATTGGCCAAGTCTTCAAAATCCTTGATCGTCGCGCAACGCAAATTCGGCGTGTCATACCATTCGTAGGGCAAGGACTTCGACACCGGCATGCGCCCTTGCAGCAGCGCCAGTCGATGCGGCCAGTAGGCGAAATTCGGAAACGAGACGATCGCCTCGTTGCCGACACGGGCAATGGCGCGCAGCGTGCCTTCGACATTCTTCATCATCTGCAGTGCCGACAAGCACAAGACCGTATCGAAGGCATTGTCAGCCAGAATTGCCAGGCCGGATTCGACATCTTGCTGGATCACCGAAACCCCGCGCCGCACGCATTCGGGAATCATCGCATCGTCGATTTCAATCCCGTAGCCGCTGCATTGCTTGTCGGTTTGCAGGTAGTCGAGCATGACGCCGTCACCGCAGCCCAGATCCAGCACATGGGAGCCTTGACCGATCCAATGGGCGATGAAAGCCAGGTCGGCGCGCAGCGCTTGCAATTGCTTGAAATTCATGGCGCGCTCCCTACCGCTGTATTTTCTTTTTCCGTCAGCTCCAGCCACGCCCGTTCGTAGTAGGCCCGCACCACATTCATATAGCGTGGATCTTCCAGCAAAAATGCGTCGTGGCCGTGCGGTGCGTCGATCTCTGCATAGGCAACGCGGCGCTTGTTATTGACCAGCGCCTGCACGATTTCCTGGCTGCGTGCCGGGGCGAAACGCCAGTCGGTGGCAAACGACGCCAACAGGAACTGCGCTTGCGTATGCGCCAGGGCCTTGGTCAGGTCGCCGCCGAACTCACGCGCCGGATCGAAATAATCGAGCGCCTTGGTGATCAACAGGTAGGTGTTGGCATCGAAGTATTCGGAAAATTTATCGCCCTGGTAACGCAAGTACGATTCGATTTCAAAGTCGACCCCAAAATCGAATTGATATTTTCCAGTGCGCAGATCGCGGCCGAATTTTTCGGCCATGTCGTCATCCGATAAATAGGTGATGTGCCCGACCATGCGGGCCACCCGCAAGCCGCTCTTCGGCACCACGCCGTGCGAATAGAAATCGCCACCGTGATAATCAGGGTCGGTCAAAATCGCCTGGCGCGCGACATCGTTAAACGCGATATTTTGCGCCGACAGCTTGGCGGTGGAAGCGATCACGACGCAGTGGCGCAAGCGCGCCGGATAACGAATGCTCCAGGCCAAAGCCTGCATGCCGCCGAGTGATCCGCCCATGACCGCCGCGAATTGTTGGATGCCCAAGGCATCGGCCAGGCGCGCTTGCGCATCGACCCAATCCTCCACCGTTACCACTGGAAAATCGGCGCCATATTGCTTGCCGGTGGCCGGATTGATGTGCATCGGCCCGGTCGAGCCGAAGCACGAGCCAAGGTTATTGACGCCGATGACAAAAAACCGATTGGTGTCCAGTGGCTTGCCGGGGCCGACCATGTTGTCCCACCAACCCAGGCTTTTGGGATCGTTGGCGTCGGCCAAGCCGGCCACGTGATGCGAAGCGTTCAATGCGTGGCAGACCAGCACGGCATTGGAGCGCGCGGCATTGAGGGTGCCGTAGGTTTCGTACATCAAAGTATAGTCATGCATTTGCGCGCCGCTCTGCAGTGGCAGCGGCGTTGCAAAATGCATCGATTGCGGACTTACAATTCCGAGAGCAGACATAATGATCCAATGAAGATACCGGCTTGGCGGATGATGACTGCCGATGCTTCATCGTCGCGCCGGAAGGTATCTTTTAAAACAAAAAAGCCCGAAAGCGTTGATGGCTTATCGGGCTAATTCCGGGCTTTGATACAAGCACGCTTTAGCCGTATTTATTTGGAGAAACCCTTATGGGAAACTCCTTGCGCCCGCAAGCTGAGGTTGAAATTCAACCGGTCAAATCGGCGCTATGACGTAAGAATAACGAACTAAGAGGTTCGCGTCAAATACGACTTCAGGATGGCCCTATCGCATCCCTATAGTAATCGCAGCTGTTCCACTTCGGTCGAAATGAGGGCGGGTTCGAAAGTGCGCATGATTTTCGCTGTTTTCGGTTTCAATTTCAGCAAGTCGCTATTCAACACTTCTTGCTTGACCGCCAATATCTGGGCCGGATGCATGGAAAATTCGCGCAACCCCATGCCGAGCAAGAGCCGCGTCAAATGCGTGTCGCCGGCCATCTCGCCGCAAACCGAAACCGGGATGCCGGCTTTGGCGCCCGCCGCTATGGTGTGCGATAACAAATGCAAGATCGCCGGATGCAGCGGATTATAGAGGTGCGCTACTTCGTGATCGACGCGATCAATTGCCAGGGTGTATTGAATCAAGTCATTGGTGCCGATCGACAGGAAGTCCAGACGCTTGATGAACAAGGGC
>Ga0302315_10002474_pt1 | contig 17441 bp, 14 predicted proteins | sample III_Palsa_N3_1_FD_200532 | JGI IMG/M metagenome (GOLD analysis project Ga0302315, IMG submission 200532) | Peat permafrost microbial communities from Stordalen Mire near Abisko, Sweden - III_Palsa_N3_1 | ecosystem: Environmental > Terrestrial > Soil > Palsa > Peat permafrost | place: Sweden... | reverse complement strand
ACAGTTCGATACCGGGCAACAGCGCTGCGAATCTCTTTCCCGAATTCGGCATACCTTGCCGTATGGCGTATCGCCCTGGACGTTATCCCGAGGAGATCGTTTATCACCAGAACCTGCCCGGTGGTGGCTGCTCCCGCCCCGATGCCTATTGTTGGGATGCCAACGCGATCGGTCACAATCTTGGCAAGCTGCCGTGGCACAAGTTCTAGCACCAGCATTTGACTTCCAGCCGCCTCCGACTCAACGCATTGCTCAACGAGTTCTTTGGCCGCGGAGAATGTCTTACCCTGTACGGAGGCTGCAGTCTGTGTTTGAGGCATCAGCCCGAGGTGGTTGCACACGGGAATGCCCAGATTCCGAATGGCCTGAATGGTCTCCGGAAAGCTTCCTTCCAGCTTAACGCCATCCGCGCCTGCGTCACGAAGCCGAATCGCTGTTTGCACTGCCTGTTCGGGGGTTTTATAAGACGCATAGGGGAGATCTACAAGAACGAAAGCGTTTTGCGTACCCCGGCGGACTGCTCTGGCGTGGTGCACCATATCGTCGACGGTAACTTCCTGTTCGCTCTTATAGCCCAGAACATTGGTGCCGACGCTGTCTCCCACAAGAAGCACGTCAATCCCACATTCATCCAACGCCACAGCGGTTGGATGATCGTAGGCCGTAAGCATGGTAATAGGTGGTCCGCTCTCTTTTCGAGCGACTAAGTCATGAATGGTTAGTGACATAGATATAGAACATAGTCAAAGTTAGGCGGATCTATGGACGCTTGCTGCAGCGCCATGGAGATCTGTCCCGTATGATAAAGCTGATGGTTGATCACTTGATAGACGATCTGATTAGGTGTCATCGGCACCGGCTCCTCGCGATACGCAAGCTTAACCGATATCGGAGCAGTCAGTTCTGCGGAATCCAGCCCAAAATAAAACTCTTTCAGACGGTCCCGTCTCAACTGCCAATCCCCAAAAAGCCCATCCATCGTTAAAGCTGCATTATCTTCATAGCGGGCCGCTGGTGGTTTCCCCTGCGTGTGACCGTACCACCGCTCCTCGGCTCCTACAAGATGCGCAATCAATTCTCTAACACCTTTAAACTTCGAAATGGTCCCGAAAGTAACCTCAAACCCTTCCGGATTCTCCAACAAAGTTTCGTGCAGCTTCTTAATGGCGCTGTCACCGTAAGACAATAAATCCCTGGATTCCATGAACGGGATTATACCAGAGGCCAGCTTGCTGGCGTGAAGGTAATAGTCGTCATCACGCACCCAAATGTAGCCCCAACGGTGCCATACTAGATATGGAATAATAAATTCGTCAGGGAAAGAATACAGTTCATGGAAAGTTTCGTCGTTGAAGGTGGGCATCGTCTGCACGGTACGATTACTCCGGTTGGGAATAAGAATTCTGCTTTGCCGTTGTTGGCGGCGAGCCTGTTAACCAACGATACGCTGGAGTTGACGAATGTGCCCAACATCGGGGATGTCCGCGTCAAAATCGATCTGATCCGCAAAATGGGGGGCGAGATTACGTTTGAGGGAAATCACTGCTCGCTTAACATGGGGCAGGTGACCGACAGTAATCCCGACCTTGAACTGAGCCGTAAGATCCGCACCGCGCCACTGCTTGCCGGCCCGCTGCTCGCTCGCCGCGGTTATGTGGAGATTGGAAGACCGGGCGGCGATGCCATCGGACGCCGTCGCCTGGATACGCATTTAATGGCGCTTAAGGCCATGGGAGCCAAGATCGAGGTTGGAGAGTATTCGTACAGCTTAAAGGCGGATAAACTCCGCGGATGCGACATATTTCTCGACGAAATGAGCGTCACCGGTACTGAACAGGCCATTCTTGCCGCCGTGCTTGCCGAGGGAGATACCACGCTATCCAATGCGGCCTCGGAGCCCCACGTTCAGGAACTTGTCGAATGCCTGAATCGCATGGGAGCCAAGATCTCAGGAGTCGGCACAAATACCCTCCAAATTCAAGGTGTGACCAGTCTTCACGAAGCCAGTTATTGTATCCGGCCGGATTATATGGAGGTCGGATCTCTGATTGCGCTGGCGGCCGCTACAAAATCCTCCATCAGAATTGCGGAGGCCTGCCCGGCCGATCAGCGGATGACGCGGATTATGTTTGGCCGTCTGGGGGTCCGATGGACGGATGAATGCGGCGATATCATAGTGCCCGCGGATCAGGAACTGACCGTACAGGCGGACTTCGACGGGGCGATCCCGAAAATCGACGATATGCCGTGGCCCGGCTTCCCTCCCGATCTGATCAGCGTCGCCATAGTCCTCGCCACCCAGGCGCGCGGCACAGTCCTCATACACCAGAAAATGTTCGACCGTCGTCTATTTTTTGTGGATTCTCTGATCGAAATGGGCGCCGGGATAGTCCTTTGCGACCCGCACCGCGCCGTGGTTGTCGGGCCAACCCAGCTTATGGGCAAGCGCCTCATATCGCCGGATATCCGCGCAGGCATGGCGCTCGTCATCGCTGCGTTGGCGGCCCAGGGAAAAAGCGTCATCCAGAACGTGAATCAAATTGACCGTGGATACGAGCAGCTTGAAGTAAGGCTACAGGCGTTGGGAGCTTGTATAGAGCGCCGGCGAGACTGATTCGAAAGTTGACTATGGCAAGGAGTACCAGGTTGACCGCCCCGCACCCTGTCGCACCAGGAGACCCTTATCGACAAGTGAGGCGAAGTTTGCCTTAAGGGTGTTCGGACTTGCGCCATGTTCACGTACCATGTCACGAGTGGTGACGCGTCCATGGTCGCGCACATAATCCAGAATATTGACGGCCAACTCGGGTAGCGCTGAAAGTATATTCTTCTCAATCTCGACTTTTACCGCAAGACGCCGTTTCTGCTGTTGCAAAGCACGCAGAAAGTAAAGAAGCCATGGCTGCCAGTTCGGCGCATCGGTGCGAATGGTTCCTTGAGTTCGGCGTAATGCCAGGTAGTAGCCCTCTTTGCTATGCTCGATGACGCTTTCGAGGGATGAATAAGGAACATAGGCATAACCTGCTTGCAGCAAAAGCAGGGTGGTCAAGACCCGGCTTAAGCGGCCGTTGCCATCTTGGAACGGATGAATCTCCAGAAAGACGACGACAAAGAGGGCGATGATTAAGATAGGATGCAGGCGCCTTGTGTCACGCTCCTCCGTCAGCCAGGCAACGAGTTCTTGCATCCGGCGCGGCGTGTCAAAGGGGGTGGCCGTCTCGAATACGATACCGATCATGTTGCCATCGGCATCGAAAGCGCCGACGTCGTTTCGAAGTGTCTTATAACCTCCACGATGTCGTTCATCCTTGGTGCTGTAGTGCAACAAGTCACGGTGAAGTTGTTTGATGTGGTTTTCGGTAAACGGAATGTCCCGCCACGATTCAAAAATCGTGTTCATGACTTCGGCGTAGCCTACCACTTCTTCTTCATCACGGCTGCTGAACTTCTTGATTTCAAGGTTGGCAAGCAGACGTTCGACCTCCCGATCCGAGAGATGACTCCCCTCGATGCGTGTCGAAGAGCCGATGCTTTCAATGGTAGCTATCTGGCGCAGCGCCTTCAAGCGTTCAGGCGCAAGGGTCCCAAGGGCGCGCCATGCTCCCTTGAATTCATCGATTTCCGACAAATACGCCAGGAGTTCTTGGGTGATTTCAATGGTGTCTGTGTTCACAATACCCAAATATACACCGGATTACACCGGATTGTCAACGATTTTGCACCGGATTATACCTGTTTAAAAATCCCACACTATTCCTCTTCCGCTCTCGATCGTGCTATTTTCCGGCGGTAATACGCTGCCGCCTTTGGGGCGCTGCCGCATTTTTCTACGCACCACCTGCGTCTGTGGTTCTTGGTGGTATCGAAAAACTTCCGCACGCAGGTCGGGCATTCGCACTGGCGCAGCAGAGAAAGATCGGAATGACAAAGCAGATCGACAGCGTCCTGTGCAATCGCTGCGAGCCACGCATCCGAACGATGTGCGATCGAAGTGGTTTCTGTAAATCCACCTTCTTGTTCTGAAACCTGAGAGTAGGTCGGGTGGTCCTGAAGGGTAGCATTAAGCACCCGTAGGGCGGATGCCGGCACTGCCTGCTTGTGAAGGACGCTCTGAGCTATATCGTGAAGGGCAGCTCGCAACTCTTTAGCCTGGGCAAGCCTGGTCTCACCGTGTTCCACACTCCATTCTTCGCTGTCGCCCATTAACGGTCTCTTGTGGACTATCTCGGCACTACGCAGCCAGTGTATCAGTTCCTCCACATTTCCCAAAAATTCCAGATCCGTCCCACGTCTTTGACACGCCGTGTTAATGAAGTCCAGGCAGAGTCTTCCACCTGCAAAGAGGGTTTCAATACTAAATCGTGGATTGTCAGATAGGTCCATAAGCACTCGAGTTCACAGGATAGAGATATTATGACGGTTAAAACATTTATTGACAAGTGATAGAGATGGAGGTCATAATTGAATTATGACTGACTAAAACAAATTTTATCAGTCATAACCAAGCTGGGAGTCCGGATTAAGGAGATTTAGAAATGGCAATACGAATTGGTATTAACGGCTTTGGACGAATTGGAAGGTTGTCGCTGCGGGCAATCACCGAACTCTATGCGGGCGAGGTTGAAATTGTCGCCATTAACGATTTGACGGACGCTGGGACAAACACATTTCTTCTGCAGCACGATTCTAACTATGGTAGTTTCAAGGGCAGCGTGCATGCTGAGGATAAGAGCCTCGTAGTCAACGGAAAAACGATCCATGTCTATGCCGAACGCGAACCGGACGTTATTCCATGGGACAACGACGGTGTCGATATTGTTCTCGAAGCCACCGGCCTTTTTACGGATGCGAACAAGGCGAAGGGGCACCTGGGACGAGGCGTCAAGAAAGTAATAATCGGCGCGCTTGCCAAGAATGCAGACGTAACACTCGTTCTAGGGGTTAACCAGGATGCCTACGATCCCACCAGGCATCACATCATCTCCAACGCGAGCTGCACGACTAACGGGCTGGCGCCCGTGGCTAAGGTGCTGCACGATAACTTCGGCATTGAAAAGGGCCTGCTGACCACAATCCACGCCTACACCAACTCGCAGGCGACGGTCGATACCGCTGCGAAGGATCTGCGTGACGCGCGCGCCGCTGCACAAAATGTCGTCCCTTCCAGCACCAGCGCCGCAAAGGCCGTCGGATTGGTCATTCCTGATCTTCAGGGGAAGTTCACGGGAATGGCTTTTCGGGTTCCTGTCCCTACTGTTTCCGTTGTCGACTTCACAGCGCTTCTTAGCCGGGAAGTATCGACCGCGGAGATTAACGAAGTGCACGAGGCCGCCGCTGAGACTGGGCCGCTTGCCGGCATTCTACAGTACACCGAAGAGCCCCTCGTCTCCACCGATTTAAAGGGCAGTCCGTACTCATCCATTTTCTCAGCTATCGATACAATATCGCTGGGAAACATGGTTAAGGTAGTGGCGTGGTACGACAATGAGTGGGGCTACGCGAACCGCATCGCCGATCTCATCAAGTATGTTTCCGATAAGGGCCTTTAAGCCCACATAATCAGCTCTTCGAGATCGAGGGAGGCGCCCATTTGGGATCGCTGCCCCATTCTTTGTTGGGCTGAGGTCCCATTTGCAGGACTAGGTTTCCACCATGAGCGATTTCCTCTCGGGTAATCCAGGCTCGTTCCAGCGGTTTTCCATTGAGCATGGCGGACTGTACGTAGATGTTGGCTGCGGAATTATTGTTCGCTGAGATCGTAAATTTTTGCCTGTTGCCTTCTCCCAAATGGAGTGTCACTTTAGAAAAGATGGGACTTCCCAGGATAAAGACGCCGCTTGCCGGGCTGGCTGGATAGAGTCCGGAGGATGCCAGGACATACCAGGCGGACATCTGTCCGACATCGTCATTTCCGCACAGGCCGCGTGGTCCCGTTCCATAGGCGTTCTCGCAGATATACCGCGACCACTTTTGCGAGAGCCATGGGGCCCCGGCATAGGTGAAGAGGAATGAGCACTGATGCACGGGCTCGTTGGAGTGGTTATACCAGTCGTTCCAACCTTTTATTTGCTCCGGTGAGGTGTTGTCGAAGAATTCGTTAAGCTGCCGGATAAACTCGTCTTTTCCGCCGACAAGATTAATCAGACCGGCAACATCCTGCGGAACGAACCAGCCTTGTTGTTCCGGGTTGCTCTCTATACATCCGCCCGACTTAATCCGGCCGTTCCAGGGCAGCCACGTGCCATCGGCCTCACGTCCGCGAAACCAGCCTACGGATGGGTCGAACACATTTTTGTAGTTGAGGGCGCTTTTGTACAAACGCGCGGCATCGTCGGGTTTGCCCAGGGCGTCGGCAAATCGGGCCAGCGCGTAGTCGGCATAAGAGGATTCCAGGGTGTTGGAAATGCTGAGATCGCCCGTGGCGTAACCCAGCGTCGACCAATGCTCCAGATCTTCCCGATTGGACTTGTCCGAAGGTCCCAGGGCAACCTCACGGCACATCTCGTATGCCTTTCGCGCGTCAAAGCCGCGCAGGCCTGCAAGGTAGGCATCGGAGATAACACAGACCGCAGGGTCTCCCAGCATAATCGGCGTGTCCTTGCCCATGAGCTCCCAACGTGGCAGTCCTTTAGAAGCTCCCATGACATTCACTTGCATAAGAGTGTTGGTCATGTCGTTAACGACCTGAGGCTCGATCAGGTTTAGGAGCGGGAACTCGGCCCGGTAGACGTCCCATCCGCTAAAGCAAGTGCGCGCTGTCCAATTGTCCGCCTTCTGTATGTTCTTGTCGGGCGCCAAATACGTTCCGTCCACATCGGTGATCGATCTTGGATCGAGAAGCGAATGGTAGAGGGCCGTATAAAAGATAGTCTTATCGGATTCAGAACCGCCCTCCACGGACGCATGCCCCAGCGCCGCCGACCATTGCCGTCGGGCCGCCTGATGCACATCGTCGAAGTCCCATCCAGGAATCTCGTGGTTCACGTTGGCCCGAGCTCCGTCCAGGCTTGTAAAAGAAATCCCAGTCTTCAAAAGTACCTGCTGATTTTGCCTGGTTGGAAATTCAAGGAAGAACCCAAGCCGCGTCCCGTTCTTCTCTTTAACCCCTCGCGTAACGTCTGTCCCGTCCCACGTCCCCATAGTCTGTACGGGCAGGTTAGTCTGCATGGAAAAATAGAGAGTATAGCTAATTCCTCCGGCCCCATTGCCCCAGCCACCGCCGGAAGGATCGCACTTCATCCAGCCCTCAAAGGTATGGTCGTCCACCTGCTTTACATATTGAGTGGTGGAATGCGATCCGTCGCCCCCGATGCGCCGAGCCAAATCCACCTTGATGCGACTGTTCAACGATTCTGGAAACGTAAATCTGATAATACCAGCGTGCGGAGCAGCTGTAAGTTCGGTTTTGACCTGATAACGATTGAGAACGACGCTGTAATATCCAGCTTCCGCCACTTCGTTCTTCTTATCGTAGGGACTGTTCGCGGCAATACGGTCGGTCACAAGATCTCCCACCTCAGGCATCACCTGGAGATTACCGAACTCGCCGTACCATCCCACACCGCTCATGTGAGTAAAGCTGAATCCCTCGATGGTCGGCATGTCGGCGGAATATCCACAGCCGTTATCGCCGCCGGTCACAGTATCCGGACTTAACTGCACCATGCCGAACGGAGTGGCGGCGCCGGGAAATGTCTTGCCGCCGGCATCTCCCGGCACGGTGGTCATTGCGCCAATCATCGGATCGACATAGTCTACCGGGAGCTTCTGATGCGGACTGGCAATAGATGGCATAGCGATAAGAATTCCAATCAATCCGGCAAAGTGTCGTATAGTCATAAGATGGGACGTTTTCTTGAGGTTAAAATGGAGCATTACCCGTTATAAGACTTCAGAATTTATTAATGGCTTCACATAATGTAAGCGCTTACTGAATTTTAACAGAATCGTGTTGGACTGTCAATTGTACTCAGGGTGTTTTCTGTGATTCTCCCTCTTGACGAAACTGATAGTCACCTGTATAATAATGTCAATCTAACCGGTTAGATAACGTTTCTGTCTTGACGTCCGAGGAGCCTCATCAATGACGAGAGCTATAAATTTCATTCTTGTTTCCGCAATTCTGTTGTTTGCTCAAGCGGCAATTGTCTCAGGGCAGCCATATAAGGGAACACCCTGGCTTGTGCCTGGGACGGTAGAGGCGTCGGACTACGACACAGGTGGCCAGGGTGTCGGGTACTCCGTCGGTGAAATCAATGGCAAGTCCAATTGGTACCGTCAGGATGGTGTCGATCTTGAGGGGTGCGCAGATTTCGGCGGTTACGATCTGGGGTGGGCGGCTGCTGGAAACTGGTTTCGGTATACCATCGCCGTACCTTCCTCCGGCAAGTATACGGTTGCCGTCCGTGTCGCAGCCGGTACGACCGGAGGAACGCTGCACTTGCAGAGTGCTGATGGAAAGAATCTCACAGGCGCCGTAGTGGTTCCTGGAACGGGAGGTTGGCAGGACTGGATGACGGTCTACGCCACGGTATCCCTGCCCGCAGGCGAACAGACCCTTACACTCGTGGAAGATACCGCCGGATATAACATTCACTACCTGACTTTCGACAAGGGCTACCTTGTTCCTCCGACTCCGTCTGGCCTCTGCGCTATAGCCGGCAATGGACAGGTAACCCTCATGTGGGCCGCGGCCAGTGGGGCGATTTCGTACAAGATCTACCGTGGCGCCCACCCTGGCAGCGAAAGCAGCGATCCCATCGCGACCGGCATCACCCAGCCCATCTATAGAAGCAGTGGTCTGCACAACGGCACAAAATACTTCTATCGTGTGGCCGCTGTCAACCTGACCAAAACATCCCCTTTGTCCAACGAAGTCAGTGAAACAGCCGGAGGTGCGGCTGGTGTTCCACCACCCAATTTCGGTCCCAATGTCCTGATCTTCGATCCGAAGATGCCCCAGGCAACCATTCAAAGCCAGGTCGATACTGTCTTTAGCCGCCAGCAAGCCAATGAGTTTGGAACAAACCGCTACGCTATTCTTTTTAAGCCCGGCGCTTACCAGGCAAAGGTAAAGGTAGGATTCTATACGCAGGTTCTGGGACTGGGGCAGTCGCCCGACGATACGTCCATAACAGGAGCCGTTCAGACCGACGCCGCCTGGATGAGTGGTAATGCCACTCTGAATTTCTGGCGCGGCGCGGAAAATCTTGCGGTGACTCCCACTGGTGGCATTGCCAAGTGGGCCGTTTCCCAGGCCTGTCCGTTCCGACGCATGCATGTCATGGGAAATCTGGTTCTTGATGACCGTGGATGGTCGAGCGGCGGCTTTATGTCCGATACGTTAGTCGACGGTCAGGTCAATTCCGGATCCCAACAACAGTGGCTTACCCGGAACTCAACATGCGGGAGCTGGGTTGGATCCAACTGGAATACCGTCTTTGTGGGCGTCGACAACGCTCCTAACTTAGGAGCTTTTCCGCATCCTGCCTACACGGTCGTGGATAAATCTCCCGTCGTTCGAGAGAAGCCATTTTTGATGATTGACCGTGCAGGTACTTATAACGTCTTTGTTCCGGCATTCAGCACCAACAGCCATGGAACGTCCTGGGCCGGGACTAAGTCGCCAGGAAAATCCATACCCATCAGTCGATTTTATATTGCGCACCCAGACGTGGATAACACATCCACCATAGATGCGGAGCTTAACCAGGGCAAGAATATCCTGCTCACTCCAGGGATCTATTCCTTAAACGGCCCCATTCGTGTTACCCGGCCAAATACTATCATCCTCGGCCTTGGATTGGCCACGTTAAAGCCGGTGACCGGGCAGGATGCCATGGACGTCTCCGATGTCGATGGGGTGGTCATCGCTGGAATCCTGTTTGATGCCGGCCAGGTGAGTTCACCCATCCTCTTACAGCTTGGACCGCAGGGAAGCTCAACGGACCATGCTTCGAATCCCACATCGCTTGATGACGTCTTCTTCCGCGTAGGGGGTGCTGGCGTAGGTCGTGCAGAGGTAAGCCTTCAGATAAACAGCAACAATGTGATCGGAGATGATCTGTGGATCTGGCGCGCCGATCATTCGGACGGCGTCGGTTGGGACATGAATACCGCGGCAAATGGCCTGGTGGTCAATGGAACGAATGTCACCATCTATGGACTGGCGGTAGAGCACTACCAGCAGTATCAAACGTTATGGAACGCGAACGGGGGGAGGGTCTACTTCTATCAAAGTGAAGCCCCCTATGATGTTCCCGGTGAGGACAGCTGGATGGACGGTCCAGTAAACGGGTTCGCGTCCTACAAAGTGGCCGACACAGTCACCAGCCATGAAGCGTGGGGGCTAGGGGTCTACTGCGCCTTCACCAACCGGCATATTGCCCTGGACAGCGCCATTGAAGCGCCCAAAACGTCCGGCGTCCAATTTCTTGACATGACCACCGTATCCCTGGGAGGTGCCGGAGCAATTGGTCATGTCATCAACGGAACAGGCAGCACCGCCGATCATTCGGCTAACGTAGCGAGACTCCGCCAATATCCCTAAAGCATGCTCTTGTGGCATGGTTTCTAGAGCCCTGGAGCAACCATGTCCTGAAACATAGCGTTCGTGCATGAAGCCCCATGGTTACCCCAGGGCTGGAAACCATGCCACTTGGTTTTGTGGATCCGACTCTAGCCACTAAACAACCGCTGCCCAATATACTCGCCTTTCGCTACTCCCCCAGGGCAGGCGAAGATGCCGCTGCCGTTGTGGGTTACGAATTGGTTGAGCATATCAAGCTTGGACATCTGATCGAAGATCTTGATGAACCCGGTTCGAGGGTCCTGCTGGTAGGACACAAAGAACAACCCGGCGTCGTATTCCATACCCTGACGCCACGGGGGCCAGCGTTCCGACGTAAAGGTCACCCCGTCATTGTACGAGTAGGGCCGTCGGAAGATCCGGGCTCCGTCGTTGCTTGCCGCCATGGCAAGGCGAACGTGGGCGTTGTCTGGGATAATAGGATTTCCGTCTTTGTCGTTCGCGTCCAGATCCACCGGATCGAACTCATCCTTGCTGCCCAGCGGCGCGCCGGAGTATTTATGCCTGCCGACTGTCTGCTCCTGAAAGCCGACGGACATCCGGTCCCAATGCTCGAGCGCCATGCGGATACGGCGAACCACCAGGTAGCTGCCTCCTTGCAGCCAATCCGGCCCTTCATGTCCAACCCACACGTATTTCTCCATATCGTGGGGATTGCCTGGAGCGGGGTTGCTGGTGCCGTCCTTAAATCCCATCAGATTCCTCGGAGTTTCGTTCGGACCGTACCCCGGCATGAATCCCGCTTGAACCCAGCGGACCTGAGCTGCGCCATAGGAGACGCGAGCCAGCTCCCGAACGGCGTGGAACGCGACCTGAGGATCGTCCGAACAGGCCTGTACCGATAGGTCTCCGCCGGTGCGAGTATCCAGCAGCTGGTCGCCGTTGAAATGGGGCAGATCCACCAGCGCCTCCGGCCTGTGGCTTTTCAGCCCAAACCGGTCCTGCCCGCCGCTCTCGAACATCGTCGGACCAAAACCAAAGGTCAAAGTCAGGCGCTCCGGCGGCAAGCCCAGCGCTTCCCCGCCGTCGGGTCCTGGTTGGGAGGCATCCTGCGCGAACGGCTTCGCCGTCTGTCCTGCTGTCATTCTTGCGGCGGCATTGGTCCACTCTTGCAGCAGTCCGATGACATCCTCTCGCTTTGCGTCCGGTAAATCGAAAGCCGCAAAGTAGGTGTGACGCTGCTGCGGTGTCAGAATGCCGCCCTGGTGTTGTCCCCAAAACGGTTCAGCCGCCATCTTGCTATTTTGAGCGGCAGGCGCCGGCTTTGCTGTAAGGGCATCGGCCGCTGATCCCATGCCAAGAACTGTGCCGCCAGCAACCAACGCTTCGCCGGTCAAAGTTAGAAAGTTGCGCCGGGTCAGGCCTGATTTGCCTTTGTCTTGTTCCTTCACCTTTTCGCCTCCATGAGCGTGTTCATATCGTCCTCAACATAATAGAATGCGGTCCCGTCCGGCGTAAGAGCAATCCCAAAGAGATCGCCGTTGCCTGGAGGCGATTGGGCCTGGTCCGCATCGATCCACTGTGCGTAAAGCTGCTGTCCTGTTGCCGGGTCAATCTCAACCACCTCGCCGTTTGTGGCGTTGCACGACAATAGATGGCCATTCGGCAGCATAACCAGAGCGAGCGGACGAGCCAGAAGACCGTCCTTTGTCACAGTGCGTCCTACTCCTACGCTGGTCGTGCGCGTTGCCGCATCGGCGATTGCGACGATCTGATTGCCTACAGCGTCCGACAGATACAGAGTGCCGTCGGCCCCAAGGGCCAGGCCTGTTGGTCCGATCAAGAAGGCGTCCTTGTCGGTCCGCTCTCCAAATCCATCGGCAATTACGGTCTGGTTAGTTATTACGGGCGGCTTTCCATCTGGAATGGAAAGGTCGAGCCGAAGCACGGTCGCTTTGTTTACGACTGTCGGATAGCCCGTCTTTGGGTCACGGGGCTCCTGTCCGGTCACGCCGAAGCCCGCCATGCTGATAAATATACTAGCCGTCGTTCCATTGTCGATCGTCGCGACATTTCCCCAGGGGCCGTTAATATTGGGACCAGCCCACGTGTCGACGAGATGCCCGTTGGAATCGAACATCAGAAGTCCGCCGGCTCCCTTGGTCCGCGTGCTCCCGTCGGTGCTGGGAGTACTGCCTACGATCACCCATCCGCTCTTGAGCATGGTCATCGCCGCCGTCATTCCAACTCCGCCCGGACATTGCGGAAGATTCTGCGGCACCTTTGCAAACAGAGTGATCTTCTTCGTAGTTGGATTATAGTCGACAATCGACGAGCCTGTCCCCTGCAGATTCGACGTATTGTTGAAGTCGTCCACCAGGACATCTCCTGCCTGGATGATACCTGAGGAAACCGGGGCAACGACGATCGCGTAAGGATTCGAATCCCCTGTTTCCGACACGGCCGACGTGAGCGTAATGTGCTTATGTATGTTGGCCAGAAAACCCTGAGTTTGTCCCGCCTGAGCGACAGGCGCGGTCACAAACGATGTCCCCATCACCAGAGACAGGGCAATAAGATCAAGTTTATTTATACGTACCATTCGTGTTGCCCTTTCTAAAGCAGAATGTTCAGACGTACGCCGACCACAAGCTCGTCCTGCACCCGGTTCCCAATTGAGTTAGGGTTGGCGATTCCTCCGCCGGGATTAAAGACATACTGGATGTCCGGCTGAATCTGGCACCACGGCGTGTATTGATACTGATACGTAGCCTCAACGAAAGTTTCGTTGCTTCGGATGGGCGTGTAATCACCTGTGTAGAAGCCCTGGTCTCTATCAAGCGCCGATGCTCTGTTGCTTACATTGGCAAACCCCATTCCGATCCCAAAGGTATCGTCGTCACGCTGGATATGTGGGATGGGATCGCGCAAAACGAGGCCGGCGTTCATGCTGAAATCAACTAAGTTGCGGTCGCTTTGGGGCTGGCTCATCGCGCGTGCAAAGAAGCTCAGCGATCTGTCCGGATCGTCCGGCGAGAGCCATACCATTTGATCGACTACCCCATAGACGCCATAGTTGCCACGGTGAGTAGCCGGGATGCCTGTGCTGCTCGGGCTTGCGAGCGACACGCCAGTATTGTCGTATTCCAGATCGTCAAATTCTTCCGAATCGTAGTATGCCCCCAGTTTATAAGTATGTGAAAGCGGAATAGACTTAGGATTATAGACCAGAGAGCCAAGCGAAGGATAGGCGTATTGTACTTCGGCAATGGCCAGCACCCCGCCATTGAGAGGGAAGCTCGTTCCGGACGAATCCCGCTCTTGGGGGTCCCCGCTATTATTAGACACCGGACTGCCGTTGTAGATCCCGGCAAGATAAGTAATCGAATCCGTCGGGCGCCCACGGAGTCGGATTCCAAGATCCGAAAGTGGATAGGCCGGTCCGCCGCCGGGGAGGTCCGCGGAAGGAACCATCGCCCAGCCAAACATGGTGTTGACGAAAATATTTGCGTTCAGGCTTCCCATGAACTCCTGGTCAAGGCTCTGCTGTCCGATCTTAAGATCCAGTCTGTCTTCCGGCAGAAACTTCTGTTGATACCACAATTCCCAGAGTCGCGTGGACCGGTCGGCTTCGATTCCACTCGCTGTCTGTAATGTATACAGGTTATTGGAGCTTAGATTGTTCCCGTGAACCTGAAGGGCGCTGACATTAATGGTCCCGCCATGGTGCTGCCAGGCGCGCTGCGTGTCTAGCTGCATGTCGAGCTGAGTCAGTCCGTCGTATTCGAAGCCCTTCTTCACACCGCCGGTAACATTACCCAGCAACTCACTGGTCTCTGATATGTTGAGGGATATGCCCTCTTTGCTAAGCTCCTTGCGCAGTCCCCACAGATCGCCCAGGAAATAGCTTCGCCGTGATAGACCCTGAAAAAAGCCGCCGGAGTTTGTCTGAGGCTGGCCCGGTTGGTTGGTCTGTGTGGTCGTTTCCGGAGGAGGCGCTACCACCGGTGGGGTCGCCTTAACCGGTGAACCGGAAAGTAGAAGCAAAAGCCCGGCGGTCCCTGCTAAGCAAGGACAGTGGGAGATCAAGGTTGCGCGTGTCAAATAGTACTCCTTAAGCATTCTTTATCCGACATAAATAGTCTCCGATCTTTTTTGTCGGAGTTTTTGGGATTATAACTCATAAACCACATCGAGTCAATAGATATTGTGGAACAAATGGTTAGGGGGATCCGGTAAAGGGTATTGGTATTCACCAGACACCAGGTAAAGTAGGAGGGGTATCCATGTCCAGTAAGAAAAAGTCACCGAAGCAGAAGACTGCGTCCACCAAAAACCGTGATGGAGTGATTAATATCAAGATGGCGCCTGTTCCGTTTGGACCTCCACTAAAGATAGAAATAAAATAGGATTTTATCTCACTTGGAACTGCATAAGGGTCTGCCCATCCATCTTTTTGCCTCGAAGGACGAATGGCTGGAATGGCTGGATTCGAATCGATCTTCCTCCTCGGGAATTTGGGTGAAGTTCGCCAAAAAGGGTTCACTAACCGTCTCTATGACTTACGAAGAGGCTCGGGAAGGGGCTCTTCGGTATGGCTGGATCGATGGGCTTATCAACAAGTGGGATGACACGTGTTATTCAACCAGGTTTACGCCGCGAAAGCCAAAAAGCTCCTGGTCGAAGATCAACCGTGATATCGCCGAAGATCTGATCGGTCGGGGATTGATGGAGCCCTCCGGTCTGGTTCACGTTCGTGCGGCGCAGGAAGATGGACGATGGGACGCGGCCTATGTCGGGCAGTCCACAATCACGGTGCCGGAAGACTTTCAAGCCGCTCTGGATAAACACCCCCGGGCAGCCCAGTTCTTCGCGGGCCTCGACAGCGCCAATAGATACTCGTTTTTGTACCGAATACATACAGCGGTGAAGCCGCAAACCAGGTCCGCGCGCATCGATAAGTTCATTGATATGCTGAGTAGCGGCGACGTTTTTCATCCCAAGACATCTGCTAAAACCGTAGATAGTCCTGAAAGGAAATAGAGATGGAAGCCTTCTTTAGCTTTATGAAAGTGCTGGTGCTTTGTGTCGCCGGACTCATTGCTCTTCTACTCATTCTCATGGCGCTCCCGAACAGTCCCATCAGGGATCTCGTCCTGAGTTTCGGGAAGCGCGTCGGTATGACAGCGGCGGCTGTTGCCATGGTTCCACCCATGGATATGATTCCCGTCGGTGGCGAACTTTACGACCTGGCCGCTCTGATCGTAGTTGCCTATTATTGGTATACCTTCTTTAAGGAGCACCAGGACAAACACCTGCAGTCACAAGGCGCCATCGTTATTCCTTCGCTGCCCAAGAGCCTTAAATCCCGCGACGACGATAATCATTAAAAATTGAAGAGGATTCCCGGCAACAGGAACACAATCTTTACAAGAGCGCTGTGATACGTACAACGTTCTTGAGGTCGCCAGCATGATTTACAGAGGTACAACAAATGACCAAGATTGCAATTATTGGTGCGGGAAGTCACTTCGGCGGTAAACTATCGCGAGATGTTCTCGCGTTGCCAGAACTACAGGATGCCCATATCGCTCTTTGTGACATCAATCAGGAGCGCCTTGAGGGTGTTGTAAGTTACGTCCAGCGACTTATCGACGGGCATAATTTGCCGGCGCGCGTTACAGGTACGGCCGAGCGGCTCGAAGCTCTGGAAGGCGCGGATTTTGTCGTAACCAGCATCGCGGCCGGCGGTCCGGCTTATTCCGGATATCCCTTCACCGTCGAGGTCAATATCCCGGCGAAGTACGGCGTCGAACAGAGCGTTGCGGATACAATCGGCGTCGGCGGGATCTTTCGCTTCCTGCGTACAGCGCCTGTACAGCTTGCCATCTGCAAGGATATGGAGCGGTTGTGCCCGGACGCGCTTCTTCTAAACTATACAAATCCGATGTGCATGCTGACCTGGCTGCACTCGGAAGGCTCGAAAATTGCGAATGTCGGATTGTGCCACAGCGTACAAAATACCATCTCCGAACTGGGGCGGTATCTGGGCATTCCCGATTCCGAGATGACGTATCACTGCGCGGGCATCAATCATCAAGCCTGGTACTTGAAGCTGGAGCACAACGGCAAGGATCTCTATCCACAACTTCGCGAGCTTCTTAACAATCCGGAAGCCGTCGCCAAAGACAGCGTCCGCTTCGAGCTGTTCAAGCATTTCGGATACTTCGTCACGGAATCGACGGCGCACTGCTCAGAATATCACCCTTACTTCCGTCGAACCAAAGAGCTTCTGGACGAGTTCGGCCTGCGTGCGCGCAAGGTTTCCGAGGAGCCGGCAAAGCCTCACCAATGGTCCGAGGGCGAAGGCGTTCCAGAGTTAACGGCTTCCAATGAATATGCATCGCGCATCATTCAGTCCGTGATTACAGACAAAGCCTATCGGTTCCATGGGAATGTAATGAACGCAGGGCTTATTCCCAATTTGCCCTACGGTTCCTGTGTTGAGGTTCCGTGCCTGGTAGACAGCCAGGGCGTGCATTCCTGTTATGTCGGTCCGCTGCCGGCGCAGCTTGCAGCACTTAATGTCTCTAACATCGTCGTGCAGGAGCTTGCCGTACGCGCCGCGCTCGACCGGGACCGCGAGGCCGCCTTCCACGCCTGCGCCATGGACCCGCTGACCAGAAGCGTGTGCTCGCTCAACCAAATCCGATCCATGTTCGATGAGCTATGGGCAGCGGAAGGCAGCCTGCTCTCGTACTTCGACGAGTGATTCTGATGACCTAATCCATAACCCCCGGAGGCGGCCCATCATTATAGATGTATGGGAGCTGTCCTCCGTACCCTCCAGGCGGCGGCCCTCCAAAGCCTCCGCCAACCTGGGCGTGCTTGGAGAGATCCAGAATCATATGGA
>Ga0302315_10002472_pt1 | contig 17445 bp, 14 predicted proteins | sample III_Palsa_N3_1_FD_200532 | JGI IMG/M metagenome (GOLD analysis project Ga0302315, IMG submission 200532) | Peat permafrost microbial communities from Stordalen Mire near Abisko, Sweden - III_Palsa_N3_1 | ecosystem: Environmental > Terrestrial > Soil > Palsa > Peat permafrost | place: Sweden... | reverse complement strand
TGGTGTTGGTGTTGGTGTTGGTGTTGGTGTTGGTGTTGGTGTTGGTGTTGGTGTTGGTGTTGGTGTTGGTGTTGGTGTTGGTGTTGGTGTTGGTGTTGGTGTTGGCGTTGGCGTTGGCGTTGGCGTTGGCGTTGGCGTTGGCGTTGGCGTTGGCGTTGGCGTTGGCGTTGGCGTTGGCGTTGGCGTCGGTGTTGGCGTCGGTGCCGGCGCTGTGGCTACCGGAGACGCACTTCCGCCGCTGCCTCCGCCGCCGCAACCAACCAGCATCGCTGCGGCCAATATCATTGACATTTCAGCTTGAAATTTTCTCACTTTTGTTGCTCCCATAATTAGTCGATCGGTGTTAATCGGACGATTCGCTTTGTCAATGGCAGGAACAGCAAGCACTGTCGCAGCTGCCTCGATTTTCCATACGGATGTATATTCCAGGCTAAGCAGGAATGGTTCTAAGCGAGAGGAAATAAATTCATCGCAGGTTCTTACAATGCGCGCTGCGTCCTGGCGAGCGACGAGGCAAACTTGTCGGCATTCTGGTAACCGACCACGCGCCCACCAATGATTTCGTGGCCACTTTTATCAAAAAATATAATGCCAGGGGGGCCGAACAGATTGAAACGTTTCAGCAAAGCCTTGTCGTCCTCATTGTTGGCGGTGACATCGGCTTGCAACAAGACCACGTCAGTCAATTTTTCTTGAATATGCGAATCGGAAAAAGTCAACTTCTCCATTTCCTTGCATGACACACACCAGTCCGCATAAAAATCAAGCATCGCGATTTTCCCTGAGGTCTTGGCCAATGCGGCATCGAGTTCGGCGACTGATTTTATACGAATGAATTCAATCGCCTTTTCCTGCCTGCTATTCAACTGGGCGAGTGGCGCCAACGCGTCGCGCCCACCGGTCGCCACTCCCACCAATTGCACCAGGCCAGCCAACGCGAACAGCACTCCAAAGGCCTTTGAGACACGGCCCCAGCGTTTGCTGGACAACAGATAGCCTCCATAGCCGCCAAGTAAAACGCACCATCCGATCATCTGGACGCTAGCGGGAAGGACCGGCGACACCATCCACAGTGCCACGCCGAGTAGCAATACACCGAAAAACCGCTTGATCGCCTCCATCCAAAAGCCGGCACGGGGCAGCAGCCAACCTGCGGACAAGCCAACTAGAAGCAGGGGCATGCTCATTCCGACTGCGGTTGCAAACAACGCGCTGCCGCCCAATAACGCATCGTGCGTCTTGCTGATGAACACCAACACGCCGAGCAGAGGAGCGGCGACGCACGGGCCGATAATCAAGCCGGAAAGCGCGCCCATGACGAACACACCGACGAGTTTTCCCGCCGCTTGCTTATCCGATGCTTTCATCAGCCGCAATTGGATGGAAGCCGGCATTTGCAATTGATAGACATCAAACATCGATACTGCAAGGATCGCTATGAGCAAACCGAATCCGCTAAGCACCCATGGATTTTGAAAACTGGCGGCCAAGCCCTCACCTATCCAGCCGGCGGCCAGCCCCAACGCGGTATAGACGATCGCCATCCCGAATGCATACGCTGCAGACAGGATAAACCCGCGTCGACGGGTTACCGCACTGCCTTCGCCGACGATGATCGACGACAGAATCGGCACCATCGGCAGCACGCATGGCGTGAGAGACAATGCCAGTCCGCCTAAAAAGAATAGCGGCACGATAACCAGGAAATTACCGCCCTTGATGGCTTTTTCGAATAACCCGCTGTCGGCATCCGTTTGCATTCCACTGACTGGTTCAGCGATTGCAAGCGGCGTTGCAGTCAATGCCAACCCGCCTGCGCCGGTGCTCTGCGCAGATAGCGCGGTGGTGTTTTGAATTTGGGTATTAGCCACCGGATTCAGCGTGACCTGCGATTCCATCGGCGGGTAGCACAGTCCCTTCTCGGCACAGCCTTGTCCGGTTGCTATCAAGGTAAAAGCGGTATCGGTTTCCACCGGCAAGCGTATGCTTACCGAGTGGTGATACGTCTCGACATTCTTTTGGAAGGTTTCGTCAAACTTGACCTGCCCTGTAGGAAAAGCCGGAGCGCCCAGCTTCGCGCCCTCCACGCGAAAACTGAAATGCTCGCGATACATGTAATAACCGTCTGCGATCGCGTAATTCACTTCGGCCGTCTTCGCGTCGATCATCCTGGCCGAAAATTTGAAGGCCGCTGCCGGATCGAGAAAGTCTTCCGCTGCCCATGACATCGATCCAGACAATATGCAGAGAAGGAGAAATATCGCTGCTCTAAGCGCAGCCATGCGATGCCGAAACAAGTCAACCATGTGAATCCCTTATCGTTTTAAGCGGCGAGAATTTCTAGCGAAACCAAAGCAGTCCAACCACGAACTGAATGTCAGCAGCAGTCAATTCCCGATTAGCGGGAAAAGGTTTCAAACGATAGGGAAATACTTGAAATAACTAGAACGAATAGGAGATGCTCAAGACCACGGCATGCGGGTTGAGATCCTGGTATTGCGGATAGAGTGTGGATTTTTCCTGGAGAATGACCCAGGCCAGTTGCGCATCCCAGTCCGCAAGCCTGGCATCTATTGCGAGTCGACCGTCATAGCGCGAGACTAATTCCGATGCCCCGTTATTACCGTCTGAAAATGGATGCAGCAAGCCGACATGCGCCAGCAGGCGCCACTCTTCTTCAAGAGTAAATGCTGCATTGAGTTCAGCATACAGCGTGCTGGTATTTTGATCCAGATAGCGTGGCGAATAATAGATCCGCGCGCTGTAATTATCCGAAGTGAGTCCGACAAATGCTTCCGAATAGTTGAGGTGTGATATTCCCGAATAAAACGCACTGCTGATACCGCTCTCCCAGCTCAATCCGGAGGAAAATCGCGACGTATAGCCGCTGTAAGCGATGAATTGCTCCGCATCGGCGCCATTCAAATTTACGCCTGAAGCAAACCCGCCCGCATAGATGCCATTTGGGCTATCGTAGCCGATGTCGACCTGTGCCTCGGGGTTTCCCTGGCTAAGCGAAACGCCACGAAAACGATAGTCGGAGACGACGGTCGCATCACCGCTGATTTGTGCCTGTGCCGTCACTATTGTGAAAAGGAATAGCATGCCAATGACGACACGCAAGGTGTCGCCGCATGATGACGGAATCACGATGCTAATGAATCGCCTTCGGCGCATGAGCAGCGGTGCAGGAACAGAGGCAGCGTCCGGCGGATTTTTCGATGATCGCGCAGGCATCCATCATTTCAGCTGGCCCGCCATCGGTCGAAGCCATCGCATTGGCCGCCAGGTCCCGGCGTATCTGTTCCGGCACGGACGACGGATGCAATTCAAGCATCAGGGCAACCACGCCCGATACATGCGCGCAGGCGAAGGATGCGCCGTTTACCAGGCGCCATCGGCCGCCCGGCACGGTCGTCGGAATGTCGTGCCCTGGCGCGGTCAGCGTGTTTTTCGGGACGTGTTTACTTTCTGCGTCAGTCACCGCCAGCACGCCGGGATAAGAAGCAGGAAAGCCGCCATCTGCATTCAGCGGATCGGCGGCCCCGACTATCGTAATGCCTTGCGCCAGCGCGGCGTCAAGCAAACGTTGCAACAACCGATCCGGCGGACCGGTAAGACTCAGATTGATCACTTGTGCCTTGTGAAGAATTGCAAAATTGAGCGCTTTCCCGAGTGTGAAACTATTACATTGCGTTAGCTGCGGCGAAACCTCCCAGCACGCTCGCAACGCCATTAAATGCGCTTGCGGCGCAACCCCAACAATCCCCGCGCCGTTGCCCGCGATGGCGCCGATGATCCCGGCCACGGCGGTGCCATGCGATTCCGCCACGTAAGGATTGCCGTCGATGAAATTCTCTTTCAGTTTAACCTGTCCCGTCAAATCGGGATGACTGTCGTCGACACCGCTGTCAATAATCGCCACACGGACATTGCGGCCAGTCGCTGCCTGATGGATTTCGGACAAGTGCCAATATTTTGCGCTCGGCTGTAACGCATACAGCGCATCGCTATTTTCCAGCGGATGATAGGCATTCATCGTTTGCACCCACTCGATACGCGAATCGTGAGACAGGATGTCCGCAACGCGGGCTGGCGATTCCGTGCTGGCGACTTCCATGACATAGCAGTCCACGCCCAGTGTTGGCATCGGCCAATCGGACATGAGTTGCAGATTGTAGCGACGCGCAATATCTTCGGCGATACGACGGCGCGCGCGATGACCGAAATCGTCTGCATAGCGGCCTGAATAACTACTGTCAGGACGGAAATGGGACGGCGGCATATGCAACATCACCAGCAACTGGCGATCCGGCGTGCCGGCATTGCCCCCGGCCTGGCTGGGTGCGTCGCCCGTTTGGGCCATGATGGCGTCAGCCGGGAAACTCGAGATCGCCAGACAAAGCGCCAATACCAAGAGCCGCCAAAACTTCATCACTGCTTGCCTCCAGAATCGAGCGATTCAGCCAGATTGACGGCCCGTTCCGCGCGCAAGTCACGCAATGCACTGCTCAGATTTTTATCAGGGACATTGAGCAAATATGCATCGGTAACGGTTGGCCCATCGACGATACGCGCACCGCTGTTGCGCAGAATGCGGCGCAGTTCCTGTTCCGAAGTTTCCGGCTTGAACACTACCACCATGTTGCCGTTGGTATTCTTGTTCGTGCCCAGTGCGCGGTACGTGGCAACAGTGCTGGCGACATTGCCATAGGGCGTCGCCAGTAACACAACGAGGCAGACAATTGCGGAAAACTGTGCTGCCAGCGCCCATTGCATCCAATTGGAGTTTCCGCGTCGTAAATCGCCAAGCATTTCCGTTAAAGACCGCCGACGCACTTTAGGCCGTGCAGGTGCCAAGCGCGGCAATAATTTTGCAAACGCCTGATCGACATCCAGTTTCACCTCGTCAGCAGGTGGAATTGCCTGCAATTTACACTGCCAGGTGAAATCGGACTGACACTCTGCGCAAACATGTAAATGTCGATTGACCAGATCCAGCTCTTCACCGCTCAATTTGTCCATTACAAACCACGGCAGCAAAGTTTGCACTTTTTCGTGTGTTGTCTTGTCCATAGCCACAATTCGCCCGTTCATCGTATTACTCCATCACACTTGCAAGCAAGTTTTTTAGCCGTTTTCGCGCGTGAAACATGCGAGTCTTGATCGTATTGACAGGACATTTCATGGTTTCGGCGATTTCCTGATATCCCATGCCGTGGTAGTACGTCAGATTGACGACCGTACGCTGCTCGATCGGAAGAGCATCGAGCGCACGGCTGACGCAGGTCTGGAGTTGCCGCTGGTTGATTTCATGCTCCGGTCCGCTATTTGTCTCGGCGGCGATATGCTCAAAATCTGCATCAAGCGGCTCATCCACGCCACGTATCGCTTTCAAGGCCTTGCGATAAGCGATTGAAAAAATCCAGGTAGAGACTTTACAGCTGCCGTTATAGGTGTCCGCTTTTTGCCAGACAACCAACATTGTGTCATTCACAATTTCTTCAATCAGCGTTGCGCTGCGTGTCATGCGATCAAGAAAGCGCGTCAATCGGGGGAAAAAAATGCGATAAAGGGCGTCGAATGCCTGCAAATCTCCTTGGACGATGCGATTGATGAGCTGCACTTCACGGGATTCGACGTGGCTAGGCTTCGCGCCGGATCTGGGGAGATCGGCGTCCACGCTTGAATTCTCGTCATGGTTCTCTTTATGCAACATTCAAACTCCTGTCATCTACCGTTAATGCCCGGAAAGATAAAAATGGTTCAAACATGTTGCGGTCGGGATCATCGGTCATATTACAACCGATAACGAATGACGTTGCGGCAGACGGAAAACCAGCCTACTTCCGGGGGAGTTGGTGCAAAGAAGTCATGTCCACATTTTTGCAAGCGAGAGGGAACTTGCTCGCGCTACGCTTACTTGAATACAACCGTCTTGTGCCCGTTGAGCAAAATGCGATGCTCGACAAACCACTTCACCGCCCGCGCCAACACCACGCATTCGACATCGCGCCCGATGGCGGTCAGCGTTTCCGGGTTCATCGCATGGTCGACCCGCTCCACGTCCTGCTCGACGATCGGCCCTTCATCGAGGTCGCCGGTGACGAAATGCGCCGTCGCGCCGATCAGTTTCACGCCGCGTTCATGCGCCTGATAATACGGTTTCGCGCCCTTGAAGCTGGGCAGGAAAGAATGATGGATATTGATCGCCCGTCCCCGCAGCGCCTCGCACATCGAGGGCGACAAAATCTGCATGTAGCGCGCCAGCACCACCAAGTCGACCTCGTTGGCGCTAATCAGTTCCAGCACGCGCTGTTCCTGCTGCTGCTTGGCCTCGGGCGAAGCACCGGCTGCCAACGGCAGGTGATGAAACGGAATGTTATAGCTGGCTGCAAGCTGGTAAAAATCAGTATGATTCGAGACGATGGCAGGAATTTCGACCGGCAACAAGCCGCTCTTGTAACGGAACAGCAAATCGTTCAGGCAATGGCCGATTTTCGATACCATCAGCAACACGCGCGGTTTCTTGAACGCATCGTGCAATTGCCAATTCATTTGCATGGTCGCCGCCAGTTCGGCAAACGCGCTGCGCAAAGCCACATCCGTCGTCGTTGCGTCTTCCGACGAAAAATGCACACGCATGAAAAATGTCTGCGATTGTGCGTCGCCGAATTGCGCCGAATCGATGATATTGCAACCGTGATCGGACAAGAAACCCGATACGCGATGCACAATGCCGCGTTGATCGATACAAGACAGGGTAAGGATGTATTCCGGATGCTTCATAGTCGTCAGGGAAAAATTGCGCTGGCCGTAGGCGAAAGGCGCTTATTGTCGCACGACCAGCTTGATGTTCGCAAAAAATCCCCTTGATCCATGGTGTGGATCAAGGCCGACTTGTCTAGACAAGCACACGAAATTCGCCCATGGTCAGGGCGATTCGGTGAAAAATGATACGGCTTACGCCGCCGATGCAGTGGTGTTCTGTGCTGGTTGTCTTACCTGCTCTGTCAAAATGGGAACCGCCGACGTTTTGATATTGCCCACGGTATTGCCGGGCAAATCCATCTGCACGTCCCCAGATAATTGCCCGCCTTCTTCAATCACCAGCTTGCCGTAGCGAATCTTGCCTGATACCTTGCCAGTGGAAAATATCACCAGCTTCTGGCGCACGGTCAATTCGCCATCGAAATGGCCGCGAATTTCTGCAATATCGATTTCAGCGGCGCCCTTGAATGCGCCCTGCTCGGCGATCTGGATCACGCGAGAATAAATGGTGGCTTCGACAAAACCTTCAACCACGATCGTGTCGCAGTCCGTAATTTCGACGCCCTTCAGTTTGATATTCGGGCCGACAATCAATTTGCTGCCGCCTTCCTCGTGGCTGTCCATCGGCGTGACTGCCGGTGCGGCAGCTGCCGCAGCAGCGGCTTTCGCGCTTTCGGACTGCGTCGAGGTCGATGTGGGGGCTACCGGTCTGGCAGCGCCGGTTTGCCCGAGTGCACTGCTGGAACTCAATGGGGGATTAAGGGTATTGCCGGCATTACCCTCGCGCTTGCCAAAAAGCGTATCTGATCGAAGCATGTTTTCTCCTGAAATCTGTGAGCTTACTAATGTGTCCCCGAACAGCAGGGGGAGAACGAACCTCAACGGCTCGGATGATTGGGTTGGTGTATTATCAAAAAGTTCATTATTTATTACACATTTAAAAAAAGCACGACCGTTCAAATTAAGGTATAGTCAGCAAAACTCGCTTATAAAACTCACTTATTACAGGAGACAAGCATGACCACAACAGGACTGAAAAATCAGCAATTCCGCCTCGCTGCCCGCCCCATCGGACTGCCCAAGCCCAGCGACTGGAAGTTCACTTCCGAACCGGTACGCGAACTTGCCGACGGCGAAATCGTTGTCAAAACCTTGTATCTGTCGCTCGACCCCGCCATGCGCGGCTGGATGAATGAAGGCAAGTCGTATATCCGTCCGGTGGCTATCGATGAAGTGATGCGTGCCGGCGGTATCGGCAAGGTGGTCGCGTCGAAATCGCCCAAATTCGCGGTTGGCGACATCGTTTCCGGTGGCACCGGCGTGCAAGAGTATTGGGTTGGCGCGGCCAACGACAAGACGGCAGCCTTTTACAAGGTCGACCCGAACGCCGCACCGCTACCGAAATATTTGAATGCATTGGGCATGCCCGGCATGACCGCTTATTTCGGCTTGCTGGAAGTCGGCTTGCCGAAGGCTGGTGAAACGGTGGTGGTATCGGGCGCAGCCGGTGCAGTCGGTCAGACGGTCGGCCAGGTTGCCAAACATAAAGGTTGCCGCGTAGTCGGTATTGCCGGCGGCAAGGAAAAATGCGACTTCGTGGTCAATGAGCTGGGCTTCGATGCCTGCATCGACTACAAAACCGGATCGCTCAAGGACGGCTTGAAAGAACATTGCCCGACCGGCATCGACGTCTATTTCGACAATGTCGGCGGCGAAATCCTCGATACCGTGTTAACCCGCATCAACATGAAAGCGCGCATCATCATTTGCGGCGCGATCTCGCAATACAACAACACGACCCCAGTAAAGGGGCCAGCCAATTACCTGTCCTTGCTGGTTAATCGCGCCCGCATGGAAGGCATCGTAGTCTTCGATTACGCCGACCGTTACCATGTCGGCATCACTGAAATGGCCAAATGGATGAAAGAAGGCACCTTCAAGACGCGTGAAGACATCGTTGAAGGGCTGGAGAAATTCCCTGATGCCTTGTTGATGCTGTTTGAAGGCAAGAATTTCGGCAAGCTGGTGTTGCAGGTTGCCAAGGATTAACAGTTGATGCAATTGGCAGCGTCGCCGTATGGCGTGCGCTGCCGGTGTAAGTTTGAGGAAAATGCAGGCGAAAAAAAACGCTGCCGGGAAACCAGGCAGCGTTTTTATTTCATGCAAGCGAATTAGTTACGTACTACGCGCTTGTACTCATTAGTGCGAGTGTCGATTTCGATTGTGTCATCTTGATCGACAAACAACGGCACTTGAACGGTGTGACGATGCGCTTCCAGGGCGTTTTCGATCTTGGCTTCTTTCAAGACGTTGCCTGAAGTATTGCCCTTGACTGCCGGCTCGGCGTACACCACTTGACGTGCGATGGTGATAGGCAATTCAACGGAAATTGCTTTGCCGTCATAAAACACAGCTTCACATTCCATGCCGTCTTTCAGGTAATGCAATGCATCGCCGAGGTTTTCTTCTTCGATTTCGAACTGATTGTATTCTTCGTCCATGAACACAAACAATGGATCAGCGAAATAGGAGAAAGTCACCGGCTTTTTGTCGAGGACAACGACTTCAAATTTATCGTCACCGCGGAATACGTTTTCCATCGGCGAGTTGGTCAGAAGATTTTTCGTCTTCCATTTGTAGGTGAAGCCCGTGCGGCTGGAGCCATTGACGTCCGAACGCAGCACGATAAAAGGCTTGCCATCAACCATGATAATGTTGCCAACACGAATTTCTTTTGCAGGTTTCATAATGTACGAAAAAATTAAGTTATATAAAGGGCATCTCTAAAAATCGTTGCTGATCCAGTGTTTGCCTGGGATTTGGACGCGCAGTAGATTTTTAGAGATGTCCTACAGATTATCTGCCGTCTTGAGATTAATGCCATCGTAGGCAATTAATCGAAAAACGCTATGGATAAACCTGTGATTATACCTTGTTTTCTTCCGCTGACGATCGAAGCGAAGCGGCAAACTTGAGCAAATTAGACGCCAAATCCCCGTTTTCCAGCATCTGCGACTGCCAATCGACGGCCCGGCATGTCATTTTTGACATGTCGGCTTGAAATGCTCGCCAAAGCGCGGGCCAGTCGACTTGAGCGTTCAGGCTCCCCGCTCCGTTCCATTGCAAGGAGGCCGCAGCCAAACTTTCCAGAACGCCGCGTGTGTAACACTGATAACGCTGCAAAAAAGCCCGCAGTTTCTTGTGATGCAAATTTTCGTCTTGCGGATAGATATGCCAGATAAACGGCTTGCCTGCCCACTGCGCGCGCACAAAGGAATCTTCACCGCGCACAAAATTGAGGTCGCAGGCCCATAGCAGTTTGTCGTAATCCGGCTGGGCAAGGAAGGGCAAGACGCGCACGGTGAGTGCGCCTCGCGTTCTTGCTGCTCCCGGCGCGGCTTCCATCCCAAGAAACGCCTGAACCGCATCGACTGCAACGCCTTCTGGCACTAGGCAAGTGATTGCCGTATCACTGCTTTGCCAGGCATCAAATAGTGCCGAGACCGGTGCATGCGGATAGCAAAACAGCGACACCTTCAACGAAGGCATTTCCATCGGTGTCACGCCTAATCGTGCAAGAAAAGCCGCCCCGACTACAGGATCTGATTGAAATTGCCGGCGTTGTTCGTCCAATGACGATTCGCGCAGCAAGCCACCGGTTTTATTCGTGAAGCCGGGGAAGAAAAAATGTTTCGTCAACGATAAGCGTGGGTGCGGCGAAGGCAAAGTATGGCAACCTTCGACCCATTCCTCTGCAGTCAAACCTTCCAGGTTGAGCCATACCGGACGCGGATGGCATCCTGTCATTGCCGCAATATAGCCTTCCGGGATATCGCAGGCGAAAAATTCGATGACGATATCGGCGATATCGCTCGCCAAGAATGCGCCCTCCTCCTTGCGCCAATGGCGCACCGTCACGCCGCCAAGCTGCTGTACTTCGGCGTTGATTGCAATGTCCGGGCAAATCCGTTGAAAACTCGGCAAGTCGTCGACCCATAAAGTGACGACGACGCCATGCTCTTGTTGCAATTGTTTGGCCAGACGCCAGCAGATACCGACGTCGCCATAGTTATCGACGACGTGGCAAAACAGATGAAGGCTAAGAGAATCGGACATGCGCGCAGTTTACCATTGCGTGCCTGTCATGCCTTGTCAAATTCCGAATTCGTTATTCGTCAGCTAATTTACATCGCGAAAAGACGGCGTGAAGGCCCGACTGTGACATCTCGTTACAAAGAAAAACCAAATTCTTACAAAGTAGGCGTACGTGTAAATGGATTATGTATACAGTGAAATGCACGCAGTAGAGCTTATATTTTTTGCTCGGTGTGCGGCCTGGACTTCCGCCTAGTCCATTGTGTTGCATTCAGCGTGTTGCATTCATCGTATCGCATTCATATCTATGAGCGAGGCATGTCATGGCATTGTCGCAAACTGAACCCGAGCAAACCCTTCGGCACGAGACGCCACCCGCACCATCTACCACACTGCAAGAGAACGATAACAATAGCGACAGCGCCGCACTTGGCGTTGGCTTCTTGTCGGCGGCATTGTTAAGCGCGTGCGGTGGGAATGGAAATAGTGCCGGTTCGCCTGCAGTCGTTTCAGCTGACTTGGCGCGATCGCAAAAAGCCGCGGTGGTTGCACCGTTGTCCGCCAATGACGCATCACGCTTTCTGTCGCAAGCGGCCTTCGGCGGCAACGATACCGATATCGCGGCGGTGCAAAGCCAGGGCGCGGCCGCCTGGTTGCAAAATCAATTCTCGGTCGCAACCGACCAGCCCAACTGGGCCTGGATGATGAGCCAGGGTTTCAATAGCGTGGCCGACGTCGAGACCACCGACGGGATTGATAATTCGCTGTGGCGCAAGTTGATGGCATCGCCCGATACCGTGCGTCAACGCATCAGCTTGGCGCTTTCCGAAATTTTTGTGGTGTCGCTGGAAGACTTGCCGATGCCTTGGCGAAATTTTGCGGCGGCGGCCTACATGGATCTGCTTGCCGCCAATGCCTTCGGCAATTTCCGCAGCTTGCTGCAAGCGGTCACGCTATCGCCCGCAATGGGGGTGTATCTTGGAACCAAGGGCAATGAAAAGGAAGACCCCGCCACCGGACGCGAGGCGGATGAAAACTATGCGCGCGAGGTGATGCAGCTATTTACCATCGGCCTCAATATGCTGAACAACGATGGCAGCGTGGCAAGCGGCGCCGGCGGCAAGCCGATCCCAACCTTTACCCCGACAATGGTGACGCAACTGGCGCAGGTGTTTACCGGCTGGAATTTCGCCAATAGCGCAGCGGCTGTTCCTACCAGCCTGCAAGCGCCGATGGTGCTTAATGCGAGCTTGCATTCGACCTCGGCCAAGTCCTTTTTGGGCGCAACGATTGCTGCGGGAACCGATGGCAATGCCGCATTAAAAATCGCGCTCGACACCTTGTTCAATCATCCGAATCTGCCGCCATTCTTCGGGCGGCAATTGATACAACGCATGGTGAGCAGCAATCCGAGTCCTGCCTATATCAGCCGCGTCGCTGCCGCTTTTATCAGCGGCAATGGCGGGCTGCGCGGCGACATGAAATCAGTCATCAGCGCAGTGCTGACGGACCCGGAAGCGCAAACCTCGATTACCGGTTTGAGCAATAGCGCAGGCAAACTGCGCGAACCTGTCATCAGGCTGGCGCAATGGGCGCGAACTTTCAAGGCAGTGTCCGCCAGCGGAAAATGGGCCGTGGGTGACACGACGAATCCCAGTCTGAAATTGGGGCAGAGCCCATTGCGCTCGCCGACCGTGTTCAACTTTTTCAGCCCCGGCTTTGTGCCGCCGAATAACGTGTTGGGCAATCCCGCATTGGTTGCACCGGAACTGCAAATCACGACTGAAGCCACGGTCATCGGCTACGCGAATTTCCTGCAGACGGCAATCAATGGGCAGCTTGCCGATTTGACACCGGACTATTCGATCGAAACGGCGATGGCGAGCAATCCGGCAAACCTGTTCAATCGACTCAACACGTTGCTGGCCGGTGGGCAGCTGTCAAGCGCTACAGCAACATTGATTCAGAATGCAATCAATACCATTCCCATCACCAGCACCAACGGCGCATTGAACCGGGTCAAGGCCGCCATCATGATGATCATGTGCGGGCCCGAATACATCGTGCAAAAATAAGGAGTGGAAAATGAATGTTCCCAACATGCATCGGCGCGCGTTCTTGCGCAAATCCGCCCTTATGTCCGCCGTATTGGGGACAGCTGGCCCGTGGGCCTTGAACCTGGCAGCGATGAGCGAAGCGGCAGCACAAACTGCCAGCGACTACAAGGCCCTGGTGTGCGTCTTCCTGGTCGGCGGCAACGACTACGGGAACACCTTGATCCCGTATGACAACACGAATTACAACCTGTATCAAAGTATCCGCGGGCAGTTAGCCTATCCGCAAAGCGCGCTGGCGGGGACCGTGCTGACTCCGCGCATAGCCTTGCCGGATGCCCGACAAATGGCACTTGCTCCCGAATTGGCGCCGCTCGTGCCGCTGTTCAATGCCGGCAACATGGGTGTGGTGCTCAACGTCGGCCCCTTGGTTGAGCCAACCACGCTGACGCAATATTTTAATAACAGCGTTTTGCTGCCACCCAATCTGTTTTCGCATATCGATCAGCAGACTTTTTGGCAATCGTCCAATCCCAATGGCGCCACTAGCGGTTGGGGCGGGCGTATCGAGGATTTGATGATGTCGGGTAATGGCAATTCCATGTTCTCCGGCATGTCGGTCAGCGGCAACGCGGTATTCCTGAGTGGCAACACGGCGTCGCAATTCGATATCGGCACCAGCGGTCCGGTGCTGTTGCGAGAAACCTCGCAACCGCTATTCGGCTCGATGACCTGCGCGCGCACCATGCAAACCCTGGCCACGCAAGCGAGGGCCAATGTGCTGGAAAATGCGGTGACCGGCATGATGCAAAAAGCCATCACTGGCAACGCGTCTTTATCAACAGCGATAAGCGGTGTGCCGGCATTGAAAACACAGTTTGACCAGACCAATAGCCTGGCGACCCAGCTGCAAATGGTCGCAAAATTGATCGCGGCGCGTGGCGCGCTAGGCGTCAAGCGCCAGGTGTTCTTCGTGTCGCTAGGCGGTTTCGACAATCACACCATGCTCATGGAACAGCATCCCGGATTGCTGACGAAAGTCGCCAACGCGATCAGCAGTTTTTATAACGCCACGGTTGAACTGGGTGTCGCCAACCAGGTCACCAGTTTTACCGCCTCGGAATTCGGGCGCACGCTTTCGCCGAATGGCGACGGCAGCGATCACGGCTGGGGCAGCCACCATTTTGTGGTCGGCGGTGCGGTGCAGGGCCAAAGTTTTTACGGCACCTTGCCGGTAACTGCTGTGGGCGGTCCCGATGATGTCGGACAAGGGCGCCTATTGCCAAGCACGGCCGTCGATCAATTGGCGGCTTCGCTGGCAAGCTGGCTTGGCGTCAGCGCCAGCAATATGTCGACTGTTTTGCCTTATAGCGGCAATTTCAATTTGAATACGCTGAATATCTTTGCCAACCAAACAACCGCATCAATTCCGGCAACCTGAAGTAAAAAAGCGGGGCATGCCAATCGCATGTCCCGCTTGTTCGTTCTCGCTTGCTATTTGCTGATTGCCGATTATTTCCCCGGCAATTTCCCGGAAACGCCTTCGACGTAGTAATCCATCTTGCCCAGACCTTCGTCATTCAACGGGCCTGAGGCCAGGCGCACCTTGCCTTCGTTGTCTTTCAACGGTCCGGCGAACGGTGTCAGTGTGCCGGCGGCGATTTCCTTGTCTTTAGCGGCGATCAATTGCTTCACGTCGGCCGGCACGCCGGCACTGATGTCGTCAAGCGATACCATGCCATCTTTGATACCACCCCAGACTGCAGTCGATTTCCATTTGCCGTCGATCACATCTTGCGCTGCCTTGGTGTAATAGGCACCCCAGTGGTGAGTCACGGCAGCCAGTTGTGCATGTGGGCCGAACTTCTTCATGTCGGAATGATAGGCGATCGCCATCTTGCCTTTTTCTTCCGCAGCCTGCACAACGGCGGTGGAATCGGTATGGTGAGTCAGCACGTCTGCACCCTGCCCCATCAGAGTGATGGCGGCATCACGTTCCTTGCCCGGATCGAACCAGCTATTGACCCAGATGACCTTGACTTCGGCCTGCGGGTTGACGCTGCGCATGCCGCGCGTAAAAGCATTGATGCCTTGCAATACTTCAGGAATCGGGAAGGCAGCTACGTAACCAGCGACATTGGTCTTGGTCATTTTACCAGCCAGAATACCGGCCAGATAACGGCCTTCATAAAAGCGGGCATTCGCGGTGGCGACGTTTTCTGCCGTTTTGTAGCCGGTCAGGTGAACGAATTTGACGTCGGGGAATTGTTTCGCCACTTTCAGCGTTGGATTCATGTAACCGAACGAAGTGGTGATGATCAGCTTGTTGCCCTGCTGCGCGAGGTCGCGAATCACGCGCTCCGCATCGGCCCCTTCCGGCACATTTTCGACGACTTTGGATTTGACTTTGGCGCCGAGATTCTTTTCCATCTCCTTGCGTCCCATATCCTGTTGCGTGGTCCAACCAGCGTCGCCGATCGGGCTGATATAAACAAAGCCGACCCCCAGAGGGGCAGTATCAGCAGCCTGCGAAAGCGGAGAAATCGCCAGCGCCGGTAACATGGCAAGGGTAATCAGCGCTCCGCGTATGAAGTTTTTTGACATGGTCTTCCTCGTTTTATAACTCCCGCTTTTTTAGGGAAAAACTACGAACCACGCCGAGCGGGATTAGCGGCGGGTCTTTATTCTCACTTGCTCCAAAGCCGACTACCTAAATACGATTCCTGATGCATTATGACCAGCCGGGTTTTACCCGTTATACTCAAAGTAACATAGTGCTTATACGAATAGGATGATTACAACGGGATCGTGCCGATCACCCCTTTTACCAGATAGTGCATGGTCTTCAAATCCTGATCGCTGACCTCTACTCCGGCGGCAACGACTTCGCGATCGGCCTGATCCATCAGCGGTCCCTGGAACGGCTTCATTTTCGCGGCCTTCATCGTCATCATACGCTCACCCAAAAACAACAAAACGTCTTGCGGCATCGTGGGATTGGGAGATGATATCTTGATTGCGCCCTGCTTCACACCCCACCACGACGCATCCGATTGCCAATGATTGTCGAACACGCGTTGCACTTCTTGCTTGTAATACGGCCCCCAATCGATCACAGCCGAGCCCAAGTGGGCTTTGGCGCCATACTGGGTCATGTCCGAATCCCAGCCGAATGCCATGACACCCTTTTCCTGCGCCACTTTCAAAACTGCAGGCGAATCGGTATTTTGAATCATGATGTCAACGCCATCATTGATCAAGCTCAGGGCGCTGCTGCGCTCTTTATCGGGATCGAACCACTTGTTCACCCATTCCACCCTAGTGGTAATTTTGGTGTTGACCGATTGCGCACCCAATGTAAAAGCATTGATATTGCGGATCACTTCAGGGATCGGCACGGAGGCCACGAAGCCGAGCTTATTGGTCTTTGTCATCTTGCCGGCGATGATGCCCGCCATATACGCGCCCTCATAAGTCCTGGCCTCATAGGTGGCAAGATTGCCTGCGGTCTTGGTGCCGGTCGCATGCTCGAATTTGACATTGGGATAATCGTGGGCCACCTTCAGCATGGCGTCCATGTAACCGTAGCTAGTGCCAAAGATGATGCGATTGCCATCTGCCGCCAACTGGCGAAAGATTTTTTCCGCTTCGGGGCCGTCGCCAACACCTTCCACGAAGGTAGTTTTGACGCGATCGCCAAATTCCGCTTCCACTTGCTTGCGCCCTTCGTCATGGGCGAAAGTCCAACCGCCATCGCCTACCGGCCCGAGATAGACGAAGGCGACCTTCAATGGTCCGCCAGCGGCCGATGGTGCAGCAGCAGCGCTGGCATTGGCGATTGCCTCATCGGTTTTTGTGCACGCATTGAGAGCGATTGCGGCGCACAGGGCAGCCAGCGACCACAGCGCTTTCAGTTTTGATATCTGCAACATATTTGATCCTTGAATTCAATAGGGAAAGTTAGGTAAAAGCGTAGGCAAAAGCGATCACCCAACCCGCCTGCGCTGGTAGCGCCGGGCCTTCGGATCGCGCACCGGCGGTGGCCGGCGCGCATGCAAAATGCGAGGGTTGTTTTTTTACTTATTCGGGTTGAAATTCCTGCCCAACGAGGCCGGCATATTCAGTTTGATCCAGTTGGCGTTCCTGGAAATCAGGACCAGCACCACGATGGTTGCCAGATAGGGCAACATCGACAGCAATTGCGACGCCACCGCCACGCCCAGCCCCTGCATGTAAAAGGTCAAGATGGTGACTCCGCCAAACAGGTAGGATCCAATCAGCACGCGCGCCGGACGCCAGGTCGCGAAGGTAGTGAGTGCCAATGCAATCCAGCCGCGTCCTGCCACCATGCCCTCGGCCCAAAGTGGCGTATAGACCAGCGACAAATACGCGCCAGCCAAGCCGCAACAAGCACCGCCGAACAACAAGGAAGCCAGGCGGATGCGTCGTACATTGTAACCAAGCGAATGCGCGGAGGATGGCGATTCGCCGACGGCACGCAATATCAGCCCGGCACGGGTGCGAT
>Ga0302315_10002467_pt1 | contig 17466 bp, 13 predicted proteins | sample III_Palsa_N3_1_FD_200532 | JGI IMG/M metagenome (GOLD analysis project Ga0302315, IMG submission 200532) | Peat permafrost microbial communities from Stordalen Mire near Abisko, Sweden - III_Palsa_N3_1 | ecosystem: Environmental > Terrestrial > Soil > Palsa > Peat permafrost | place: Sweden... | reverse complement strand
TTGGGACTTCAGCGGAATACGACGCCCGGCCACACTTGCAAAGATGTGGTCGTAGTCTTCCACGGTATTGTCGACGATCAGCTTGGACAACATCTGGCCGGCTAAGCCGCCACTAATCACATCGTGGGTGGATCCGTCATCGTGGCGAACCACCATGGAAACACCCGTCAGCGTCGGCGAACCGCTGGCATCGTAGGTCCATTGCCAAACATCGCCGGCAGTGACTGCCTTGGGAGATTCACCCTGCAGAAACGCAGAGTCATCGACGCCCTTGTAGTTGCAGTCGTACTGCACCGTCGTTTGTTTGCGATCATCTTGAAACACTGACCACTTGACTGAATCACAGATCTTGCGCGTGTCGAGCGCATTGTCGACTGTCATGTTGGTATCAGCGAAAGCCATTGCCTTCACCTCAGCGACCTGCTTGTCGTCACCGCATCCGGCGAGTGCGAGCGTGGCTGCGAAGGTTACGAACGCGAGTAGCGCATAGTTGATACGTTTCACGATGACACCTCTGTCAGCGGGTGGTGATGGAGATACGAAAGTTCTGTTTGGATAAGTAGATGGCTCGTGCTTACGCAAACGGACGGGGCGCAACCCATATGCGAGTTGCACCGGATACGAATGAAGATTGCCAAGCACGAAATGCCTAGAGGCTGCGATGTTCGAGCGTGACTGCATGGCGGCCCCTAAGCATCGTCGCTACGGTGCCAACATGACCTACCGGACGCTGCGTCAGGAGAGCTGGATAGTTGCTTGGGCAAGCTGCTGCTTGGCTCGCTTGTAGCCCATGCAGTAGACAATCAGACGCACAAACACCAGAAAGCCGACGAACATTTCGTCAGCTACGTTGAAGAGCATCATGATCAGGAACATCAAAATGACTTGCACCCAGAAACGACGTAGTGGTTTCTGGGTGTTCCTCCATCCCTGTAGCCAGTTGGCGTGCAGGTTTCGCGCGTGTGGTTGCGGAAACTTATCGCCCCACACCTTCATGATCAGCATGCTCAGATTGAAGGCCGTCAGCAAAATCAGAATCAACGTCACCGCATCCATTTTGTCCCCCTGTCGTGAATGAATTCCTGCGCTAGATCGAACCTCAGCCCGGGCAGGCCCGGGGCTGAGGCAGGGCAAGTCGTCCAAAATGAACACTATAGATTGTAGCTCTATAGGTTTCAAACGGTTGTTATCGAACCTTTCTAGGAAGGCTCACGGTGACAGCGAAATTCAGACTAGCTGCGGCGTTGAAGACGGTCAGGAAAGCGCGTGGCCTGAGCCAGGAAGCGTTCTCCGACGTGTCTAGCCGCACGTACCTGAGCACCCTAGAGCGCGACCTGAAAAGCCCGACATTGAAAAAGCTGTCGGAGCTTTGCGAGGTGATGGAAATTCACCCGCTTACGCTGCTGACGCTGGCCTACGCCGGTGACAATACGCGCAAGACAGACCAGCTCTTGGAGCATGTGCGGCAAGAACTGGCGTCGGTGTTGAAGGGAAACGACTCGCCATAGTCTCTGGAATAAACCATCGGGGCTGTGCATGTCTCTTTGGCAGTTTTGGCCACTGCTTGCGATGGAGCATGCGTGTCTCAGCTAGCGGCCTCTTTCAGACCACCAGCTTCATGGCTTCGTCCCAAGCCCGCTGCTTGATCTGGGCGCTCAGACCGGACGATGGCTGATCTGCGCCGCGTAGTGTTGCGATCAGCGTCCGTCGTGAGATCGACGGGCGCACCGAACGAGTGGGCGGTGTCGCCTGCCTTCCTTATTGCTGCTGCGCTTCAGCCTGCGGCTTGGACAACGTCACTGTGATCTCGCATCCCGGAATCACATGACCATTCCCATTATTCACGCCGGTGGTGCTCGCCAACTTCGTCGGCGTGTTGTAATCCAGGATGGCTTTCGGTGAAACGCTGCAAGTTGTTGACGACGGCAGCGACATGGTCTTACCGCCCGTCGTAATGGTATCGGTCGGCCCTTGAGTCTTGACGACCACGAAAGCATGCATTCCAACACGATCGCCGGTGACGACGTACGGTGTGAGCTTCACGGTATAGCTGATCTTGGAATCGTCCTTCGCAGTACCTTGCAAGGTGAGCGTGTGGCGATCTACCAATTCAACGGATTGATCGACGGCCACTGCGGAACCGGCTGTGAGTTGAACGTGGGCGGTGTAGTGGAGCGGCTCTTCGGGCGCACTGTCCTTGGCAACGGCGGAGGAGGCAACGAGCAGCGTAAAAATGGCCGTGGTGGCAAATCGCATTGAATGATCTCCCCTGGTTAGTCAAGCTGTTTTGGCACGCGGACGCGGCCACGATTGCTTTGAAACTGCTTGGTATGACGTGGTGCTGGTAGTGCAGGCGCGGCTACGAAGCAACCGCGACCAGCTCTTAAGTTACATCAATAAAGCGCATGAACATTGATGCCCACATGTCATAGCGACTATGCGACCGTGATCGCCTTTGGGCTGGAACAAATAGACATGCTCGCCGTCAGATCGACTGACCAGTGACACGTGCTGCTCACGCGAGCGCGAGACCAGGGGCCGGGTCACCCTGGTCATTGGAGAACATTGCCTCCATGGCGTAATCCAGTTCGGCATGGTGCTGGGAGCCATAGAACCCAGCGAAAGGTAGAGCGGCAGTCAGCATCTTTGTTACATCAGCCCTCTACCGGCCATGCTGACGCACTCAGCGCCCACCACGATGTGGTCCAGAATCCGCACGCCGATCAACCGCAGCGCGTCGCGGAGCTCGCTGGTGATAGCCCGGTCGGCGGCACTGGGTTCAGCGACGCCGCTGGGGTGGTTGTGGGCCAGAATCGCGGCGCAGGCGTTGACGCTCAGCGCGGCCCGTACGACTTCCCTCGGATAGATGCTGGCGCCGTCGATGGTGCCGGTGAAAAGCTTCTGGCAGTCGATGATGCGATGCCGGTTGTCCAGCCAGAGAATGTGGAACTCTTCATGCGACAGGGCACCAAGGCGCATGCGAAGAAAGTCGTTGGCATCGGTCGGGTTGCCGATACTTCCTTGTCGTTTGAGCCTTTCTCCGAGAATGCCTTCGGCCGCGGCGAGCACGTCGTGCTCTGTCGTCTCGGTGTCGAGTTTGTAGCGAGTGTAGGCCGTAGATCGAAAAACTTTCATGAGGTGCTCCTTGTGAGCGGCATAAACGCATAGAGCCCGGCCATATGGCCGGGCTCTATGCGCTGTCGCGAGGAAAGATGAAGGAAACGAGGGGGTTTGAGCGTGGCTGGCTCGGAGAGGCGAACACGGGAAGGATTAGGTCAGCGCCTGATTCGTGCGAGCACCATCAAAGACAAAGCCGCAGGTCTGGCAGCGAAGCGATCCAGAGAAACTTGGCCAATCGGTGCACCGATTGCCGCAAGTGAAGCACCACCTGCGGCGCAGCCGAGCTATCGGCCGAAGGTCGCAGTGGCAATGATGCCCATGAGATCACCGACCTTCGCCTCCGTCATCGCAATCGACGCCAACTGGATGGCACCAGCGACTTTATCAATGAGGCTGTGGTTTGCGTCCGACGTCGAGGGACGACGAATGCGCTACGGAAGCGTGGGCACGATAAGGTCAAATGCGTGCCACCTCGTTGTTCGGTCCCACTGTGTCTTCGCGACCGTTGCGGTCGCCGACCAGGTAGCCGATCGAGAACACGATGGCGAACGCTACAAGACATTCGAGCACTGGATAGTTGAACATCACTGTTTCTCCCATTAATTTGGCGGTGAAGCGGAAAACCAACTTTTTCGAGAGGGCCTCTCGCTACTCTCCATGGGGTGATGTAGACCTGAAACTTTTTGGAATTGACTTACGTGTTCTCCAAGTCATCCAGAAATTCGGAGGCTGGATCGACTCCAGACACCCAAAGATGATCACGTGCTCGGGTGCAGGCGACGTACAGCAGGTGGCGCTCGGTGTTGTAGACCTCTTCCAGGTCGGCATCATCAGCGACGGATTCGAGGCGTTCCTGCGAGGGGATGATTTCGTCATCGCAGGCCATGACAGCGACTGCTCGGAACTCCAGGCCCTTGGCCAGATGCATGGTTGCGATCGAAATCTGACCTTGGGCAGTTTGCGAGCTTCCATCAAGAAGATAGAACGGCTGTCCGGCATGCGTCACCGCCGTCCGTGCGCGCTCGAGTTCACGAGACGAGCGTACGAAAACACCAATCTCCTGAGCTTGCACACCTTCATTGACCCTCTGCGCCAGCCAACGACCAACTTCCGCCGCTTCGACATCCTGCGATGGCCATCGTGTGATGTTCGGCTCGGCGCCGTTGAATACCGACACCGTGCCGCTGCGCTCCTCGACATTGCCATCCACATCCGCCACCTCTGGCGCCAGCAGCCGGTCTGCCTGCATGCGGATCTGATGTGAGGTGCGGTAGTTGATGTGTAGTGTCCTGGCGCGCCCGCGAATGTCCACACCCAACGACTTCCATGAAAACGGCTGCTGGAAGATGCGCTGACCTAGATCGCCGGCAAAGAACAGTGCGTTCGGCGCTTTCGCGCCGAACGCCGCGAGGAATCTCAGCTGAGCGACACTGATGTCCTGTGCCTCGTCGATCACCGCAAACTCGAACGGCGGGTGCTTGCGCTCGACGAGCGCGTCGGTGAGACGCTGGTACATACCTGCACGTGTGACCAGCCCCCGCTCCTGCAGTTGGGATCTCACCTGCTCGAACACCGGCCATAGTTGAACACGTTGTGATTCGGATAGCCGCGTTCGTCGACCCAGTCGCCGCACATCTCGATATTCTTCCCAGGTGGTCAGCTGCCACGCGTCCACCACGTCCCGCCATTCTGATAACAGAAACGGCACGCCGAACCGCTGATCGGCTAGCATGCCGGCGGCAGCCGTCAACGCGGAACGGACAGCTTCGGGGTCAGCCATCCGCAACCGTCCAAAATGGGCCTCGTATAGCCGCTCGGCGAGCGCATCCATCGCACACACTTCCAGCCGTTCGCCAAGGCTGGGCTGGTTATTGATTAACCGGCGGAGCTTGTCATGCAGCGCGTTGGCCAGCGTGTCGGAGAAGGTAGCCAACAACACTCGCGCATCGGGGTTGGCGCGCGCCAGATGCACCGCGCGATGAAGGGCGACGATGGTTTTGCCGGTGCCGGCCGAGCCGGACACGCGCGCCGGGCCGCTGTAGTCGCGCTCCACCCATTCGCGCTGGGCTGGATGCAGGAAGATCGTCCACTTGTCCCACGGGTAGGCGAAGGCAAGCTCCAACTCATCAACGTCGGAGATCGTGCGAAAACGGCGCTGGGCGTCCGGGTGGGCGAATGCGGCAGAACTAGCGGACTCCTCAAGACTCGCTTTATTGGGGATATACAGGTCATAGCAAACATCGGGATCGAATGACATTTGGTCGGCAACTTTCGACCCGCGGACACGACCAGTGGCACGCGGCACGCCACCCGTTGCCAATTCCAACAATGCTTCCGATGCTTCGGCAGGAAGGTGATCGGTCAGCTCCAGCAGGGTGTCTTCGTTTGCCGCGCGCACATCGGCCAGCCATTCCGGCGGCACGCCGTAGCAGAGCAGCTCGTCGTCCGTGATGCGCAGGAAGAGAGTCGGTTTGACCCAGCCCGACTGGGTCGGCAAGGGCTGCTTCACCACATACTTCGGGACGGGGATTTCCTCGACACGCTCGCGGATCTCGACAAACTGCGCAGCGCCCGTCGAGGGGTGGACTTCCAGCTTGCGGCGCTCGGCCCATTGGTAGGCCTTGTCGTGGTGATCGACGTAGCAGAGCAGCAGGCTAGAGGCCGTCTTGTGCACGATCAGGCGAATGTCGCGACTCACCCGTACCGACCAGAAGTTTTTGTCCTTCGCCTTGTCCAGCTTGTGGAAGCTCATGCCTGGATTGACCGGGTCCATCTGCAGGTCGAAGGCCGTGGTTTTGACGGCCTTCTGCTCGTCACCCGTCAGATGAGCAAGACTGTCAGTAAAGGTATCAGCGATGCGGAAGTCCATCATTCATCCAATTCGATATCGACGAACTTCAGTTTCCTCGATGGCGTTCGAATAAATCGAACAGTTACTTGACGATTCACCATCGGCCCGATTACATCATCAACCGTTTCCTGCAGGCTCTCTACGTGAATAGTCGCGCCTTCAGACACCACCTCCAGCCAATCCTTGTCCAAGTGAACAGCACGCAGAGTTCCTTTCAATTCTTCAGTCACAACCTGTTCTTGCGTCGCTTCCTGACTTTGTCGAAGGTTATGGTTTATGTATGTGCGCGACTCGGGATTAAGGCTAATTGACCTTGAGTCCTCAGCCGATCTGAACTCGATTTGTTCGAACTTTTTCCCTGTGGGCGCTAAATTCCTTGCGAGTTTCAGGAAGGTTCGACGATATTCCTCGTCTGGGACGACCGACTTCAACTCTTCGATATTCTCACCAGCGGAAGCGCCTACGATTTCGAGAAAGTGCTGAGCGACGCGGCTTGGCGAGACCTCAGCTTTAAAAAAATCTGCCTGCATGGGCTCCTGGATGGCGACCGAAAATTGATAGCTTCCAGGCACCGATTGGAACAACCAAGGCCTGCAAGCGTCTTGCAGGTCCTTGGATGGCGGACCGTGCTTCCGATGAGCAACGCCCGTCAGATATTCAATCGTTCGATAGAAAATCGACTGGATGGATTGCACCTTGTCCACGATCAAATCCAGCGGTGCTCCCCCTGTAACGACTTCGCCCCCTTTTACCGATACCGATACCTGCCCGGGAAGAAATGCGACGCCAGCCTCTCTCTTAGAGTGCTCGGTCCAGATTGCCTGAACAAGGTTTCGAAGTTGATCTCTTGCAAAATCTGGCATGCCCTCATCAGCCAAAAGGCTGTAGGCCAAGCGTTCGGCAGCGGTGTATTCGTTCGCCTTGTACCATAGCGCGACAGCGCTAACCGCGGTTATTCCCCGGGTTCTCGCTTTGTCTGAGCCAAGCGCACCTAGCGCTTTTTGCTCAAGCTCAGCGGCTTGCCTATATAGATCCGCCGCGCGCGATTCATCCCTGCTAGCGAGAGCAGCTTTCGCCTCAATTGCTCGTCTCTCACTTTCGGCATGGAACTGCAGCCAAGTCATTTTTTGGCCTCAACTTTATTGATGAGAACCAACCGCTCTTTGAACCCTACTACCGAAGCAATGGCGGGAAGATTGCTTTTCCCCCGGTGCGTTTGTTCGATCTTCTGTCTCAATCGAGCCTCGATATCAGATTTGCTACCAGCATCGAGTCCCGACACTTCAAGTCTGAAGCAGCTCTCAAGATCCTCGTGCTGTTCACCGCGCGGAGCAACGTACCAATCGGCACCCGTCTGGGTTTCTGCTCGGCCAATTGCAACAAGCTCTTCTTCAGCCTCCACGGCAGCAATCGCCACCCCATAGGCACCCGCTTCTGTCGTATCTATATCGTTATTCCAAGCCTTTAAGGTGCGCGCCTCTGGCTTCGCAAAGTCAATCGTGCGACCTGTTTGCTTCGTGCCACAAGTAACCTCAATCCTTACCGGAGAAGCATGATGCCGATCTAGGCAGACTGAAGCAGCCTCCGTGTATGACCCACCCACATGCACGGTTAGGCCCGGATGTCTTCTGTCGAGTCCATAGATCACGATCTTCGGTTTTGCCATCTTGGCCATGCTTTCGATCCCGATTAGGAAACTTTGAACACTTTCATGACTTCGTCACCAAGGTGGTTGATTACCTTGACGGCGATCCGACCAGACGTGGGCTTGTCGAACGGGCGCGAGGTGTCGCTGTTGAGGGTGGCCCAGGCGTCGGGGTCGATTTCGGCTTTGAGGGTGGTTTTGAGGGCTTTGTAGGGGTCGTTGGCGCCGAGGAAGTAGGCGTGGCGGACGAAGAAACTTTCTTCGTTGTAGTCGGTGTCGATGAACCAGCAGGCGATGCCGTCGGGGCCGTCGCTACGGACTTCGCCGGTGGTGGGGTGGAACACGTCGACGCCGTTGACCTTGACCTGAATCTGGTTGGCTTCGCCGTCGTGTTGGGCGGCGTCGAGGATGTCGATGTCGGGTTCGCCGAAGATCACGAACAGGTTGCCCTTGCCGGTGTTCTTGAGGTCGTCGGCCATGTGCAGGTCGGCGTTCATGCGGGCCTTGAGCACTGGGATGCGGCCGAGCTTGTCGAAGTCGGAGGAGCGGGCGTCGTAGTTGAAGGCGCAGGTGATCAGCACGTCGAAGTCGGCGTCGCCGGCTTCGCGGGCAGCCTGTACCAGGTCGGGACGCGAGACGGTGCCGAACTCGGGACCGATGAAGATAGCGGCGCGCTTCTCGGTGCCGGTCTCCGCATTGCCTTCCAGGTAACGGCCTTCGGCGCAGACCAGGTCGCCCGGCCAGGGCACTAGCGAGGTGAAGTTGATCTTGTCGTCCTTGTGCGCCTGCTGCACGCCGGCGGTCTTCAGGTTTTCCAGAATCATCTGCACGAAGTCGCGCTCTTCGCCGTAGCCGTCGTTGCCTTCGCCGATGCCGTCAATCAGCTCGTCGTGCTCGTCCACGCCCAGCACGCGATGCGGCGACAGGCTTTCGACGGTGAACGGGCCGGCGACGCGGACTTTCTTCTTGTCCTCGTAGGGTTTGTCGTAGAGGTGTTCGTTGTCGGCCTTGGCAGCGATGGAGGCGTCGATCTCGTGTTGAAGGGCGATGCGCTGCCGCCACCAATCGGCGTGGAGCTTTTTTGCCTCGGCCGACCATTTTTCTTCGACTTCGCGCGGAATTTCCCATGCCTGCCAATGCTTGCCGAGTACCTTGTTCAAGGACTCGCGCAGCGGCTCAAGCGCCTGCTGAAACTTGTCCCAGATGACGTCGATTTCGGTGTTGTTGGCAATGGATTTCAACGTGACGTGAGGCACACGCTCGTAAATGAAGCCGTGCGCGATGTTACCGCGGGTCGGAGCGCTGGATGGCGCGCTGCGGGTGAGCTCGGCTTCCTTGACCTGTCCATCGCGTGAGTCGGCGAGCAGGTAGAACGGATAGCGCGCGCCCATGATGCGGGCGCGGGCCAGCGCAAGCGCTACGCGTGAAGTGTCGATGGTGATCCAGCGTCGCCCCCACTGTTCGGCGACGTAGGCAGTCGTGCCAGAACCGCAGGTTGGATCGAGTACCAAGTCACCTGCATCAGTTGCCATCAACATACAGCGTTCGATTACCTTAGTATTCGTCTGGACGACGTAGAGCTTGTCGGATGCGAAGCCCGCTGTAACCGTGTCCTCCCATGAATTATTTAATGGGTACACCGGAAAATCTTCGATGTAACGGATATAACTGAGCGTCTTTCCCGCCAATCCGATTCTCTGCGCGAACCTCAGCCGCGACATCCCAATAGCAGTGGTCTTCCAGCCACTTTTGCCAACAGGGACAGTCTTGCCTTCAAATGGCACGTCGAAGAACTGTGGACCGCCTGAGCTCTGACTGGTCAGGTTATCGAATCGGAAAAGCCTGGCACCTTGTGGGACCACAGACTTTTCTTCTGCAGTAGCCGGCCGTCTATTTCTGTGGCCGAAAAAATCCAACTTGTTGTAGGCAGCGGCTCCTCCGGAAAGTTCTCCCTTTTCTCGATATGCCTGTCGGTACTTTACTGATGCAGAATTTCTCGCGTACCAAAGAATGAAATTGTTGACCGATGCTAGCGTGTCAGTGCCTCCGCTCGGGGATCCCGCTCCGCCAGTAGTTTTGAAATTGATTTGGCTGACGAAGTTAGCGTCGCCAAAAACTTCATCCATCACCGCGCGAACGCGGTGCACATTCTCATCCCCGATCTGCACAAAGATCGACCCTGACTCGGCCAGCAAATCCCGCGCCACCATCAGCCGATCGCGCAGATAAGTCAGATACGAGTGGATGCCGTCACGCCACGTATCCCGAAACGCCTTCACCTGCTCCGGCTCGCGCGTGATGTGATCGGTGTTGCCGTCCTTGACGTCGCGGCTGGTGGTCGACCACTGGAAGTTGGAGTTGAATTTGATGCCATAGGGCGGATCGAAGTAGATGCATTGCACCTTGCCGCGCAGGCCTTCACGCTCGGCCAGTGAGGCCATGACCTGCAGGCTGTCGCCCAGGATCATGCGGTTGGCCCAGTGCGCGTCGTGCTGGTAGAACTCGGTCTTGGCGTTGTCACTGGGCAGGCCGTTGAAGTCGGCGAACAGGTCGGCCATGTTGCCGGCCTGAGTCTGTGCCGCCGATGCTTCCCTGCGCTCGGTCTCGCGGCGCAAGTCGTCGATCAGCACCTTGGGGTGCACCTTCTCCTGGATATACAGCGGCGGCGCGTTGACCACCAGATCGGACCAGTCCTGTTGGTCCTTGCCGCGCCATACCAACTGCGGGTCAAGGTCGCGGTTGCGCTGCGCCTTTTCTTCATCCAGCCCGTTGCCGCCGCGCGGATAGGACACGCGTACCGGCGCGCTGTCCTCCTTCTGCATCAGCGACTGGTATTCGGCGGTGGGAATGTTCTTGCGGGTTGCTTCGGCGTGCTTGAGCGCTTCGACGGTGAGTGGGGTTTTGGATTTCTTGGCCATGGTCAATCGTCAATTCAATTCGTTGTTTCGGAGAGCGATTGCACACCGCTGTCGCGAGCCATATCGGCAGACATCTCCTCACCTTCTTCGGGTGGAGGAGCCGCTTGCGCCAGCTGCCCGGTCACTTCCGATACCAGCTCCATCAGCGACTGCTGTCGCCGAGTCATGAACTTGTCGAAATCATCCGCACGCAGGCTTTCTACCGGGATGCAATGGGAGTTCAGGTAGCCATCCAGCTGGGCTGCGCTCAACGGTGGTTCGCGGTCTTTACCGCCGCCTTGTTCCAGCTTCTGCAAATACTTGGATGGTGCCACGCCACCGATGATGCGATTGGTGCGGTAGCTCAGGGGTGTCTTGTTGACGACGGAGTCATATCGGGCTGCAGGTATCTTCTGCAATTCGCACCACGCCTTGGGCAAGATGTGGTGAATATCCACACCTTCATCAAAAAAGACGGTTTGGTCGAAAGGTTGCCCGCTACGGAAATCGCATGCACCTTTGCGCATAAGTAAGGCGTTGATCCCTTTGTACGCGGCAGAGAGCCTTGTACGCATGGTCAGCAACCGATCGGGGTTGAGCACTCCCTCCGTCACCGTTGACGGCTCCGGGCCTCCGTCCAGCCACACCGGAACCTCCAGAATGTCACGTGCGGAACGGCTTTCAGTCGCGGACCCGTAGAGTTCGCCAAAAACCCCGCACCAATACCAGCGGGCGATCTTCTGCATGTGCACAGCGTGCTCGGCTTTGTCGCCGATCTCCGCAAAAATTGCCGCCAGCGGGATCAACTGGCTTTGATATGGAAGGTCATAGACTCGATAGATGTGCTGCTGTCGCAGGAACTTGGCTGCACGCTCGAACCCGGTGACCACGCTGTCGCGATATTTCTTGTATGCCGCAAGCGGAAGATCCAACAGTGATTGTCGGGTGGCACGTACCGCGGGCCACTCGCCCTCCTTTTTTGCCAGATCCGCCTGAGCTGCAAGGCGCAGCTTCTTGGTGTGCAACAAGGCGATCGCCTGCAGAAGATCCGTAGCTGCCACACCCGCCAGGACGCCGTGCTCCTGATCAGCGGCACGTCCGAATGTCTTTAGCTGATGCTGAAGCCCTGGCACGGCTTCCGCGGGCTTGCTGCCCTTAACTCCGAGCCAGTCGTCTCGCAATTTGAAGCCTTGAGCGGCATACATGGCTGTAAGCAGCTCAAAGGCATCGAGCGCCTTGCCGCCGGTGTTCACCTTCTCAAAAACCAGACATACCGCTTCGTGCGAGGTATCGGCACCCAGTGCGATCACCGGAACATGATATTCGGCAAAATTTTTGAGCACCTCGTTCTTGAACCGCTTGAACAGGTCGCGCTTGTCAGGCTGATTTTTGCGTATCCAGTAATCGCCGAACTCTTCCTGCCAAGTGTCCCAGTTGAACGCCTCATTCAGTGGGTACATCAACTGCTCGTATTCCAGATCGGATGACGAGAGGTCGAGCTTGATGTCTTTGTCGAAGTTCTGCTTTAGCTGACGATCTTCCGGCATCGCGAAGATGGCACTCTCCCGATCTTCATCAGCCACAAGCGCCTTGCGGATATCAATGTAGAACCACCGTTTCACAACACGCTTTTTGGCGGTGATAGTTTCGACTACTTGCTTGCGCATGCAGCTTTGATAGAGCGATGTCATGCGTTGCTGACCGTCGAGCAGCAGCTGCTCGGGCAGAACCTTCGGCTGAGCCTCGGGTGCGCCCTCAATAGGCCGGTGCGCCAGCATTGTTCCGACGCCTGTCTTCGACTTAAGCGTCATGAGTGCACCGACGGGGAATCCGCGCGATATTGATGCGATGAGGCTCATGATTCGCTCCTCTTCCCAGACCCAGCTTCGCTGGAAGTCGGGCAATTGAAGCCTGCCTCCCTCGCATTGCGTCAGCAGCGACCGGAGAGAAACAGGATTTGTTTCAAAGGTGGTTCCAGGCATCAGATGTGCGCCTCCTTGCTTGGTGATTGGATCTCGCGATGGTCCGTAGCGGATTGGATCATCTTGTTGAACTCGGCTTCGACCTTCTTGGCGAAGTCGTCTTGGATCTGGAATACGTCAGTGAACTCGGCGAAGGCCCAGCGGCCATGGCTTTGGAGGTTGTTCACGCCGGGCACCCAATAGGTGTCCATGGTGGATTTCTTTTCCTTGGCGTCCTCACCGCGATAACCCTTGATCTCGACGACCAGGTTGAGCAGATCGTCCACACCGTGGCCGTCGTCCACCTTGATGATGAAGTCGGGTCGGTAACGGCGGGTTTCAGAGGCGTAGCGGTACGGCACCTCGAAGCCGAGGTTGTGATTTTTCGCATAGGCCATCACACGCGGATGCGCTTCGGCCACACGGCAGAATTCGCCTTCCCAGTCACTATCGAGAATGACCCAGTTGAGCTGGCACTTGGGTGGTGGGCCGACGGTTTCCCAGCGATCCATCTTGGACGTGTTGAAGTTGACATGGCTCGAGGAGCCTGCCGGGTTGTATGGATCAAGCACGGCCTTGATCGGGCGACGGCCCTGTTCGGCACGGGTGATGGCGGCCGTGATGCGGTCGCAGGCGACATCGGCCAAAGCCTGATACATGAGCAGGCCAGGATACGTATCACCCTTGCAGACCAGGCAGGTATCCAGCCACTCCTTGGTGATGCGCTTGAGCTGGCCGAACAGATGTAGCTTGGGTTGCTCGCCCGGGTCGCGCCATTTGGTGGTAAGCAGCCGCTGGGTGATGTTGAACAGCAAGGTTGAGCGGCGCATGTCGCGGATGTGCTCCAGGCTCAGATCCACTGCCTCGCCGATGATGCCGGCATTCTTGGTGATGGATGGACCGACGATGGCCGGGGTCAGCTCGAACACTGAGTCTTCGTTGAAGTTTGCGGTCAGCCGTTCTTCCGGCAGCTCGACGCGATAGCCGGCAACACGGGGAAAGCGGATTTCCAGTGAATCGCGCTCCGGACGCACCGCCTTGACGTGCACGGTTTCGCGCGGTGGCTGTGGTGGCGCAACTACCGGCTTGGCGGTGAAGTCGAACGGGATACCGAGCACGTCGGCGTACTCGACATTAAACAAGCCTTCTTCGTTGAGATCGTAGGACTGACGGCGCAGAGCACGGCCGATTACCTGTTCACACAGCAACTGGGTACCGAACGCGCGCACGCCAAGCACGTGGGTGACAGTGTTGGCATCCCAGCCCTCGGTGAGCATGGAAACGGAGACGACGCAGCGGATCGACTCGCCAAGCGAGCCGGGCTTGCCGACGGTGTTCATCACCTCACGCAGGAGCGTGGCGTCGTCGATGTCCTTGCCCGCACGCAGGTCGTTGGCCAAAGCGCCACCGCGTTCGAGTGCCTCACGCTTGAACAGCTCGATCTCGGGGCCAGCCATGTCGCGAAAACCCTTGTCGAGTGCATCGCCGGATTCGAGTTGCTCGCTGTCGATCAACAAGGTGTTGGGACGCGGCAGCGGGTTGTCGTGCTCGTCGAAATTGCGGAATAGCTCCAGGCGGCCGTTGACGACGTTGGACGTACCATCCTCATTCTCGCGGATGAAGCCCGAGATGTAGTCGTAGACCAGCTTGGACGTGGCGGTGTTGTTGCAGACCACGATGAAGCACGGCGGTACCTTGATGCCCGATGCCTTCCAGAGCACGTAGGTCTTCTCGTAATGCCCATAGAGCGCCTGGAGTGCGGTCTGCAGCTCCACGGGAATACTGAGTGGATCGAGCGCATTGTTCTTACCGCGACCCTTCTTGGGCATCTTCTTGCCGATATGCTTCCACAGCTCGCGGAACATCGGCATTTCGTCGCCGGGGATGTTTTCGGCCACGGGCACGCGTGGCAGCTTGACGATGCCGCATTCGATCGCGTCCATCAGCGAAAAGTCGCTCATCGTCCACGGGAACAGGGTTCCTTCGGCGTAGCCGGAGCCGCTGAGGAAGAACGGCGTGGCAGAAAGATCCATGACGCGAGCCACGCCGAGTTTGCGGTTCACCGCCTCAAGACCAGATATCCACAGGCGGGCGGCCTCAGCGTTCTTCTCAGCTTCCTTGCGGTCATCGCCCTTCAGGTCTTCGTCTTCGTCGCTGCCCGGCTTCTCGCGATAGCAGTGATGGGCTTCGTCGTTGATGACGAGAATGTTCTTCAGACCCATGAGCTCCGGCATCACCCGCTGCAGCATCTGGCCTTCGGTTTCGAGTGTCTCCAGCGGCGCGCCATTACGCCCCTGCAGCAGCAGCCGACCACCCTTGGACAGCTCGATGCATTCGCGCAACTTGAAGGCGTGGTAGTTGGTGATGACGATCTTGGCCTTGCCCAGATCCTCCAGCATGTCGCTGGGCACCAGCTCGCGGCTGGCGTAGTAGCTGTCCGGGTCGTTCGGCAGCAGCACACGCAGGCGATCGCGGATGGTGATGCCGGGAGCTACCACCAGAAAGCCACGACTGAAGCGCTTGCTGGTCGGGCGGCGCACGGCATTGACGGTCTGCCAGGCAATCAGCATGGCCATGACGGTGGTCTTGCCGGCGCCGGTCGCCAGCTTCAGCGCCAGCCGCATCAATTCCGGGTTGGCGTCGTTGTTGGCATTGGCGAGGTGTTCGAGGATGCCCTGGCCGGCCTTGCCGATGTGCGGTGCGACTTCGCTCAGCCAGATGGCTGTTTCCACCGCCTCGACCTGGCAGAAGAACGGCCGTATCCCGCCGAACGGATGATGACGCCAATGCTGCAGCAGGCGCACGGTTTCGGGAGTGACATGCCAATCAGCCGGATTCGGTAGCTGGCGCCAGCGATCCACTTGCTGACGTACCGTGTTGATGACGGTGGTGTGGTCGTAGCGCTGGGCTTCGGTCGAGAGACCGTTGCCCTCGTCGAACAACAGATCGCCTTGCTCCGCTTTGCCTTTACGCTTGCGGGGCTTCGGTATCGGGGTGAAGAACTCTGCCGTGCGGCGACTCGGCTGCACGCGTTGCGTGGGCTGGCCGCTCTCGTCGAGCTCCCAATGCCGTGCCGGGTAGTCATACGGCGAGTTGAGAATCGGTTTCTCGAAGAACTGGCTGTCCATACTTCCCCTGTTTCCACTTGCTACCTGACGGCAAACCTGCACGCCTCAATTGCTCACTGTATGGCGAGCCGCTGGATAGGGCAACGGAAGACCTCACGAATGGACCGCCGACGGTCAGACAAGTGGCGGCTCGCTCCCGTAGGCTTTGGCCTAAAAGCTTCGTGATGAGTTGTGGGGTGTCGATGTGAGGGCGGGAGGCGTTGTGCTCTACCTTTGGGACTTCGCTGCGTTTGAGCAGGAGTTGATCGAGGTGGTTTCGCCACGCAGCTGGATTATCGCCAGTACGGAGTTTTTGCGGGTCGTGGCCCAAGCAAGGGTTGAGTCAATACACCCGCGCAAGCGGTCTCAGTCTTGGCTTCCCAGATCGGCTCCAGGTACGACATTTATTCTCAGACCCTCCAGATAGTCCGCCCAAGCCTGCATCATTTTGCGGCGCGCTGGTAAATGCGTAGTTCGGTTGTAAGCCCGTCCATTGGCATCTTTGACGGCATGGGCCAACTGGTGCTCGATGTGATCCGCAGGAAAGCCGAGTTCCTCGTCGAGCACCGTGCGGGCCATGGCCCGGAAGCCGTGCCCGGTCATCGTGTCGCCATCAATGCCCATGTAGCGTAGAGCGGCGTTCACTGTGTTCTCACTCATAGGACGACGAGCACTCCGCATACCCGGAAAGACGTAACGCCCGTTCCCCGTCAGATCCGCCAAGTCTCGCAAGAGTTCCACTGCCTGCGTAGAAAGTGGAACTAGGTGCGAATTCTTCATCTTCATCTTTTCAGCAGGGATATCCCAAGTGGCCGCATTCAGATCCATCTCTGACCACTCGGCATGCCTCAACTCACCCGGACGCACAAAGACCAGTGGTGCCAGCTTGAGTGCCGCGATCGTCACTGGCGTGCCTTTGTACCCATAGATCGAACGCAACAGCTCCCCAATTTTCGTGGGCGAAACGATACTTGAGAAATGATTGACCCGGGATTTTTCTAGCGCACCAATCAAATCGGTCGCCGGATTTCGTTCGGCACGTCCCGTGACAATCGCGTAGCGAAAAATCTGCCCTGCCAAACCTCGCGCACGATGCGCAGACACAACTATGCCGCGTTGCTCTATCTTCCTCAGCGCGGCAAGCAAAATGGGGGCAGATACTTCAGCAATCGGTAGGTTGACGATACTCGCGAGATCTTTCTTCAGCAGACGACGGCTGCGTTGTACGCTGCCAAGAGTCATCCCCTCGCGTTCACGCTTGGCGATGAACTCCAATCCCACGGATTGAAAGGTCGCCTCTGTCTTCTCCAAACGCGCGGCCCGTTCGCTTTTGGCTACATGCGCAGGATTGGCCCCGCCCTTAACCATCGCGCGCGCCTTGTCGCGCTCAGCACGCGCCTCAGCCAGTGACATGACGGGGTACTCTCCCAAGGCAAACATGTTTGGTTTGCCTCCATGCCGATAGCGATAGCGCCACAACTTGGCCCCCGTTGGCCGCACTTCAATACACAGCCCGTTTGTGTCAGCTACGCGGTACACCTTTTCGCGACGCTTCATCGCCCGTAATTTGGTATCAGTGAGCATACGAGTAACAGCCATGTGAGTAAGGTGGCGCCAAGCCACTCCCTTACTCGCATCTTTACTCACATTTTGGCTGGACGCAACGGGACGTACCCGGACATCCCTAGAGAAAAAGCCCGCTAGAAGTGGGTTTTTCTGAGATTCTTAGAGATCCTTGGATTTCTCAGGACTCCGATGTGGTGCGCTCGGCGGGATTCGAACCCACGACCACCGCCTTCGGAGGGCGGTACTCTATCCAGCTGAGCTACGAGCGCATTGGTGGCCGGCGCGACAGTGGTCTTAAAGGCCCGTGCCGCGGGGACGC
>Ga0302315_10002465_pt1 | contig 17474 bp, 16 predicted proteins | sample III_Palsa_N3_1_FD_200532 | JGI IMG/M metagenome (GOLD analysis project Ga0302315, IMG submission 200532) | Peat permafrost microbial communities from Stordalen Mire near Abisko, Sweden - III_Palsa_N3_1 | ecosystem: Environmental > Terrestrial > Soil > Palsa > Peat permafrost | place: Sweden... | reverse complement strand
TTGCGGCCTTTATGGTGGCTAAGTTCGTTCTTACAGCCGCACTCTGTATAGTGTTGCTGTCCATCAAGGGAATTGCAATTTTCGGAGTTATGATCGGACTCCTTGTTGGCCAGTCCGCGGTTGTTCTAGCAGCAATAAAGAGTTCTAAAGCGACGCCCTAGTAGGGCAGGAATAGTTAGGATAGCATGACATTCGGTACTAAAACTCCGCTACAAATCTACACTATGTTTTTGTTTGCCATCATCTTGACCTCGGTGGTGCTAGTAGTGACCGGGGTGCTGGCAGTAAGCAAGCGCTCAACAGTACCAGGCCGCCTCCAGGGTTTCTTTGAGCTGGTGACGGAATACTTTAGAGACATCTTCCTGGGCGCACTCGGCCATGGTGGCGAAAAGCACTTGCCATTAATATTTGCGCTGTTCTGGTACATCCTGTTTTCAAACTTGATCGAACTAATTCCCGGATTGAACGCTCCAACATCGAACGCAAGCAACACACTGGCGCTTGGCATAATCGTGTTCTTTTACGTTCAATATGTGGGCATCAAAGCGCGCGGCATCGGGCAATACCTCGCACACTTCTGTGGTCCCATCATATTTATGGCGCCGCTTTTCTTTTTGATCGAGGTCATAGGCGAGTTCATCAAGCCGTTCTCGCTCGGTATGCGTCTTGCTGGAAACATCTACGCCGAAGACGTGATAAACAAAATGGCAATGATCCCTGTTGGCCCTGCTGCTCATCCGGCGTTCTTCATTCCCATGCAGATAATTGTCTACCCACTGCAAATATTTACCGGCGTAATTCAAGCGGCTATTTTCCCGCTTCTTACCTGCGCCTACATTAACCTGATGTCGGAAACACACAACGACAATGGTGACGACTACGATTCGCATCCACACAGCGAAACGATGACGGAAAAACTTTCTGAATCAATCGGCTCACACGCCTAACTGTTAACAATTTAGAAATCTGAACACACTGACTATATAAGTCAAGGAGAACACAATGACCGGTCTGTTTTTTGGTTTAATTGGATTGGGCGTTGCCCTGATGCTTCCTCTCGCGGCAGTAGGCTGCGCAATCGGTGAAGGTCTTGTATTCGCCTCAGCTATTCAAGGCATTGCTCGGCAGCCTGAAGCCGCCGGTAAGATCCAGACCACGATGTACGTTTGTTTCGCTCTTGTCGAAACTCTGTTCATCTTTACCCTGGTTTTCTTCTTCGTTCTGAAGGGTCTGCTTCCCCCAGACTACCAAACGGCCCTTGCTGCCTTTCAGGGCAAATAGTCAGCATTAGTATGTAGGGACGCAATCGGCGCCGACACGTTGGCGCCGACACGGCATCGAGGAACTTATGGGCGGTTTATTAGACAGTATCGGAATTGAACCTCAACTTCTGGTCACCCAGATCATCGGGTTCTTAATACTGATGGCGGTTCTTAACCAATTCATGTTCAAACCCCTGTTTGGCATATTGGATAAGCGACAGCAGGACATTAAGGATGCCTACGATCAGATGGATGCGGACCGCAAGCGTATGGAAGACACCCGTCTTGAATACGAGAGGCGGCTGGCGGACATCGAAGTTGAGGCTCGGGAGCGAATTCAGAGCGCCATCAAAGAAGCGCAGGGGCTTCGTGATGGGTTGATCTCCGACGCGCACAAGGCGGCGGACGACATCCTTCTTAAGGGACGCGCTGACAACGATAGAGAGCGCGATCGGCTTTACCTCGAACTGCGTGGGCAGATCGTGGCCCTGGCCATCGGAGCGGCCAGTCAGGTTGTCGGAGAATCGTTGAACGATGAGCGAAATACTCGCCTTGTCGACGACTACATTCAATCCGTGGCGACTGGATCAATTACAGCACGCGACGGCGGATCGTCCAAGCCCACGTCCGGCGCCGAGTCTGCACGGGGACTAGCTGAATGAAAGACCCAATCGTTGCGCGAAGGTACGCTGCTGCATTATTCGAAGTTGCGCGCCGGGATGACGCCATCGATGTCGTCTGGGCAGACCTTACCGCCATCGAACGAGAGATGAAAAACTCTCCTGCGTTGCGCGATGTGTTTCTACACCCGCTGGCAACACAGGAACGTAAGATCTACTTTGCCGACAAGGCATTTGGAGACAGAATCTCCGCGGCAACCTTGAGTTTTTTGAAGCTGCTGGTCCGTAAGAATCGCGAAGGTCTGCTCGATCTTTGCATTTCCGAGTACAGAACGCTCGTCGAAAGCCTGCACAACCAGGTGGAAGCCGTGGCAAGCAGCGTGGTGCCCCTTACCGAAGCACAGTCAGCCAGCCTGGTGACGTCGCTTAAGGCCATGACGGGCAAGACAATAAATCTGAGCCAGAAGATCGATCCAAGCGTTATTGGCGGAGTTGTTGTGCGCATCGGAGACACCATTATCGATGGAAGTTTACGTGGACGTCTGCGGCGCCTGGAAGAGCAGTTGCTCGGTGCAACGTACACTGAGAGAGGTTAATTATCGTGGCCATTAAGCCTGAAGAAATTATTTCCGTTTTGGAGCGCGAAATCGATTCGTACAAATCCGAAATCGAAGAGGTTGGTGTCGGCACCATCCTGCAAGTCGGTGACGGAATTGCACGCATCTATGGGTTGAAAGACGTCATGGTCGGAGAACTCCTGGAGTTCCCCGGCGGCGTACAGGGCATGGCCCTCAACCTGGAAGAAGATAATGTCGGAGCCGTTCTTCTCGGCGAAGAAACCGGCATCAAGGAAGGCGATACAGTTCGCCGCACCGGCAACATTATCCAGATTCCCGTCGGTCCCGAGTTGGTCGGCCGTGTCGTAAACGCGCTCGGTCAGCCCATCGACGATAAAGGCCCCATCCTGTCCAAGGAATTCCGCCTGCTGGAAGGCAAGGCCCCCGGTGTCGTAGAGCGCCAGCCGGTCAAGGAACCCCTTCAAACAGGCATCAAAGCCATCGACGCCATGATCCCGATCGGTCGCGGCCAGCGCGAGTTGATCATCGGAGACCGCGGTACGGGCAAGACTGCCCTGGCTGTCGACACGATCCTGAACCAGAAGAACACGGATGTCTTCTGTATCTACGTCGCCATCGGCCAGAAGGCAAGCACCGTCGCCAACGTCCTGCGCACGCTCGAACAGCACGGCGCCATGGAATACACCACGGTTGTGGCAGCCACCGCCAACGATCCGGCGTCCCAGCAGTACATCTCGCCTTACTCCGGTACCTGTATCGGAGAGTGGTTCCGAGACAATGGCAAGCATGCCCTGGTCATCTTCGACGACCTTTCCAAGCAAGCCGTTGCCTACCGCCAGGTTTCCCTGCTTCTGCGCCGCCCGCCAGGCCGCGAAGCCTATCCCGGCGACGTCTTCTTCCTGCACTCCCGTCTCCTTGAGAGAGCGGCCAAAGTGTCCGACGCCCTCGGCGGCGGTTCGCTTACAGCCCTTCCCATTATTGAGACCCAGGCTGGTGACGTCTCCGCGTACATCCCGACCAACGTTATCTCAATCACGGACGGACAGATCTTCCTGGAAAGCGACCTGTTCAACTCCGGCGTCCGCCCCGCGGTAAACGTCGGTATCTCCGTATCCCGCGTCGGCGGCAACGCGCAGACAAAGGCTATGAAGGACAAGAACGTAGCAGGACGCCTAAAACTCGAACTCGCCCAGTTCCGCGAAGTCCAGGCCTTCTCCCAGTTTGCCTCCGACCTCGACAAGGCAACCCAGGCACAGCTCGCTCGCGGACTTCGACTGGTCGAAATCCTCAAGCAGCCCCAGTACGAGCCGCTTCCACTTGAGAAGCAAGTCGCAGCGATCTTCGCCGCAACCAACGGCTTCCTGGACGACCTTCCAGTATCCGCAGTACGCCGCTTCGAAGCTGAGTTCCTCGCCTTCCTAGCAGAGAAGTACTCAGAAGTACCAGAAGCAATCGCCCGCGATAAGGTACTGAGCGAAACAACGGTAGATGCGCTGAAGAAGGCTCTGACTGAGTTTAAAGCCAGCTTTAAAGCGTAGTAGCTCGATTTATTTTCGACAAGTAAAAAGCCACCCGGATATAGTCCGAGTGGCTTTTTGGTTGCGTAAGATATTAGGCCTAGGGGAGGTCTTCGATCTTGCCCTGCTTCCCATCGGATGGCACGTACACTACCTCCACGACGATCGAATTTTCCTAAGTCAGGGCTCAGTCAAAGTAGTCTTGTTCGACAACCGGCCGGAATCCCCGACCTATCGTATGCTCAATGAAATCTATCGTACAGAACACCAGCGAACCCTGATGGTCATTCCGGCCAATGTCTACCACGCGCATCAGAATGTCGGCAGCACGGAGGCTCTCTTCATTAGCATGCCCACACGACCATACAATCATACAGATCCGGACGTCTATCGTTTGCCCCTCGATACCGAGGAAATTCCCTACAGCTTCGAACGGCGCATGGGCTGGTAATCATAGTGTCCACGCCTCTTGTTAGCGTTATAATTGCGACCTACAACTGGAGCAGCGTTCTGCCCTATGCTATAGGCAGCGTCTTGCAGCAAACGATCACCGACATCGAGATTCTGGTGGTTGGGGACTGCTGCACCGACGATTCTGAAGACGTTGTCGCCAGGGTGGGCGACCCCCGCGTCCGCTGGATCAACCTCCCGGTTAATTCGGGCCACCAGTCTGAACCCAACAATACGGGACTACGCCAGGCCCGAGGCAAGTATGTCGCCTACTGCGGCCACGATGACCTCTGGATGCCGCATCATCTGGAGTGTGCGGTCGCGGCTCTCGATGCCGGAGCAGATCTTACCTACAGCGTTATTAGAACGGTTCGACCGGAAGGAACCGCGCACGACGCAACGGCTGTCCCGTTTCCGTACACTCCGGGTCTGTCTATCCCGCCTTCGAGCGTAGTCCATCACCATGAACTCATAAAGAGAGTAGGGGAATGGCAAGACTACCGCAAGATCCAGATCGACCCGGAAGCCGATCTTTGGCAGCGCATGCATCAAGCCGGATGCACGTTTGCCTTTATTCCCCGGCTTACAGTAATAAAGCTACCGGCAAGCATGCGGCGGAATGTCTACAAAACCCGGCCCAGCCACGAACAGGCCGCCTGGCTAAAGCGCATTCAATCGGAACCCGATTTAGAAATGTCGGAGCTTACTGCTATGCTGCTCATAGCCGAACAGGGATTCCTGCATAAATCCGGCACCAGGCCGTATCGCACCGTATGCGCGGAGTTCCTCAAAGAAACACGCGAACGAATTCGTATCCGTCTGGCGGGAGCATTTGCCGGGATTCCACATTCGAGTAATATGATTGAGTACCGCCGCCGGTTTAAGGGCCTCGACCGCAACCCGTAGGAAAGGCCCCGCGGATTATTCCGCAGGGCCTTTCTGGTTCTAAGCTTGACCGGGCTACAGGTTGATCAATTCGGCGCCTTGGTTTTCGCGCGTCCTTGCGAGCAGATCGTTCAAACCATTGAAGGCCGCCATGTCATCCGGATCTAGACGCAGGGCTTCACGGAAGTGCCCGATGGCGTCTTCTAGATCGCCCGCATCACGCATGGCAAGCGCCAGATTGTGATGGGCCTTGGCGTAGTAGGGGTTTATACGCAGAGCCTCTCGAAACTCTGAGACGGCAACGTAAGTTTCAGTTCTCGACAGATACAACTTGCCCAGATTATTGTGCGCCCGCTCGTTGTCGGGATTGATGCGGACAGCCTCGCGAAATTCAGCAAGAGCATCTTCCGGCTGTCCACGCTTAACGAACAGAACCCCAAGATTGTAGTGCGCCTCGGAGAAATCAGGGTTGCAGCGGATTGCTTCTCTGTACTCGGCGATGGCGTCTTCTGGATTTGCTTGATCTTCCAGAGCAAGCGCCAGATCATAGTGGGCCTTTGAGTAGTTATCGTCCGCCAGGATGGCTTCGCGGTACTCGGCCACCGCTGAGTCCAGATCACCCGTCAGGCTGTACGTTCTTCCAAGGCTGGTATGCGCGCGCGCACTGTTTGGCTTGCTCACCAGATAGGTCTCAAACGCAGTAATGGCCTCCGGGTATCGGCCAAGGGTCGTCAGAGCGAGCCCCATGTTATAGCGTGCGTCGCGGAAATTAGGATCTAACTCCAGCGCCTTTTCGTATTCCTCAAGGGCCGCATCCACGGCGCCTATTTCATCCAGAGTGATACCGAGTTCAAAATGTGACCGGGCAACGGCGGGATCAATCCGAACGGCTTCGTGGAGATGCTCCACAGAAGCTCCCTTGTCTCCAATCGCTCGAAGAGCAACTCCCGCGCCCACGTGAGATCTGTAATCGGCCGGATTGATGGCCAGGGCATGCATGTAAGCATCAAGAGCTTCCGTCTTCAATCCCTGAGTATCGAGAATCGTACCAAGCACCCGAAACGTCTGACTGTCCCCCGGCTCCTCCATCGTAGCCGCGCGAAGTTCCTGTATGCTCTCGTCAATTCTGCGGTTGCCGTATAACGACATGGCACGTTGATAGTGCGAATCTTGGGAGGTCATCATTAGGGTAATGTTTCACTTTCTTAAGGATTTGCAAACTTCGTAGTATAGCTATGGTTGCGAACCCGTTCATTAGGCAGGGCGTTCTTCTCGGATGGTCAAAGGAGACATCACCTTATCAATATTTATACCAAAACAGAATCCAGTTCAAACCTGAATTATGAATAATAAGTGAAAAAACCTCTATCTTGCTCGTAAAGAGCGAGATAGAGGTCATCAATTCCATACCAATTACGTGAGATCACGCTGAAGCGAGTTTCTTTCCACTTTCATTGTAGATAATCACGGCGCAAGAATTTGCTTTGTCCTGAGGGAGATATTGCTTACGTAGGTCCGCGTAGATTATCCTGTAGAATTTCGCCCTCGATTTCGCCTGGTGCAGCGTAACCTTTGAAGGTACTGTGACACTGAGCAAATGGTTCTCAGGAGCCAGCGACTGCATGTGAACGGTACCGCCGGCTATCTCGCCGATCCACGCCTTCAGGTAAACCATATTCTTTGGATAAGAGTGGGATGTCTCCGCGGATTCATCCAGCTCGCAAAGCCGCAGCATGTCCTGGTTGAGGGAGGGCCCTGCATACGCAATGGAAAGCTGATGGTTGACATAGGTCGAGTTATTGCCCGTCCAAAAAATAGCGCAAACAAACGCCGATGCAAAGAGGTTATACATCTTAAACGTGCGCGTGGGTTTACCCCGGAGAAATTTCTGGCTGATGGATGGCATGGTCTGTACAGGCCCGCGTGAGACGCTGTTTCGGCGTCCTCTGCCGCTGGAAATACAGCCCGGACAATATGGGTAATTAGGGGTGCGCAGTTCGTTGCATTGTGAGCAGCGGTAAAACATTCTGTGACCTCCGATAAAAGAACCCTGTCAACCATACATCAAGTCGACACGTTTAGTTTACATACAAATAGAGTATACCAAGCCTTTTGCGAAATTTATATTAACTCTTCGTTAAATTTTGTGTGAAAAGTAAAAAGACTTGAAGCACAGCTACAAGACCACTACAATTGTATTGTACAATGGATTTCGTAGCATACAGTCATTCAGAGGTAAACTGGTTCACAAATTTAATGGCCGGCAACCGTATGCAGTTCATTTTCTCTGACGCAAGCATGCAGTCGGAAGTTCAAAAATCGAGCGCGTCCACATTAAATTGGTGCTACGCACTCACCGTATCCGCAAACGCAAAGGCGCGTACGGTCATGGCTGGGTCCAGCTTCAGCGTGTTCATATACTGGGCTATGATCTCCTTGGTGTCGGTTTTGCCGCGCAGTGTTCCGCCGATGTTGAAGTTTGCCCAGGCTGTGTCGGGATCGATCTGCAGGGCCTGCTGCCATTCGTAGACGGCGTATTTGATCTGGCCTGTTCTGTAGAAGGCGTTGCCCAGGTTGAAATGGGCCCGAACGAATCCTGGGTTCATGTTGACGGTCTGTTGCCAGCACTCGATGGCTGCTTCGAAGAAGCCCAATTGGGCGTGGGCTACGCCGAGGTTGAAGTGGGCCAGCACATGCTCGGGGTCCAGGCGGATAGCTTCGCGCAGTTCGAACATGGCCATTTCGCTGTTGCCCTTAACAAACAGGGCGGCCCCAAGGTTATGGTGCGCATCGGCGAGGAGCGGGTTGATTTTCAACGCCTCTTTCCATTGTTCGATCGCCTGGTCGAGCATTCCCTTGAGACGCAGGGTCAACCCCAGCGCATTTCTGGCCGGCGCATTGCGTCCCTCGATGCTGAGCGCCAGACGATACTCGGCAATGGCCGCATCTATCTGTCCACGGCTTGAATAGAGGTCGCCGAGTTGGTAGTAGGCGCTTGCGGCGCGGGGATTGATTCTAATCACTTCGCGCAGGTGATACTTCGACGCCTCCGCATCCCCGATTTGGTTGAGGGCCTTGCCCAGTTCGTAGTGTGCTCGCGAGTGGTCGGGGTTATTCCTCAGGGTGATGCGCCAGTTCTCGATGGCTTCGTGCAGCATTCCCTGTTTGGCCTGAACGATCCCAAGATCGAAGTAGGCTGTCGTGTTCTGGGGGGACAGACGAATGGCTTCCTGAAGCGCTTCCGAGGCAGAATCCGTCAGTCCGCGCGATATCAATGCCACTCCCAGCATGTGATACCCCTCGGGGCCGTCCGGGTTCAACGAGATAGCCTGCCGGAAGCAGAGAATCGCCTGATCCTTTGCTCCGCGCTGCAGCAGCGCCTGGCCCAGACCCGCGTGTACGATGTAATCCCCAGGATTTAGGCGGACCGCTTCACGGTAGTGCCGAATGGCATCGTCAAATTTCCCGTCCAACAGATATATTCCGGCAAGGTTAAAATGGGCGCCCACGTGATTGGACTGTGCCGCGATGACTTCCTGGTACTCCGACGCGGCTGCGTCTCGTACCCCTAGTTCCTTCAGTCGGTTTCCTTCAGCAAAGTGGCGATCTACAGATGAAAGTGACGCGTGAGGCGCAGCCGATACTTCGACCGCTGGAAAAAGTGTTTGAAATTCATTAGGTTCCGGCATGTATTCAGATTCCGACATTTAAGGTAGGCTCCATAATCTATACGCCACGATCATCTATCCGCCCTGTCCGAGATCCCCTTGCTGGTATCCGGAGAAGTATTCATTCACGCGATCGGCTGTCAAAAGAATTTCGCGTGGTTTAACACCGTCCTGCGGCCCAACGATCTGTCGGGCTTCCATATTTTCCACCAGTCGGGCTGCGCGCGTGTATCCAATCTTAAATTTGCGCTGCAAGCTCGATGTGGAACACTGCCCCTGAAGTACCAGCCAGCGTACGCAGGGCTCGAAAAGATCGTCGATCTCCTCGTATTCGCTTCCAGAGTCCATGCCGCTTGCACTGGTCTCGGAAGGAATCATCGTGTAAACCGGATCTTCCTGTTCGCGCAGATACTTCACCAGCGATTCTGTTTCACGCTCTCCAATGTAGCATCCCTGCACGCGCAGAGGCTTGGACGCGTCTATCGGGAGATAAAGCATGTCTCCGCGGCCAATAAGACGGTCCGCACCGGGCTGATCGATAATGGTGCGGCTGTCGATGGAGGTCGCCACCGCAAAAGCAATTCGAGACGAGATATTTGCTTTAATCGTCCCCGTAATGACATCGACCGAAGGCCTCTGTGTGGCAATAACAAGGTGTATTCCCGTGGCGCGGGCCAACTGCGCTATGCGGCAGATGGAGGTTTCTACCTCCGGACCCTGCTGCATCATAAGGTCAGCAAGTTCGTCCACGACGACAACAATAAAAGGAAGCCGCTCTTCGGGCGGAACACGGTTGTTAAAGCCGTCTATGTTCCTCGTTCCAATCTGTGCAAACCTGTCATAGCGCTCTTCCATCTCCTTAAGAACGCTGCGGAAGATGCCTGCCGCCTGTTTGACATTCTTGATAACCGGAGCCATCAGATGCGGAATCCCGTCGTACAACGAAAGCTCCACACGCTTCGGGTCGATCATAACGAACTTGACTTCACGAGGCGTTGCCCGGTACAAAATGCTCGAAATCAGGACATTCAGACAAACGCTCTTACCGCTGTTCGTACTTCCGCCCACCAGAAGGTGAGGCATTCGCGTAAGGTCCGCATACCTGAAGTTCCCGGAAACATCCTTGCCGAGCGCGAAGGTGAGCTTGCTCGGAGCGGCCATAAACTCGGGGGTGTCGATGCACTCGCGCAGCGATACAAGCTGGACAACATCGTTTGGCACTTCGATGCCAATGGCGCTCTTTCCAGGGATGGGAGCCTCAACGCGCACGTCAATCGCAGCCAGAGACATTGCAAGGTTGTCGGCCAGGCTCACGATCTTGCGCACCAGAATACCGGGTTCAAGCTGAACTTCGTAACGGGTAACCGTGGGACCGACCGCGACCTGAGAGACATTCGCCCCGATCTTGAAGTCGTTCAGCGTTTGCATCAGCACCGCTTGCTTCTCAAGCGACGCCGCCTCGGACCTGGGCGGACGTGCAGGCGATTCCTTCAGAAGAGTAACCGGGGGAAGCGTAAATTTGTACGGAGTCCCATCCTCAGCCAGCGCCAGCGGCAGCTGCACGGAAACCGTATTTGATGTCGGCTCGCTGCTAACCGGGGCCAGATACTCATCCGGCTCCTGAATGCGGATGGGTATTGGTATGGGCGCATCGCCGCCAATAATTTGCAGGGTGGGGGGCTCAGGAACCCAGAGCTGCTTAATCGTTGGAAGCTCTTCGGGCTCAGGCGTTTTCTTGGACGCTCGTACGCTAAGCGGCCGCTTAACTGTCTCCGGCTCAGATTCAAAAGGATCGTCGTCCTTAGCAGTGACCTTGGGCTGTGCGGCGCGTTCCTGCAGCGCACGTTCCTTTTCAGCCGCACGCACAGACCGCAACTCTTGCGCCGTCTCATGCGCGGCCCTGGCCGTCCGGGCAACCGGTCCGCTAATCTTCTTGCCTGCGTCCGCCGCATGGCCAAAGAGATGGAGCAGCCGCATATCCACGGCCCAAACCAGGGTAACCACGCCAATAGCCGACAGAATCAAGATCGAACAGAAATCGTTGAAAAGATCGCGCAGCGCCCAGACAATGCCCGAACCGACAATTCCGCCGTAAGCACGTACGTCGCCGAACTGGTTAAATCGACTTGTGTGCGCAATCTGCCAGAAGGAAATGAACAAGAGGAGTGAAACGAGAGTGCCGCCTACAAAATGCGCGCGCGTCTCCTTCTCGCGTCCGGCAACAAGGAGCACGCCCACAACCACACATACCGGCGGCAGTGCGTAAGCGCCTACGCCCACCAGAAATCGGGCAGCCGAGGCAATAGCCGATCCAAGGGGGCCGGCCTTCGCACCATAAATGAGACTGGCCAACAGAATAGCGGCAAATGTGATGACACAGATTCCGACAATGTCGTGCCAGAATCTCTCATTGCGCCGGGGTGGTTTAATCCGGGGCGTCTTCGCGCTGCGCGGGATCCGCGGCTGTTTGGCCGCAGGTCGAGTCGAGGGCGTCTTTACAGCCATACATTCTCCATTTATAGATTATAGCAGATACCCTACAATGCGACAAGAGCGTCGGGGATAGTTCACTCTTTAGTGAGGATAGTGTCTGTGATATGACGTTACAGTACATCTGGTCTTTAGCCCCAAAGGGGCGAGCTAGTCGGAGCCCATGGCAACGCCCTGGGGAATATGCCTGTTGCAGCGTCGTCTAAAAAATTTTTCTAGAAGAGTTGACAAAATAAACGAAGTGGTGTATTATGTACTCAAGTCTTCTAATTGCTTAAATGGAGCCTCACCGTTGAACCTGATTGAAACGCCAACTAAAAAATATCGCGAAGTGGAACAGACGCTGCGTCGAGAAATCGAATCCGGTCTGTGGCCAGCAGGGGGACAGCTTCCTCCCGCTCAGGAGCTTGCGAAGCGCTTTAAAGTGGCGAACATGACCATCCGTCAGGCGGTTACAGGTCTCCTAGAAGAAGGTCTTTTAGTTCGTATTCAGGGCAAGGGCACGTTTATTGTCGAACGGGAACAAGCTCCTGCGGAAATTGGAACCCGTTACCCAATGGCGCTGCTCTTTCCAACAGAATGGCAGAGACGAGACTCTTACTACTTCTCCGAACTGCTCAACGGATTTCAGCAGGTTATACAGGACAACGGCCACAAAGCTCCTGTCCTCGATTACGATACGGCGGAAACGCCCGGCGCCCTCGAGCCTGGAACTGCCGTAGCCTGTGTCATTCTCGAAGAGCCGCACCAGCAGCTTGTTGAGCGCCTTCGCGACCGAGGTTTCCGCGTTTTGGCCGTCAACCACTACACTGGGCGGCGTTCCATACCTTGTGTTCGTATCGACGACAACCAGGGCCTTGCCGACGCCGTAGAGCACCTCATTTCCAGAGGACACGAGCGCATCGGCTTCCTGCGTGGTGTTCCGAACAATGTAGACGCCATGGACCGTCTCCGCGCCTTCCGCGCCGCCGTCCGTGACAACGAACTGCGCGGCGCTGTGGAAGTAGGGGACGACTTTATCGAATCGGCCGGGTACGAAGCGGCGCAGCGTTTGCTCTCTTCGCCCAATCCGCCCACCGCCATTATCTGCGCGAGCGATCTCTCCGCGATTGGCGCCGTGCGGGCCGTACGAGACCGTGGGCTTTCCGTCCCACACGACCTTTCCGTAATCGGTTATGGCGACTTCTCCGTTGCCGATTACGTGATCCCGCGCTTAACGACTATACGACAGCCTCGCCTTCTGCTCGGCGCGACGGCAGCGGAAATGCTGATCCACCTCGCGAACGACGAAGATGTGGCCGATGTATTGTTAAGTGCAGAGCTGATGGTCCGGGAATCTACTTCCCGACATGTATCCGCTCTGGCAACCGCTGTCTAAATTGCAGCAACGATGCTGTTAGACGGTTTTCTTCGAAACAAATGTCAGGCTCTACACTGTTGCAGGGCCTGAGACCCTCGGGTGACTGTGCCGTCACCTCGCTCACGTCGCTGTGATATAACCGTAATACTTATGCTTCGATGCACAGTGCATCTTCACAGCGATCGATTGGTAACACAGAAAGAGGTTTGTAATGCGAACGATAGAAACCAGAAAAGCTTTTACGCTTATTGAATTACTAGTGGTCATAGCCATTATAGCGATTCTAGCAGCTATACTATTCCCCGTCTTTGCTCAGGTACGAGAGAAGGCGCGCCAGATAAGCTGTACTTCAAACGAAAAACAGATGGGCCTTGGTATTCTTCAGTATGTTGAAGACTACGATGAGACGTTTCCGATGTCCCAGTATTACGATACGAGCGGCAATCCCATAGACTGGCCCGAAGCAATCTACCCATATGTCAAAAATGGACAAGGTGCAGTGTACGCCTCCGGCGCAACAGAGCACAATGGTCAGGGTGGAATCTTTGCCTGCCCATCTTTTCCAGTAAATCAGGCTGAGAACTACGGAATAAGCAACTGTATATCACGTCTTGGAGCGCCGAATGTTCCGACGACAGCCACAATAGGAGCCGTCGACGCGCCAAGCAACGAGGTTGCTTTAGTTGAGAAAGGTGCAGCATCTACAGCCGATGGCAGCGGTGGGCCGAACTTTGAAACGGACCAGCCTTACTGGGCGGGATACATTGCGTGCACCGGAACCGGTGGGACTTGTACTGCGAACGATCTGGCTACTCTTCCTGAGAACCACAACGACCTGGCATTCGATTTCGATGAGGCGCCAAATAGCGGGCCACATTCCGCAGCCGCCGTTCCCTATCCATGGCCAGGAGTTATGCCACGCTATCGGCATCAAACTCACACAAATGTCCTATTCATTGACGGACATGTCAAAGCAATTGCGAAAGGTCAGCTCTCATGGGGACAAAACATCTATATTCCGGGCCTCTACGAACAGGTCGATGGCGCAACTTACTAATGGGACTTAGTCTACATCAAACACGAGCTATATGGACTGTCTTCGTGCTCGCTACCTGCCTGGCGGCGATAAATGGATGTAGTCACTCCGAGAGCGGCCCATCACAATCAGACGCCAGTATGCAGGCCGCTACGAACGCCACGACTGATCCGCGTCTTTCAGATCAGCAGCGGGCACAGATCCAGCAAAATCTGGATCAGAATGCCGCAGCACGGGCGGCTATGCAGACTGCTGCTCAGACAAAGCATCAGTAGACTGCGAATAGCTTAGATACGCAGTCACTCGTCCCCGCCTAACCGCGGGGACGATTAACTCTCAGGAAAGCAGAACATTGAGAAACGCGCGCTTTAGTAATTTAGCACTCATTACGATAACCATTGCCTCTTTATCCTTAAGTTCGCTTGCAATGGCGAAGACGGTTGTTGTTAAGCATCCCGCAAAACAGACTGCCGTTCGACCCATCTGGATAAGCGCCTACTACGCCATCTGGGTGCAGCGCGCTGGGGTTCTTACCCCCCAGAAGATCGACTACACGGCTTTCTCGCACCTCATCCAGTTTCATGATGTTCCGGCGGATGACGGCACCCTCGATGCACCCGGCAACATAACACCCGATGAAGCCTCAGCCGTCGTAGAACCCGCCCACGCCGCGGGGCGCAAAGTTCTGCTCTGTATCGGCGGAGGAGACACCTCGGTCCACTTCCGTGCCGACTTTGCCGACGCTATTCGGCCAACGTTTATAAACAACCTGGTCCAGCGCGCCGTTTCCCGTCACTACGACGGCCTGGATATCGACATGGAGCCGCTCGAAGACTCCGACGTGCCTGCCTACACCACGTTCATTCACGAACTGCGCCTGAAAATGCTTCAGGCCAATCCAAACCTCCTGCTCACCTGCGCCACATCCACCGAGCCGGCGCTTTTCGCCAGTCTGCAGAGCCAATTCGACCAGGTCAACGTCATGACCTACGACCAGGCAGGCCTCTGGCAGGGCTGGAAAACCTGGCACACCTCATCACTCTATGACGGCGGCGACAGACGTCTGAATATGGAGCGTCCCTTCCCATCCGTACAAGAGAAGATCCAACAGTACGTCACCGCCGGCGTCTCCCCGGCAAAGCTCGGCCTGGGAATCGCTTTCTACGGATACGTCTGGAGTGGAGCCGAAGGGCCCGACGAAAGCACACAGAACGTCACCCTCGCCACCATCGAATACCATAAGATCATGGACGACTACAACCAGCCCGACCGATGGCACTGGGATTCCGCCGCACACGCTCCGTACTTGAGCATTACTGGACCCAATCCAGCAGACCATAAGTTCATCTCATTCGACGATGAGACCGTCTGCAAGGAAAAAGTCCAGTACGCACGCAATAAGGGGCTGGGCGGCGTCATTATCTTCGAACTGGGAACAGGCTACCGTGACAGCCAGCCCGCTGGCAAAAAAGACGCCCTATTACAGGCCGTCAAGAAGGCATGGCTCAATCCTGAGACCCTGCAGTCCGCGGCCAGCCCATCCATAACTCTTGCAAAGAAGCAAGCCGCGGGTTGACCACCCCACCTAAATCACGCGTTGATTACGACACGTCACCTTAAGAGATAACCAAATGCCTTTAGTAGAAAACACGCTCACGAAGATCACCGCAAGTCGCACATCTGTTCCGGAAATCTGCTTGCTGCCCAAACCGAATAGCATGACCCAGTACGAAGGCGTTTTTCAATTAAGTGCAAAAACAACCGTGGTTGCTTCCGGGCGAGCACAAAGCACAGCTCTTTTCATTTCAGACCTCCTTGCACGTTCGACGGGGTATTCCGTACCCTTTGTCGGCGATCGGCCTGGAACGTCAACAATTGAACTTAGCCTGGATTCCAAGTGCGCGACGCTGGGAGCGGAAGGCTACCGCCTTCGAATCACGCCTACGAGCGTTCTCATCGTGGCCGAAGAGCCGGCTGGACTGTTCTACGGCTTTCAGACCCTCCTACAGCTCCTGCCCGCGGCAATCTATGGCAGCACGCCCGATCCCGAACGCAATTGGGTAATCCCCTGCGTTGATATTGTTGATACGCCCCGCTTCGACTGGCGAGGCGCTATGCTCGATGTCTCCCGTCATTTCATCCCTATCCCGTTCCTGCGCAAGTTTATAGACCTTCTCGCGCTGCACAAACTAAATATCCTGCACCTGCACCTCAACGACGATCAAGGGTGGCGTCTGGAAATCAAGAAGTATCCGAAGCTGACCGCTGTCGGAGCCTACAGGCCCGAAACCCTCGTCGGCCGCGCTATGCAGGATCCCTGCGATAAAGACTACGACCAGTCCAAGCAGGATTTCGACGGAATTCCCCACAGCGGCTACTACACACAGAACCAAATGCGCGATCTCGTTAAGTATGCACAGACGCGTCATGTCCGCATCGTCCCGGAAATCGAGATGCCGGGCCACGCCCAGGCCGCCGTTGCCGCTTATCCGGAACTCGGCTGCACCGATACGCCGCCGCAAGTCAGCAAATCCTGGGGTATCCATCCCACACTATTCAACGCGTCGGACGAGACCATCTCCTTCCTCAAGGATGTCTTGACCGAGGTTATGGATATCTTCCCTTCGGTGGATATCCATATCGGCGGCGATGAAGCCGTAAAAACCCAGTGGAAGGAGAGTGCTGTCTGCCAGCAGCGCATCCAGGAACTGGGCCTCAACGACGAGCAAGGATTGCAGTCGTGGTTCATTCGGCAAATGGACGAGTTCCTTACAGCACACGGACGATGCCTCGTCGGTTGGGACGAAATCCTGGACGGCGGCCTCGCGCCAAATGCGACAGTAATGTCCTGGCGCGGTGAAGAAGGCGGATTGGCCGCAGCGGCCATCGGACACGATGTCATCATGTCCGACCACGAGCATACCTATCTGGACTACTACCAGACCCAGGACCGCACAACAGAGCCCCAAGCCTTTCCCAACACCCTCACCCTGTCTAAAGTCTATGGCCACGACCCCATTCCAGTTGCCCTGGCCGCCGAGCATGCCCACCACGTGCTCGGCGCGCAGGGCCAACTCTGGACGGAATACATGCCAACCACCGATCAGGTAGAGTACCAGGCCTTTCCACGGCTTTGCGCTCTTGCTGAGGTGACATGGACAGACCCCGACAATAAGGACTTCGACAACTTTATCGAGCGCCTTGGCGCACACTTCAAACGCCTCGACTTGCTCGATGTCAATTACCGTCCCATCGAACTGGGAGAAGGAGGAGACCATGCCTAGTTTGTCTGCGACAGAGACCCGAGTTATCGTCAATCCAGACTACGATACACTCTGTGAGTACGTTGCGGAACGGATCGCCGATTTGGTCCGCGTCAAGCCAGACGCCGTGCTTGGCCTCGCGACCGGAGCCACACCCATCGGTGTGTACGCCGCGCTTGTACGCCGCCACCGCGAAGACCGTTTGGACTTCTCCCAGGTCACGTGCTTTAACCTGGACGAGTACTATCCCATGTCCCCGAACTCGCCTCACTCGTACCGGCAGTTTATGCGCACACATCTTTTCGAGCATATCAAGTGCCGCAGTTGGCACATTCCCGATGGTCG
>Ga0302315_10002463_pt1 | contig 17484 bp, 17 predicted proteins | sample III_Palsa_N3_1_FD_200532 | JGI IMG/M metagenome (GOLD analysis project Ga0302315, IMG submission 200532) | Peat permafrost microbial communities from Stordalen Mire near Abisko, Sweden - III_Palsa_N3_1 | ecosystem: Environmental > Terrestrial > Soil > Palsa > Peat permafrost | place: Sweden... | reverse complement strand
AATCGCTATCTTCGGCGTCGGCTTGATCGGCGGCTCGTTTGCGCTGGCGCTGAAAAAGGCGCAGGCGGTGCAGCATGTGGTCGGCGTCGGGCGCAGCGCCGCGGCATTGGAGCGCGCGCGGGAGCTTGGCATTATCGATGCAATCGCGTCTTCGGTTGCGGACGCGGTCGACGGCGCCGACCTGGTCCTGGTCGCCGCGCCGGTCGCGCAGACTGGCGCCATCCTGGCTTCCATCGAACCGCACTTGCAAGTGGGTACGGTGGTGACTGATGCCGGCAGCACCAAGACCGATGTGGTGCTGGCCGCACGTCAGGCACTGAGGGCCAAGATTGCGCAATTTGTGCCAGGCCACCCTATCGCCGGCCGGGAATTGAATGGGCCGGATGCCGCCATCGATCATTTGTATGTCGGCAAAAAAGTGGTGCTGGCGCCATTGACGGAAAACTCTGCACACGATATTGCCCGTGTCGCCAGGGCCTGGGAATCATGCGGTGCCATCATCCATCAATTGACGCCGGAAAACCATGATCGCGTATTTGCGGCGGTCAGCCATTTGCCACATTTACTGGCCTATGCATTGGTCGACGATATCGCCAACAAACCGCACGCGGATTTGTTATTCCAGTACGCCGCCAGTGGATTCCGTGATTTCACACGGATCGCCGGATCGTCACCGGAGATGTGGCGTGATATTTCGCTGGCCAACCAAACCGCTTTGCTGGGTGAGTTGGACTCGTATATGGCGCAGCTGGGCCGCTTGCGCGCCGCGTTGTCGAACGGCGACGGTGCTGCGCTTGAAGCCATTTATGCCAATGCGCAACATGCCAGGCAGAATTGGGTGCGAACTATCGAAGCAGCGGAAAGTCAGAAGAATATCCAGGGCGGGGATTGAGACATGCGGCGGCTTGCCGCAGTGCCTGCTAAGCATAACTAACTGCGAGATTGTTGAATGAAGCATTATCCGCACTATCTGGACTTGCAACCGGCCATGCATGCGCGTGGCGTGGTGCAATTGCCTGGTTCCAAGAGTATTTCCAATCGCACTTTGCTGCTGGCCGCATTGTCCAAGGGCAGCACGCAGATTTTTGATCTGCTGGCTTCCGACGATACCCATGTAATGCTGACCGCCTTGCAAACCCTGGGCATCAAATGGGAGCAAGTCGGCGAGAGCAACGACTACGTGGTGCATGGCGGCGGCGGTGCGTTTCCGGTGCATCAGGCGGACCTGTTCATGGGCAACGCCGGCACGGCGATTCGTCCTTTGACCGCCGCATTGGCAGTGCTGGGCGGCGACTATCATTTGCATGGCGTGGCGCGCATGCATGAGCGCCCGATTGGCGATCTGGTGGAAGCCTTGAATGCGGTTGGCGCGCAAATTGACTACCGGGGTGCGGCTGGTTTTCCGCCTTTGCATATTCAACGCGGGCATATCCATGCGTACACCATGCAGGTGCGCGGCAATGTTTCCAGTCAATTCCTGACGGCCTTGTTGATGGTCGCGCCTTTGATGGCGAAGGAACACGCCGTGACGATCGAAGTGATCGGCGAATTGATTTCGAAGCCCTATATCGAGATTACGCTGAAGTTGATGCAGCGCTTCGGTGTCGAGGTGGCGCGCGACGGCTGGCGCTCTTTCACTTTGGCGGCGGGCCAGCATTACGTCAGTCCCGGTAGTATTCATGTGGAAGGCGACGCGTCGTCGGCGTCCTACTTTTTAGCGGCTGGTGCCATCGCCGGCGGCCCGGTACGGGTACAAGGCGTGGGTGCAGACAGTATCCAGGGCGACGTGCGATTTATCGACGCCTTGCAGCAAATGGGGGCAACCATCACGTCAGGGCCGAATTGGATCGAAGTGCAAGCCAGCGGCGCATTGAAGGCAATCGACGCTGACTTTAATCACATCCCGGACGCGGCCATGACCATTGCGGTAGCGGCACTATATGCCGATGGCACCAGCACTTTGCGCAATATCGGCAGTTGGCGGGTCAAGGAAACCGATCGCCTGGCGGCGATGGCCATCGAATTGCGCAAATTGGGCGCACAGGTGGAAGAGGGCGCCGATTATTTGAGCGTGACGCCGCCGGCGGAGATAGCCACAGCGACCATTGACACCTACGACGACCACCGCATGGCGATGTGTTTTTCGCTGGCATCGCTGCATGGCGCGGCGCGGCGCGGTAACGTCATCCGCATCAATGACCCAAAATGCGTCGCCAAAACCTTCCCGGACTATTTCGATGCCTTCGCGCAAATCGCCCAAAACGACTTGTTCTGACGAGGACGTGGCGCTGCGCGACTTCCAGCGCATTCCCGGAGTTGGCCCGAGTATTGCTCGTGATTTTTACCTGCAAGGCTGGCGCCGGGTAGATGAACTGAAACAGTGCAATCCGCAACAGTTGTATGAGAAGCAATGCGAATTGCAAGGCGGACATGTCGATCGATGCTGGCTCTATGTGGCGCGCTGCGCGGTTTATTTTGCCGAGACTCCCCACCCCGATCCCGTCAAGTTAAAGTGGTGGAATTGGAAAGATTGAGCTTGGACCAGTTGTCGCTGCGCGCAGCGCCTGGTTCGCCAACTATTTTATCGGAGTCATGAATGAGTTCAGTTAATTTCCCGGTCATCGCGATAGACGGCCCCACCGCATCTGGCAAGGGTACCGTCGCACACCGGGTAGCGGAGCGGTTGGGGTTTCACTACCTCGATTCGGGCGCCTTATACCGCCTTACCGCCTTGTCTGCGTTGCGTTCCGGCACGCCGTTGACCGACGAACATGCCTTGTCCAAGCTGGCAAGCGGCTTGCATTGTAGTTTCTCCGGTGACAAGATCATGCTCGCCAATGAGAATGTGACCAATGCGATACGGGCTGAAGAGGTGGGCAATACAGCATCCAAAATTGCAGCTTTACCAACCCTGCGGCAGGCATTGTTTGGATTGCAACTAAGTTTTCGTAAGCATCCCGGTTTGGTGGCGGATGGGCGCGATATGGGCTCGGTAATCTTCCCGCACGCCTCGCTCAAGGTCTTTTTAACGGCGACTCCGCAGGCGCGCGCTGAAAGACGATATAAGCAATTGATTGACAAGGGATTTTCTGCTAATATGGAAGACCTTCTGAAAGATTTGTGGGAGCGTGATGCCCGCGATACCAATCGCGCAATTGCGCCGCTCAAGCCCGCAGAAGGGGCACATTTGCTGGATACGTCTGCGATGAACGCTGATGAAGCGGTGGAACAGGTGTTGCGCTGGTATGCTGAAATAAGAAAGCATTAAAGTAGTATTAATGCAAGCATTAAGCCGAATCAGCAGGCTGTGTCTGTAAATGTTGTTGCTGGTGCCCGATCAGGCGCAAGGTCGGATCGGGTGTTGATAAACTTAACCCAATATTTGCCGCAATTCGCGATCAAAATTGGCTAACCTGTGTAAATTTATGTCTACTGCTGCTACCTCCCCTGCATCATCTGGTATGGAAAGCTTTGCCGCCCTGTTTGAAGAATCGCTGTCACGTCAAGACATGCGCTCGGGCGAGGTCATCTCGGCTGAAGTCGTTCGTCTCGACCACAACTTCGTGATCGTCAACGCCGGCCTCAAATCCGAAGCATTCATTCCAATCGAAGAATTCAAGAACGACAACGGCGAACTCGAAGTGACCGTCGGTGATTTCATCTCCGTCGCAATCGAATCGCTGGAAAACGGGTTTGGCGACACCATCCTGTCGCGCGACAAGGCCAAGCGCCTCGCATCGTGGCTCTCGCTTGAAAAAGCGATGGAGTCGGGCGAGATCGTTATCGGTACCGTCAACGGTAAAGTCAAGGGCGGCCTGACCGTTCTGACTAACGGCATTCGTGCTTTCTTGCCTGGTTCGCTGGTTGATACCCGCCCAGTTAAAGACACGACACCGTTTGAAGGCAAAACGATGGAGTTCAAGGTCATCAAGCTCGACCGCAAGCGTAACAACGTCGTGTTGTCGCGCCGCGCTGTCATCGAAGCATCGATGGGCGAAGAGCGTCAAAAGCTGATGGAAACATTGAAAGAAGGCACGGTTGTTACCGGCGTCGTCAAGAACATCACCGACTACGGCGCGTTCGTGGATCTGGGCGGCATCGATGGCTTGCTGCACATCACCGACCTGGCATGGCGTCGTGTGCGTCACCCATCGGAAGTCCTGACAGTCGGTCAAGAGATCACTGCCAAGGTCTTGAAGTACGATCAAGAAAAGAACCGCGTTTCGTTGGGCGTCAAGCAATTGGGCGACGATCCATGGACTGGTTTGTCCCGTCGCTACCCACAAGGCACGCGTTTGTTCGGCAAGGTCACTAACCTCACCGACTACGGCGCATTCGTGGAAGTCGAGCAAGGTATCGAAGGCTTGGTCCACGTTTCCGAAATGGATTGGACCAACAAGAACGTGGCACCGAACAAAGTCGTTCAATTGGGCGATGAAGTTGAAGTCATGGTTCTGGAAATCGACGAAGAGCGTCGCCGTATCAGCCTGGGCATGAAGCAATGCAAGGCTAATCCATGGGACGATTTCGCGATCACCCACAAGAAGGGCGATAAAGTCCGTGGCGCAATCAAATCGATCACCGATTTCGGCGTGTTCATTGGCTTGGCTGGCAATATCGACGGCTTGGTGCACTTGTCTGACTTGTCGTGGACTGAGACTGGCGAAGAAGCCGTCCGTCGCTTCAAGAAGGGTGACGAGCTGGAAGCCGTTGTGTTGGCAATCGACGTTGAGCGTGAGCGCGTTTCCCTGGGCGTCAAGCAACTCGAAGGTGACCCGTTCAATAACTTTGCCGCCATGAACGACAAGGGTGCGTTGGTTACTGGTACAGTCAAATCGGTTGAGCCTAAGGGCGCAGTGATCCAGTTGTCCGAAGAAGTCGAAGGCTACTTGCGCGCTTCCGAAATCTCCCGCGATCGCGTGGAAGATGCCGGCACGCACTTGAAGGTCGGCGATTCGGTCGAAGCAATGGTGATCAATATCGATCGCAAGGCGCGCAGTATCCAGTTGTCGATCAAGGCGAAAGACAATGTCGAAACCCAAGAAGCAATGCAAAAGATGTCCACGGACTCCAATGCCGCTTCGGGCACGACCAGCCTTGGCGCGCTGTTGAAAGCAAAACTCGACAACAAGAACTAAAGTCGAAACTGTAAATGACAAAGTCGGAGCTGATTGCCCGCTTGGCTGAGCGTTATCCGCAGCTGGTAGCGAAAGATGCGGATTACGCGGTTAAAACCATACTTGATGCGATGGCGGACGCTTTGGCGACCGGACAGCGCATCGAGATCCGTGGTTTTGGCAGCTTTGCGCTCAATAGTCGCCCACCGCGTATCGGACGTAATCCCAAGTCCGGCGATAAAGTGATGGTGCCCGAAAAACGGGTGCCGCACTTCAAGCCTGGCAAGGAATTGCGCGAGCGGGTGGATGCGATGGTTGGACAGCCGATCAAAGAGGACTAAGTTGTTTGCAATGAAATCAGAACGGCATCTTCGGATGCCGTTTTTTTTCACGTACAATTCCAATTCAGCCTGGAATGCCGGATTTAAAGGCGCCTTGTGTAACCAGTGAAAAACGGGGAATTTAATAATGAAGCTGCTATTGAGAATCTCTGCGGTAATCCTGTTCATCCTGTTTTTTGGCTTTGCTCTCGAAAATACACAAGAAGTGGTGCTGCATTTTTTCTTGAGCTATGAAATTCGCGGTCCCCTGGTGCTGGTGTTGCTGGGATTTTTCGCGGTCGGCGCAGTGTTGGGCGTGTTGGCGATGACGCCAACCGTGTTTCGCCATCGGCGCGATCTGTCGAAGCATCACAAGACCATTGTGCGGATGCAGCAAGAACAACAAGCCAAGCAATCTGCCCGTGCTAATCCACCGCAGCCGGACAATGTGGTTATAAAATAGTCGATTACTCTCACTCTGCAGAACAAGACGTCGCATGGAATTTGAAACTTGGTGGTTGTTGGGAATTCCAGCCTTTTTCGGGCTTGGCTGGATTGCTGCGCGGGTCGATATCAGGCAATTGCTCTCCGAATCGCGCAGCTTGCCGAACGGATACTTCAAGGGCTTGAATTTTCTGCTTAATGAGCAGCCGGATAAGGCCATCGACGCCTTCATCGAAATCGTCAAGCTCGATCCCGAAACCGTGGAATTGCATTTCGCCTTGGGTAATTTGTTTCGCCGCCGCGGCGAAACCGAACGCGCAATCCGAGTCCATCAGAATTTGCTGGCGCGCCCCGATTTGCCGCAAGAACATCAAGTCCATGCCCAATATGAACTCGGTCAGGATTATTTGAAGGCAGGCTTGCTGGATCGCGCAGAAGAAACCTTCAATAAGCTGGTCGAAACCCAATACAGCGCGCAAGCGCGCCGTGCTTTGCTGGAGATTTTCCAGCGCGAAAAGGAATGGACGCGGGCGATCGAAGCGGCCCATGCACTGCAGCAAGCGGGAGCAGGTGGCCGACAAAAGGAAATTGCGCAATTTTATTGCGAGCTGGCGCAAGATGAACTGGTCCATACGCATCCCGATGCCGCCCTGGCGGTATTGGAAAAAGCCTTGGCAGCGGACCGCAAGAACGTGCGCGCCACCATGCTGATCGGCGATGCGCAACTTGCCAAGGGCGATACCGAAGCCGCGTTGCTGGCGTGGCGCCGGGTTGAACAGCAAAGTGTGCCGCATGTGGCCCTGGTCGCGCAACGCCTGATGGATGGCTACCGGGCGCTTGGGCGCTCGCAGGAGGGCGTCAATTTGCTGAAGGTCTACCTGGCAGAGGCATCCTCGATCGACTTGCTGGAGGTGGTATTCAAGGCCGTGCTGGAGCTTGATGGCGTCGACGCTGCCAAACAACTGGTGAGCGACGAATTGCGCCGCACGCCGACCTTGTTGGGGCTGGACAAGTTGCTGGAAGCACGCCTGATGGATGCGCCACCCGAGGTGCGCCCGGAATTGTCACTGGTAAAAAATCTGGTGCATGGGCATGCGCAGAAACTGGCGCGCTATCAATGCAGTCGCTGCGGTTTCAAGGCCCGCCAATTCTATTGGCAGTGTCCCGGTTGCAGTAACTGGGAAACCTACCCGCCGCGCCGTACCGAAGAACTCAATGTAATGAATTGACGAATTAATCTGAAGAACTAATCTGAAGAACTAATCATGAAAATCACAATTATTGGAACCGGTTACGTCGGTTTGGTCACCGGTGCTTGCCTGGCCGAACTCGGAAATGACGTGTTTTGCCTGGATGTCGATCAAAGCAAGATCGATATCCTGAATAACGGCGGAATTCCAATCCATGAACCGGGGCTGGCCGAGATCGTCAGCCGCAATCGCGCTTCGGGCCGCTTGAAATTTTCCACCGATGTTGCAGCCAGCGTCGCCCACGGTGAAATTCAGTTCATCGCGGTCGGCACGCCGCCGGATGAAGATGGTTCGGCCGACCTGCAATATGTGGTGGCTGCGGCACGCAATATCGGCAAGCACATGAATGGATTCAAGGTGGTCGTTGACAAATCGACGGTTCCGGTTGGTACCGCCGACCGCGTACGTGCGGCCATTCAGGGCGAACTTGATGCTGCGACCAAAGATGTGAAATTTTCGGTGGTGTCGAATCCGGAATTTCTGAAGGAGGGGGCCGCAGTGGAAGACTTCATGCGCCCTGACCGCATCGTCATCGGTTGCGACGACACTGCTGAAGGGCAGCATGCGCACACGCTGATGAAAGCCTTGTATGCGCCTTTCAACCGAAATCACGAGCGCACTTTCTGGATGGATGTGCGTTCCGCCGAATTTACGAAATATGCGGCCAACGCGATGTTGGCTACGCGGATTTCCTTCATGAACGAGCTCGCCAATCTGGCCGATCAAGTGGGTGCAGACATCGAAGCAGTGCGCCACGGCATCGGTTCCGATCCGCGCATTGGCTATAGCTTCCTGTACGCCGGTTGTGGTTACGGCGGTTCGTGTTTCCCGAAAGATGTGCAAGCGCTTGAGCGTACTGCGCGGGACTTTGGACAAGATTTGTTGATTTTGCGCGCGGTTGAAGCGGTCAATAATAAGCAAAAACATGTGTTGGGTAATAAGATCGTCGCGCGTTTCGGCGACGACCTGCGCGGTAAGCATTTTGCTCTGTGGGGTTTGGCGTTCAAGCCGAACACCGATGACATGCGCGAAGCGTCGTCACGTGTGTTGTTGGGTGAGTTGATACGGCGCGGCGCCACGGTGGCAGTGTACGATCCAGTTGCCATGGCGGAAGCAAAACGCGTATTGGCGCTCGATTTTGCCGACTCTGCAGAGCTGGCGAAGGGTTTGCGCTTTAGCGACAGCCCGATGGATGCTCTGCAAGGCGCCGATGCATTGGCCATCGTTACGGAATGGAAGGCATTTCGCAGCCCGGATTTCGAGCAGGTCAAAAAGCAACTTAAGGCACCTGTCATTTTCGATGGCCGCAATTTGTTCGAGCCGGCGATCATGGCCGAAGCGGGCTTCGAATATCATGGCATCGGCCGCTCGGTGTTGACACGCGCATGAAGTCCGCGCTTTCATTGCCGATCCAAAACTCGCGCGTGCTGGTGGTAGGCGACGTGATGCTGGACCGTTACTGGTTCGGCGAAGTCAATCGCATTTCACCGGAGGCGCCGGTCCCTATCGTGCGCGTAGAGAAACGCGAAGAGCGTCTTGGCGGCGCCGCCAACGTGGCGCGCAATGCGGCGGCTTTGGGCGTCTCGGTAGGCTTGCTGGGCGTGATTGGGCAGGATGAGGCAGGCAATTCGGTAGAGAACATGTTGGCCGAGATGCACATCGTGAGTCACTTGGCGCGCGATACGGCGATTTCAACCATCATCAAGTTGCGGGTGATCGGTCGGCAGCAGCAATTACTGCGCGTCGACTTTGAAGATGCGCCGACCGACGCCGTGCTGCGCGACAAATTGACCCAATTCAACACCTTGTTGCCGGATCACGATGTGATCGTGCTATCCGATTATGCGAAAGGAAGCTTGGTCAACGTCGCGCAAATGATTGCCGCCGCCAGGAATTTGAACAAGCTGATCCTGGTGGATCCGAAAGGTGATGACTTTACGCCTTACAAGGGCGCCACCTTCCTGACGCCGAATAAATCCGAGTTGAAACGCGTCGTCGGATCATGGAAGAATGAAGGCGAATTGACCGGCAAGGCACAAAACCTGCGCAAGGAATTGGACTTGAAGGGCTTGTTGCTGACCCGCTCGGAAGAGGGCATGACGCTCTACACCGAACAGGGCGCGGTCAACTTTCCCGCGATGGCGCGCGAAGTGTTCGATGTTTCGGGCGCCGGCGATACCGTGATTGCAACGATGGCGGTGATGCTGGGTAGTGGATTGCCGATGGATAAGGCTGCCGAATACGCTAATCGCGCCGGCGGCATCGTGGTCGGCAAGCTGGGTACCGCAACGGTAACCAAGGAAGAACTTTTTGCGGTGCCGGGAGAAGTAAGCAAATGATCAATAAATTATTCATGATGTTGGCCGCTTTCATCATGACAATGAGCTGTGCCTTTGCCGATGTTGAAATAAACAAGGCCGATCAGTCTGCGCTGGATGGCGTCAAAGGGATCGGCCCGAAATTATCGAAAACCATTCTTGATGAGCGCAAGAAAGGCGGTGATTTCAAGGATTGGAGCGATTTAGAGAAGCGCGTAAAGGGCGTCGGCACGAAGAGCTCGGATAAATTGTCGCAGGCGGGCTTGGTGATTAACGGACAAGCCAAGCCGAACGCGCCAGTCGCTGCATCGGCGCAAAGCGTTGCGGCCCAGGCCCCTGCGCCGGCATCGATTCCGCCCAAAAAGTAAGCCGCCAATTTCCGAGGCTCCGTGGGCGATCACATAGGCATCGTGCGCCAATCAGCGTCTCGGATTAAAATGCCTGTTCATTCTCCCGCAATAATTTGGATTTTATGCCCTACCTGACTGTCGAAGACACCATAGGAAATACCCCGCTGGTTCAGCTCAAACATCTTCCGGGGGAGGAGTCTGCTCGCCGCAACAACGTGATACTCGGTAAGCTGGAAGGTAATAATCCGGCCGGATCGGTGAAGGACCGAGCGGCGTTGTCAATGATTAAACATGCTGAAGCACGAGGTGACATCAAGCCCGGCGATACCCTGATCGAGGCCACCAGTGGCAATACCGGCATTGCTTTGGCGATGGTGGCGGCGCTGCGCGGCTATAAGATGGTCTTGCTGATGCCGGAAAATCTGAGCGAGGAACGGCGTCAGAGCATGGGTGCATACGGCGCGAAAATCGTGCTGACACCGAAAACCGGTGGCATGGAATACGCGCGTGATCTGGCCGAGCAGATGCAAAAAGAAGGACAAGGAATTATCCTCGACCAATTCGGCAACCCCGATAATCCGCGTGCCCATTACGAAGCGACCGGCCCGGAAATCTGGCGTGATACGCAAGGAAAAATCACGCATTTCGTTAGCGCGATGGGTACCACGGGAACCATCATGGGCGTGTCGAAATTTTTGAAAGAAAAAAATCCCGAGATTCAAATTATCGGTGCGCAACCTGAAGAAGGTTCACAAATACCGGGAATTAGGAAGTGGCCGGAAGCCTACCTGCCAAAGATTTTCGACAAGTCGCGCGTCGATCAAGTGGAAAATGTCGGTCAAGCTGCGGCCGAGCACATGGCACGCCGTCTGGCGGTCGAGGAAGGGATTTTCTGCGGCATTTCAGCCGCAGGAGCCTGCGAAGTCGCGCTTCGACTTTCCCAAACGGTCGAAAACGCAACGATCGTATTTATCGTTTGCGATCGAGGCGACCGTTATCTTTCCACCGGAGTGTTCCCTGCCTAAGAGCAGGGATTCACATCACTCCGACAATTCGGAAACGCCGTCCTTGGGCTTGAACTGCTTGTCGCTGATGCGGAATTTGTCGCGACGGTCGCCCATCAGGATGCGCAGATCCTTGATGCTCAAGTCGCTCACTTCGTGCATGCGAATCAGCAGTGACGCACCGACCGGCAAGCGGCGATGGCGAATCTTGCTGATGACTGGTGGAGCGACCTCAAGCGCGCGCGACAATGCGGCGTCATTCTTGAGACTGAGTTTCTCGATTAACGCATCCAACAGATTGTTGGGATCGTAGGCGAGTTGGTCGGCGAGCCTTGAACTGTTCATAGTAGTGTCTAACTAAGTTGTCAAAATCAGGAAAATTCCATATCGCAAGATTATTGTACTAGCAATCTTGACGGAATATGGTGTTTCATGCATGAATTGTTATAAGGATGTTGCATTAACAAACATGCAACATTTTCCAATCACGAAAAATCAATGTTGTTTCTGTGCACGTATTGTATTTTGGAAATATAGTAAAAAAATTCCAAAAGTGCAATTTAAATATTGTTAAATGCGACATTGGGTGTTGCTTTTCCGTCTTCATTCCACACAAGCAATCATTTGGACGCGGATAACGCCCCAGTGTTTCATCGTGGCACAACTATTTTTCGTCTTTTGGCGAATTTGTCGGCCTTGGCTTGGTGATGCCTAGCGCTTGCCATCCAGCATGCCCTAGTCGTCGCAAATTGGCGATGTTTTTTTCATAAATATCGGATGCTTCGGGAAATGCCGCTACCGCACGCTCAATACTGCTTTCACGCAGTAGATGGAGGATAGGGAAGGGGGATCGATTGGTAAAATTTTCAATGTCGTCTGGAGCCGATCCTGCGAATTGGTAATCGGGGTGGAAACTGGCAATTTGTATCTCTCCGTCAAGTTCGAGCTCTTCGATGGCCGCGTCCGCGAGATCGAGAAAATCGTTGTAGTCGAAGAAATCGGTTAGCACATGGGGGTGAATCAACAATGTTGTGTCGATTTGATCCGGATCCGCCCCGGCCAGCAGATCCAACTCGCTTGCCAGATCGATCAGCAAAGTTTCACTATCCGTAGCATCGCTTATCACAAAGCGAATTTGCTCTTTGACCTGCACCGCCTTGGCAAACGGGCACAAATTTAAACCGATTACCGCCTTATCGAGCCAGACTTTGGTTAACGCAATCACATTCTGGGATTCAATTGTCGAAAGGATCATGGCGTTCGCGTGGCGAGAGTGAAGGGCAGTGACATTTTACTACTGCACCTGTCGGACCAAGCGAGAATCGGCTATTCTCTGATCCCTACCGAAAATTAATGCATTTCAGATTACCGCTATGGCCCTAAAAGCAACAATATTCAAAGCCGATGTCCAGATTGCCGATATGGATCGGCATTATTATCAGGATCACTCGCTGACCATCGCTCGTCACCCATCGGAAACCGATGAACGCATGATGATGCGGGTATTGGCCTTTATTATCCACGCACATGAAGCATTGGTCTTCGGCAAGGGGCTCAGTTCGGAAGATGAGCCGGATCTCTGGCAAAAAGATCTGACGGGGGCAATCGACCTGTGGATCGAGGTGGGCCAACCCGACGACAAGCGAATCCTCAAAGCCTGCGGCCGCTCGGCGCGTGTGCTCATCTACAGTTATAGCGCGACTAGTAATATCTGGTGGAACCAGGTCGGCAGCCGCATCGAACGCGCTCGGAATTTGACGGTCATCAACGTCGCACCGGCAGTCAGCATGGCCTTGGCCGCATTCGCCCAGCGCAACATGCAATTGCAATGCACGATCCAGGATGGCCAGATCTGGATAACCAGCAACGACGAAACCGTGCAGGTGGATTTGACTGTGCTGCAAGGCACACGGAACTGATCGTTCCGCGCTTCTATTTTCCTTCAGCTTTTTGCCATTCCTTTATCGCATTCAGCGTATTTTCCACATGCTTGGTTGGATTCAGGCTGGTATAGCGGTAAATGATCTTGCCGTTTGGTGCAATGACGTAGGAGATGCGATTGGCGTAATCCGGCCTGGTGGTGAGTACCGCATCATAGGATTTGGCGATCGCCAAATCCGGATCGGCAGCCACGGCAAATTTCCCCATGCAAGCCAGCGAGGAAAATTTCTTTTGCGTGTCGATATCGTCACGCGAAATGCCGACAACGGTCGCGCCCGCGGCTTTGAATTGATCCATTGCTTCGGCAAAATTGTGCGCTTCGACGCTGCAGCCAATGGAAAATGACGATGGGAAAAAGTACACGACAACCGGCCCCTTGCGTAATTCATCTTCCAGAGAAAAAGTGAAAACCTGGCCGCCAATCGAAGCCTCCGTGGTGAATTTGGGCGCATCTTCGGCTATGTCCAGAGACGCGATCGCATTGGCGCTCAGCGCCACGAGCAGCAGTAAACCGGCTTTGCATCGGTTTTTCAATGATTCTGGTTTCATCTCTACAGTCTCATCTAAAGCAACTCATCCGGAATCAGGGGGCCGAACAGCCAAGCTTCGAATCGTAAAAAATTGCTTGAATCGGGCTCTTGGCTCAGTATCACTTCCTTCTCATCGTCGGCGGTCAGCCATTCCAATCCCCTACCGGTTGGGGATAAGCGAACGCGATAAGCGCTTTGCAAACGGTCGATATCGATAATGTGAATCAGCTCGCGCGCCAACTCCGGGCTGTCGACAATCGCCCCGATCTCGGTATTCACGTTGGCTGAACGGGGATCGAGATTCATCGAGCCGATGAACGATAAATGCCGATCGATGACAACCAGTTTTGCGTGCAGGCGACCGAGCGATGACCCGAAATAAAAGGGCCGTCGGTTCGCCTTGAGGCGCGAAGAACTCAGTTCGTACAGGTCAATGCCCATCTTGAGCATATCTTCGCGATAGCGGCTATAACCGGCGTGTACGACAAACTCGTCGGTCGCCGCCAGCGAATTGGTGAGGATCGTGACTTTCACATTCCGATCGCGCAGCGTCTGCAGCATATGCATCCCCCTTTTGCCGGGCACAAAATAGGGCGAGGATGCAATTACTTCTTTCTGCGCCTTCATCACCGCATCCAGCACGTTGTAGGTAACGCTAGTTTCGAGCAAGTCGCCGCCGGGAATGCCTTCAAACGGCTTATCGGGGTAGTCGGCGAACACATAGGCATCACCCCAGATCAAACCGAGACGCCCGGCGTCAAGATCATCGGCAATCGGCCCATATCCAAGAATGTCGTTGGTCGGCAGTGTCGGCAACGCGGGCGTGTTTTCCGGGCCTGTCCAGCTTTCGAATTTGGCGATCAATTCAGCTTTACTGTGCGTAGTGCCGGTGACCGAATTAAGGGGATAAGATTCCGCACTGTTCCAATAGCGATCAAACAGCGCTTGCAACGGCGGAACGATGAAACCGACCGTAAAGGCATCGACGTCGACAAAGTTTTCCGACGCGCTACGCAGATAGTATTCGTTGGCGATATTCCTGCCGCCGATCACAGCCATCGCTCCGTCAGCGATAAACAATTTGTTGTGCATGCGATGATTGACGCGCGACCAATCACCTATTGATGCGGCAAAGCGAGTGAATTGACCGCCTGAACGCGCGCAACAAAAGGGATTGAAGAGGCGCACCTCGACATTGGGGTGGGCGGCGAAGGCGAGGAATAGTTCGTCATTGCCGCCAGTGTAAAGATCGTCGAGGAAAAGCCGTACCCTGACCCCGCGTGCAGCGGCGTCGCGCAGGGTTCGTAACAGCAAACGCCCGGTTTCGTCATTTTCGAAGTCGTAGTATTGGACATCCAGAGTGGCCTCTGCGCGCCGCGCGAGTTGGAGGCGGGTGTCCAGCGAAAAGGTCCCAAGCGGCATCAACCGAAATCCTGAAACCTCGGGAGAAGGCGCTGACGTTTGCGCAATTTTGCCCAGCGTGGTCAGCGTAGATAGTGGAACCGCAGTTTGCTCGAAAGAGTCGCTGCGATCGACGGCAGGCAAACTACCGCAGCCGCATAGCACGCCGAACAACAAGATGATCGCGGCCATCCGGAAACCGGCCCAGGATCGCAAAAGCAGGCGAATGCGACGCAAGCCAATTTCAGTTGCAGTGCTAATGCTGCCATCGATATGAAAGCTTGTCATGCACCTTCCTCTGTCGCTTATGTGACGCGCCGCAGGCAATTGCCACATAAGAGGATACACCCAAAAATCAAGATTTACACATCCATCCGCAGGCGCTTTTGGGTGCTACTGAGCATTGATGGAAGGGCGTACAACAATCTTGTCGCCGTCACGAGAACTGCGCACGGCCGTGCCCAGGTCGACTACCGACATTGCATAAAAATAGCTGCGGTTGTACTGGGTAATGGCAAAGAAATTGGGAGCGCCCAGCCAGTATTCGGTCGGCTCGGTTCCGTTTTGCAAATCCACCAGGCCATACAGCATATCTGAAGGTGGTGCTACATTGGGTTGAACACCGGCGGCTCTCAGTTCATCGAGCGTGAATTTGGCTTCCAGTCCCCGTCCGATGTAAGAGGGCCAGTTATTCGGACTATTGCTATCGACCGGGGTGGCGACGGTTGCGGAAAAAACCGTGGGCTCGCCGCGATGCCAGCCGTGCTGCACGAGGAAATTGCCGACGCTGCCGATCGCATCGTCGGCCGAGTTGCGCAGATCGATTTTGCCGTCGCCGTCGTAATCGACTGCATATTTCCGGATGCTGGCGGGCATGAATTGCGGAAAGCCGATTGCGCCGGCATAGGAGCCGCGCAGGGAAAACGGGTCGATGTCGGATTCACGCGCAAACAGCAATGCATTTTCCAGCTCGCTGCGGAAATAGTCCATGCGCGCGGCGCGCGTCGGCGTATCCGGATAGACGAAGGCGAGTGTCGTCAGCACATCCATGACGCGGAAATTTCCGGTGTTGCGTCCAAACATGCTTTCGATACCGAGTATGCCGACGATGATTTCAGCCGGCACGCCATATTCTCTTTCCTCCCGCGCCAGTGCTTCCGCATGGCTGTCCCAGAATGCAACTCCGGCGGCGATGCGTACCGGCTCCACGAACCGGGCGCGATACGCCTGCCAGTTTTTCGCTTGACCAGTTGGCGCCGGTTTGACCAGTTGGATGGCCGAGGCGATGTAATGCGCATTCTTGAACGTGGCTTCCAGTTCCGGACGCGAGAAAGCGTGTTGGGTGACCATCATGTCGATAAAAGCATTCACATCTTGCCAGTCACTGAAGTCGGCAAACTCACCAGCGTTATCCGGCTTGGTTGCGGCACTCGTCTGTTTCTGTGCCGCGCTTGCATCGGTCGCATGCACGCTGCCGGCCGCACACAATGCAAGCAAGGGCGAAAAGAGACAGGCATAGAATCGTGGAAGAATTTTCATTTACATTCAGCTAAAAGGGTTTTAAGTTGGGAAAGGCCGCTCTTGGTTTGCTGCGGGTCGGTTGTAGCGTAGCGCAGCGATTCATAGTGTTTGAGAAAGCGTTCAACCGCCAGTTTGCGCGCTGGCGGCAAAGATGAATCCGCCGCAGTCAGGCGCAATCGATAGTCGCGCGGACCTTCGTGCTTCTCTCGCGCATAACCGGAACGCGCCAATTGCTGGCACAAGAAATGATACAGGGCTTGCACCGGGTCGACTTTTTGACGATGCATGACGAGCGGCACGGTAATCACCGCGACCACTGCGAAGCCTATCACAGACATCAACAAAATCAAGGTTTGCCAGTCGACATCCTTGAATCCCAATGATTGAAGAAAATTCTTTTGCTTTTCAGGCGAATAATTCAGCACCCATTGATTCCACGCATTGTTAACGGCGCCCCAGTCAAAACGCAACTTGCTTAGCCAACTGCCTTTACCGCCGCGCAAATTGATCAGGCCGCCCAATGTCGTGCGCGGAATGATGCTGGTCAGGTTTTTTTGTATCCGTTCAGGAGCGACCGCAGCGGTAGGGTCGAAACGGACCCAGCCGCGTTGCGCCAGCCAGACTTCCGCCCACGCATGCGCATCCGACTGGCGAACCTCCATATAGCCGTCGACCGGATTGATTTCGCCGCCCTGGTAGCCTGTAACGACGCGCGCCGGAATGCCAGCCGCGCGCATCAGGAACACGAAGGAGCCGGCATAGTGCTCACAAAATCCGGCCTGGGTGGTAAACAGAAATTCGTCGATCGCGTTGTCGCCCAATAGTGGCGGCTGTAGCGTGTAACTGAAATTCTGACCGTGGAAGAATTTCAGGAGCGTGTCGGCGATTACTGCGTTGTCGCTAGATTGGGCGCGTAATTTTGCAGCGAAGGCCAGCGACTTCGGGTCAAAGCCAGGCGGTAGCTGCAGCCAGTTGCGCAAATCCGTCTTCGCTTCATTGGGCTGCAAGTCGTAGTCGATGAAGGAAGTAACGTCGTAGCGTAGGCGTTCATTAACCGGACGTAAAGCCAGTACTTGCATGTCTTTTGAAAAAGTGGCCGAATTGCCAGGCAGCGTGGGCACGGCACGCGGCAGGTCGAGTGCGAATAGCCAGCGTTGACCGGTAGGTTCTTGCGTGACCTGATACCTGATTCCGCTGCCGCGCAAGCTGACATCAGGCTTGCCGAACAGGGGGCGCTTTTCCTGGCGATAGGTCCAGGTTCTGCCATCGTAATTGTCGAACACCAGGG
>Ga0302315_10002457_pt1 | contig 17522 bp, 18 predicted proteins | sample III_Palsa_N3_1_FD_200532 | JGI IMG/M metagenome (GOLD analysis project Ga0302315, IMG submission 200532) | Peat permafrost microbial communities from Stordalen Mire near Abisko, Sweden - III_Palsa_N3_1 | ecosystem: Environmental > Terrestrial > Soil > Palsa > Peat permafrost | place: Sweden... | reverse complement strand
TAATACCTTTCTCTAATGGCTCTGTAATTTGCGACTCTATTATATCGGCATTGGCCCCGGTATAGGACGTTCTGACTGTAATTACCGGAGGGTCTACGGAAGGATATTCCCTTACCCCTAAAAAACTATATCCTATGGCCCCAAACAGAACTATTACAATCGACATCACTGTGGCCAGCACAGGTCTGTCTATGCTAATGGATGATATATTCATATATTTCCCTGCGGGTTATTTAAATTAAGTTTTACACGCGCGCTGTCTTTTAGCTGCATAATACCGGAAGTGATTACGGTATCGCTTACTTGCAGCCCATCTGTAATTTGAATGCTGGATGCGTTTCTGGTACCTGTAAGCACTTTTCTGGAAAGGGCTTTGCCGTTGTTGTACACAAATACTTTTTGCGAGGTAAGCCCAGGCACTATTGCTTCCGTTGGCACTAATATGGCATTTTTATCCTTATCAAGTAAAAGCTCTATTCTTATAAAAGCTCCCGGCTTTAAACTAAAATTTTCGTTGGAACAATGCGCCCTTACTTTTAAGGTACGGGTGGTTACGTCTATCATAGGCTCTGTGGCATATACTTTACCTTTATAAACCTTATCCTGTCCGGTTACTATAAAGTCAATAGTAGAACCTTTGCTTACGTTACTGCTGTATTTTTCAGGAATGTCAAATTCCAGTTTAATAGGGTCTATTTGTTGAATAGTAGCAATAAGCGTTGTGGGCGCCAGGTATTCGCCCTCGCTAACGTAACGCAGGCCAATTATACCGTTAAAAGGGGCTCTTATCTCTGTTTTACGGATTTGGGCCTCTATTAAATCCGCATCTGCGCCCAGGGATTCCACCTGGTTCTCAGAAGCATCATAAATCTGCTGACTTACCCCGTTTATTGCCAAAAGCTGTTGATTTCTTAAGGCATCTTTCTTTGCCAGTTCCTGCTGTATTCTTATTTTCTTTAACTGGGCCTGCAAGTCGGCATTAAATATTTTTACCAGCAAATCTCCTTTGCGCACCCTGGCGTCTTCTTTAAATAATATATCAGTTATCCTGCCGGAGGCTTCGCTTTTTAAATCTACTTTTTCGTTGGGTAGTATAGTGCCTATTACATCTATCTTACTATCTACCTCTTGTTTGCTTACCACTATGCCATAAACCGGTATGGGCGGGGTATCTTTAGGGCCGCCTGAGCCGCCTTTAAATCCTTCTTTATTATAATCGCCTTTCTTCCCGGAATTACAACTTAATATGGAAAAAGTAATTGCAACCATAGTAATGGCAATAACCATATAGTTTGATACTCTACTCATTTTGTTCTTTTAATTTTATTAAATTTTACTTTCACATTCATCTTTTCTGAGGGAAGTTTGGACAGATTACCCATAATTATAGTAAGGCAATCGCTAAACTCGGCCCTTTTCGCAGCGCTTATGCCTGCAAACATTTCTTTTTCTATGTTTTTATATGCCCCGCTAATTTCGGGTATAATTTTAACCCCTTTAGGAGTAAGCAGAAGCAAATGTTCTCTTCTGTCCTTCTTATTTACTTCCCTTTTTACCAAGCCGTTTTTGGATAAGTAATCTATTATCCTTACGGTAGTTACCTTGTCTGAGTGTATTAGTTCCGATAGCTTTTGCTGGGTAAGAGTCCCTCCTCCTGCATGAATTACCACTAATGTATAAAAAAAACGGTCAATTCCCGTATAGTCCAACCGCTCTGCAAGCATCCCGAAATAAGCTTTGGCAATTTTAGCAAATACCTTTCCCATTGGCAATGTTGATGGGGCAATTGATTTATTCATGAACAGGGTAAATAGTTATTAATATTAACAGTTCACAAAGCTAACTGTTCAAAATAAATACAGTATTAACTAAACATTAATATTTAGTTAATAACAGTTATCCTAAACTTATAAGATGCAATATACTTCCGGGAAATTTATTTATTAAAAACAATATACTTTAGGTGGATATGACTAGACCAAAGGGGAAAATAACTATAGCTAACGTATGTGTACACAATGAAATCTAACTCTATTTCTGACTTTTATAGTTAAAAACTTATTATGGGTTTAAAAAGGTTTCCGAATATACTAATCCGGTACTATCCTCTATTTGTGACAACACTAGAATAGTTTGGGTTATTGAACTAATCTGAAATGTATCGGCATCAACGGCTTTGGGATGAAAAACAATAGCTGTTTGCGCCGAATTTAAGAAAGCCCAATGCCCCGCAGTTGAATCCCTATAAGCATTGGAGCTATCGCACCCAATATATGTATAAGTATAGTTAGGATGAAAGGTAAAAGTAGCGTCGGCATTACAAGTGTCATTACTCTTCCAGGTATTATTTGAGCCTTGCGACTCTCCTACAAATTTCCAGTTTCTAGTTGTCAATAAACTTAAATTAGAGGGTGTTGGAGCGGGGGTATTATCTTTCAGTTTTGCGCAGGCAACAAAAGCTATAAGCGCTATACTACAAATGAAAGTGTGTTTTTTCAACATACAACTAGCCGGGTATTAATAAATAAATTATGCGAGGCGCAATATAAGCAGGCGCTGGCTTAATTAAAAAAAAATCCAGATACGTTACCACCAGATAATTAAGCAATGTCCTTAAGTTAAGGGTTTTCAGCGCTGTCAGATGTTTTCATCTGACAGTAAACGGTCTAAAACGTCAGGTGGGAACGCCTGACTACACGCCCCCTGGGATTGTAGCTTAACTTAACGACATTGAATAATAAAGCCAAACCTGCCTGCTATAGAAGGTTTAGATAAGAGACAAAAAAAAGAGGCATTAAACCTCTTTTTAACTTAATAGTATTTTAAAATTATTTTTTATTTACTTCCTGTTAAAGAACCTGTAGCGGTTAATGTTGCGGCTGAACCTTGAGCATTTCCATAATCTGCAGATAAAGTTATGTTTGAGAAACTTGCAGTAATAGTAGTGGAAGTAACAGTAACTGTAACTGTTCCGCTAGAGGCCGTCCAATCGTTACCATTAAAATCATTAATTGTTATTGTAGGGTTTGAATAAGAATTTAAAGTAACCGTACCAGAGCTTATAGTTCCTTCAAAGTCTATTCCTATCTCATACGGAGTCGCAATTCCATTAAGATCATATCCTAATGAATTATCTACATTTATCGACAAATTTTCCGTTTTCCCTCCGTTAACTGTTAATGTGTTTGACGGTATTGAGGGGGCTGGCGTATCAGTCTTCTTTTTGCATGATACAAAAGTTATAAGCGCTAACGCAAGAATAAAAGTTAATTTTTTTAACATAAAGTTTTGTTTTGGGTTTGTGATTATCAATAAATTATTTATCCAAAATAATCACATTTTTGTGTTAAAAAAAAACTATAAATAAAAAAATATTCTATAACAAAAAAATATTAATAAGGGCTATATAATGAACCTGAGGCTGTTAAAGTAGCAGGAGAACCGGCGGCATTGCCGCTATCGGCAGAAAATATAACGCCAGAAAAAACAACCGTAACAGAATTTCCACTGGTTGAAAATGTTGCTGTTCCGCTTGAAGCTAGCCATACGTTACTTTTATTATCTGTAATTTTTATTGCTGCGGGCTTTATGGTAGATGCAGGGCCTAACGTTTCGGTAAAACTAATACTGGCAGGCTCTGGCCCAACGCCAATATATAGAAGAAGTGGTTTTGCTCCAAAATCAATATCCAGGTTGTAATTGTCGTCGGGATTTGTCCCTGTTAAATAATAATGGCCGTGGGTGGTGTCTGTAGTTTCGGTTAAATTATAGGTTGTGCCATTAACCGTCAAATAATTAACAGAAGTTACAGGAACATCTTTTTTACATGCGGTAATTGCTATAAGAGTTATAGCAAAAATAATGAGCGTATTTCTTAACATAACAATCTGTTTCATTTGGTCACTAATATAAAACAGATTTTTTGTTAAAATAGTATATACGACCAAAAATTATAACACTAATCTTAAAAAAATATTAAACCGTTTTTGCAGGATTTCCAAACACAGTTTCTCCAGCCTTAACGTCTGCTACCACTACCGAACCTGCCCCTATGCGGGCTTTTTTGCCTATGGTAACGCCCGAAACTACCGTAACGCCAGAGCCTATAAAGGCCCCTTTGCCTATTTTAACCCCGGAATTGATAATGCTTCCCACGCCAAGCTGCACAAAATCTTCAAGCTCAGTGTCAAAATCTATTAAAGCGCCGCAACTTATTATGCAATGGCTGCCTATGCGCACGTTGCTGTTTACCACAACCCCTGCATTTACCATATTTCCATGCCCTATAAATGCAAGCTCCGAAATGTAAGCAAGGGAATGAATGGCGTTAACAGGCATTACCTTATGGTCGTTTTTAAGCATTTCCACCAGGCTTTCCCTGTATTTATTATCGTCAGAAGCTACAAAGGCAGAACATTTTTTACCCAGGTATTTTAAAAAACCTTCGTCTTCTGTTCCGCCAAGTACTGCAATATCGCTTACTTCCTTGCCATGCAGCGACTCGTCATCATCCAGAAAACAATACACTACAACATTGTTGCTCTGAAAAATATCGAGAGCTACCCTGCCCAACCCTTTTGCTCCAAAAATTATTACGGGATTTTTTGATTTCATACTACTGTAAAATAATAATTTGTTTATCTTTTTCCTAACACAAATCGCTCACTGATAATTTCATTTAGAACTTTTTTTATAAAAATAGGCCCTGATAAAAGGGTTTTTATAATAGAAAAAGTAGTCGCCAGAGTCTAATTTGGCAGGAAATGAGATAAAAACCGGAAGTATAATAAATTTATAATTTTTATTAATTTTATCAGATTCAGTCTGTAGTTCAGGGATCGGCTTATTATTCAATAGGTAGTTATACCTCAAAAATACAGTATAGGTATCATCCGCTACAAATACCGATTCGGGATTCTTCTCTACCAATTTGCCAATAAATGCATTCATTTGCTTATAGTAGTTAACATACTCTCCATTATAAAAATCAGATGACCTAATAACTTGTTTTATTACGAAACTGAGGGAAAGAGCAAGACAAATGAATGTGACTAATAACTTTCTCTTTGTATAATTTAATATAGCAGCCCCTACAAATACCAGTTGATAAGACTGGATGATCAAGAAATAAGTCCATACCCTCTCGAAGGGCAGCGCCTGCTGGATAATTAGTATAACAAAAGGAACAACATAAGCGCAGCTTATAAAAATTATATTCTCGCTCTTTTTTGCTAAGAAAGAAAAGAATAAAAAAAGAAGTAATAAACAAACAGCTATTATCCACCCATACTGCTCTGCGTCCCATAGGTAGCCGCATACAGAAGCCAGGTAAGCCGGTAGTCGCGTAAAGAAATCTTCTCTTGCCCCAACCCAGGGGTTGCCTGTTATAGCATTAAAACCATTTAGTAGAAGTATGGGCAGGTAAAGCAGCGCTACAAAAAAAACTGTTAGCGCAGTATATATAAATAACTGACTAAGTAACTTTTTATCTTTTATAGTTACAAGCAGGGCGTATGCCGCAAATGAACTAAATGGATACAGAAAAACGGGGATAGTATAAAACCCAAAAACAGAAGCCAACAAAAATATATACCAGTAAACTTTTTTACCTGCCAGGGCCTGTTGCAGAGAAATTAGTGAAACAAGCACAAAAAAACTCATTAACGCATAACCCCTCCCCAGTATGGAATAAAAAAGCGTAGCGGAGGAAAAGCAGAAAAAAACAGCGCCAATGCCTGCGGCAATATGACCAAACTTTTTTTGCAGGTAAGCAAAAAGTAAAACAGCGGTAAGTACAGAACTAATAAGCGAAGGCAGCCGCATACTAACCACAGGATTATGAATAAAACAATTGAAAAATACAGCAACCTCCGAATACAGAACGTGGTTATTGGGGCCTGGGTAATAAGAGGCTGATACAAAAAAACCTTTACTTACAAAATAGACGTAAGAAAAAGCTTCGTCGATAGTAAAAGGCAACTTAAACAAATAGTACAATTGCAACGCTGTAAAAAAAAACAGAATACTTAAAAGAACAATTTTCTCAATAGTACTCAGGCGAAGAAAATGTTTATACGCATTACCGATACTCTTCTTTAACTCATCCAGGTTATTGATTACGCCTACTGCTATTTTTTTGTAATTAATCCTGGCTGCCAGAACCAACAGAAACGTTAACAAAAGAAGAGCGACCATTTTTAAAAGAAAATAGCTTTGTTTATTAACTAAGGCTTTTATCTTTTCTTCCTTACCGGCTAATTGGTAGTGTTCTATTATATAATTTATAAACTGCTCATAGTAATGGCTAAAAAGGAAAAAATTGCCAAGGCCAACCCCTATAATTAGTAGAATTAGCGCTAATTTTATTATAAATACAGTGAGCTTAATATTTTTTTTCTCGTTCACAGCAAATTTTTCCTTAAATTATACACAATGGAAAATAAGTTAAAATATTTCATTATCACCAGTACTCTTATTCTAATTATACTTCCTTTTGTACTTCTTACCGACCTTTTTCCTTTTTTAAGATTTGGCATGTTTGCAGAACCCGTAAAAGTAGAAGCCCAAAAAGAAAAATTTATTGTAAGTTACCTAATTAATAATAAAGAAACAGAGTTTAACCCTAAAGAGGCCGGCATTGGAGATAATACTTTTTACTACCTTGCCAGAAACTATTACTACCGTAAAGAAGCAAATAACTTTCTTGAAAAAACAGCAAACAGCGTTACCATTAAAACAAAGGAGTGGAGGCTTAAAAGAATAGTGTTTAGAGACGACAAACAATTAACAGCAGACACCAGCACAGTAGCCATGCTTATTTTATGAACCGAAAAAACACGCTTGTTTTTGTGCCTGTTGTGCTTATACTTGCCCTATGCTTATGTTATGAGTTAACTCTGCGGCCATTAATAACACAAGCATACGTGGGAGACGCCCCGGAATGGTTTGAGACAGCCATAAAATTTTTGTACCCCAGGTTTGAGATTGAGAAAGAGCGTTTTGATGTAACCTTTTTCCTTAGCAGGGCCGACCAGGTTCTTTATCGTTTTACTGTAGTTTCCATCATTTTCTCAACTGTTTTTTACCTCGTTAAAACCTCTGCTACCTTCCAAATAAAATTAAACGATTTCTGGAACAGGGAAACCAGCAAAAAAAACATTGCTGTACTAAGGGTATTATTTTACCTTTCGCTGATCTACATTTTTTACGACGCTTATACAGACCTTATTCTGCTGTATAATGCTAAAGCCTTCTACAAACCGGTTCTCTTGCTAAGGCTGTTACACATCGGCTACCCCGCCCACATACAGTCTCTGCTCATCTTCATAGGCTATGCAGGCTCGTGCCTGCTGGTTGTTTTTAATGTTTTACCTGTTCTTTTTTCTGTGTTAAGCGCAGCTTTTCTTATCCTGGTAGAAGGGCTGTTTTTTAGCTTCGAAAAGATAGATCACGGGTTTGCCCCGCTTACTTACGCTGCGCTTATTTTCCCATTACTTCTTTATCAAGTCAAAAAAACAGATGACGAGAAGGTAAACGGCTGGCCGTTGAGGCTAATTACTGTTTGCATAGCCCTGGTTTATTTAATGAGCGCCTGCGAGAAGCTGTTACTATCGGGTATTAAAGGAATATCAATGGAAAGTTTCAGGCTTTTTCTGCATTTGCACAATACTCCATTGGGCCTTATTATGGCAAAAAATAATTTGCTTTGTACGTTACTACCCGGCATGGCCTTATTGTTTCAGGCTACATTTGTTCTTATTTTGTTTTTTCCCCGGTTAAAAGTTTTTATTCTTTCCGCAGGCATTACTTTTCATGTGATGGTTTATTTATTATTTAACATAGGGGCGCTAGTCCATCCCTGGGTATTGTCTTATATGTTCTTTATTGACTGGACGTTTATAGCGCCCGCTGCAAAAAAACTAAATATCAATCTTCTTAGATAAATAAATAAAAATCGGGTTAAAAGAAGTTATAAGTAGTAAGAAGAAAGGCAAAAATCCGACCTTATAACGAAGCAGGCTGCCCCAGTTAGGAGAAGCAAACGTAAGAAGAATTGCAAGAAGTAGCACATAAGTAGAAACCGCTACTCCGCTTAAAGAAACCGGGTACTTCTTTTTAACCCATGCATATGCCGATGTGAGGGTAAGAATTACTATAACTGCATTCTCGATATATACCGGGACTGAAAAAATTCCTGATATATCTCCGGGCCAGGGCCTGAACAAACCAATAAGGATGGCTTTAGGGATATAAGGAATCATGCTTAGTAAAGAAGGTGAGAAGTTTACAAAAACAAACACATGCTTACCAATAGAAGCATACAGCGTTGCCAGGTAATTATTATATAAAGCCTGTACAAAATTGTTAAGCGATAAGTTAGGATGAATGAACGTTGCCAGAAAAATGAAAACACAAAATAGTACGGAGAATAACACAATTGCTACCGTATCATCCTTTTTAATAATAACATTCTTCTGAAGTAAAATAATGGCGGAATAGGATAGTAAAACAGGAGCCAGCACCGCAAAGTAATAATACTTTAAAATTGCCAGGGTAATTATAAAAACCGCAACCATTGCATATTCATACCAAGTTAACCTTCTTAATCCATGAGCAAATAATATAGTATAATATATAATAAAGCAAATACATCCCATTGCGATGGAATCTTTAAGCACCCCTGAGCTCCAGAAAACTACAGACGGAAAAAAGAACAGGGAAAATACTACAGCCAGATTGGGCAAGTGAAAATAATTGACAAGCACTTTCGAAAGCCTCCAAAATCCGGCAAAACTAAATAAAGAAAGGTAGGCGGACATAATCCAATAATCGTCAAAAGCAAAAATATTGAGAAAGCTTATGATTTTCACAAAGAAAAAAGCCCGGGGTTGCTCTGCGAATGCAAAACTGTAGTCGGTGGGTGCGCCATTAAGGAATACCGTATCGACAAAAAGCTCAGGGTCTCTGAAACAAAGGGAACCCAGCTTTAAACTATCATCATAATACAAAAGCGTATCTCCTGAATTATAATAGAACCTATATACAATGCCTACGCCTATTCCCGCAGCTATTTTAAATAATGCCGCCGGATAATATATAGTATTAAGGGGATGCTGCCTTGATTTTTTCCTGATATAATTTATAAGAAATATTATAAGAGGGATGTGAATAATGAGTGGTAGAATATTATAGTTCATGAACGGCTTACTATATCAGCGCCTATAGTACACAATAGGCAGCTTTTGGTTTTACAAAAATTATTATATAACTCTAACGCCCCCTGCGAGTCGGAAGCATTTTTAACTAGCAAACCAATTTCTTTCCACTGCCTTATTATAGCATTATCTTCCACCGGAATACTATCTATTAATCTTACAGCTTTCTCAATATAATAATCTTCTCCAATTTCCCTGCCGTAACAAACAAGCAAGGGAGCAATAGTATTAATAATAATATTGTTTACGGAAATTTTACCCATTCGTTCGGGTTTTCGCTTTACTTCCTTATCAAATATATAATGATTTTTCCAATAACTGCTAACCGCAGAACTTAAGGCTTGCATTATTGCATCGTCTTTTTCTTCAATAAAAAGTGAAAACAGATGTGGAACTTTATTTACTACTGCCGCAAATTCCGCTATTCTGGTAGTAGGAAAGTTTGCAGGGCGAACGCGCAAAAATTTCCACTCGCTTTCATTCAGCTTTTTAGAGTCTAAAGAATACTTCTTTTGCAAAAAATCAAACTCGTTTTTTAAGGAGGCCGGGTACTCGTCTTTGTGTGGCGCATCTAGCAGCCCCGCAGTTCCAAAAAGCAGCGCCTCTAGTTGTATAATGCTGTTACTATGTTTTTTAATTATTTTATAAGGAAGCGATTTGCTTAAAGATAAAAACGCTTCGTTATTTACCTTAAACCCAAAACTTTTAGCCAGGCATTGGTAAGCCGTTTCTTCCCAGTCGTTATTGTTTTTTACTAATAGTTCTTTCACGTCTGCCGCCTTTCGTTCCAGCCTTTGCATTAAGGCTTTGTCCAGCATAGATACCTTCTTTATATCCGCTACGGTTTTAAAAGAGGCCGCGCAGGGAATGGCCTGTTTGGTTTTTACCAGCGCCGAATAGTTAAAAATCAGTTTTTCGTCCACCCGCCCCTTAAGCTCAATAGTAGGGATGATGGTGCCGTCTTTTCTGACCGCTTCTTTATTATTCTTCCATACTACATGCAGCGCTACAGTGTCGTAAGCGGTATTTTGTTCGTGCCCATGCGAAAACCAGTCCGAAGCGTTGTAGTGTATCTCCAGATTTCCCGCCCATTCCATTGCGCCTATTTTAATTTTAGAGTTTATAAAATCAGGGCCGGCATTGGTATTATAATTTCCGGGGTATATAATGTTTACAGGTTCTCCCTGGCAGGTTTTAAGCCCCTCTTTAGAGAAATACTGGTACTGCCATATAAAGTGCAGAAAGTTTTCTTTCATACCCTGTTCAAGTACTTATTCAGGTATATCTCCATTTCCTGCTTCACTTTCTTCGCCTCCTTAGCCGCAGCCGCAGCGAAGTCTGCTCCTTCAGAGGCGTATATAATACTTCTGGAGGCATTTACCAGCAACCCGCATTCTTTGTTCATTCCGTACTTCGAAACTTCTTCCAAATCTCCTCCCTGCGCGCCCACCCCGGGTACCAACAGAAAGTTATCCGGCGCGAACTTCCTTATCCGGGCAAGCATGCTTGCCTGTGTGGCTCCTACCACATACATTAGCTGTTCTGCAGTTGCCCACTCCCTGCTTTTTTTAAGCACTTTTATAAAAAGCTCTTCATCGCCTACTTTCTCTAACTGAAAATCTTTGCTCCCTGCATTGGAAGTAAGGGCCAATAAAATTACCCACTTGTTTTTAAAATCCAGGAAAGGCTTCACCGAATCTTCGCCCATATAGGGCGCTACGGTAACTGCGTCAAAATTCAGGGTTTCAAAAAATGCTCTGGCATATAGGCCGGAGGTATTGCCTATATCGCCTCGTTTGGCGTCGGCAATGGAAAATATTTCTTTGGGGATATACTCCAACGTTTTTTGCAGGCTCTCCCAGCCTTTTGAGCCTAAGGCCTCGTAAAATGCAGTGTTGGGTTTATAGGCGATACAGTAATCAGCCGTAGCGTCTATAATGATTTTATTAAACTCAAAAACCGGGTCTGGCAGGCCAAGCAGGTGGCGGGGTATTTTCTTAATATCAGTATCCAGGCCTACGCATAAATAAGATTTCTTTTTAAGAATATGCCCAAAAAGTTCCTGCTTTGTCATAAGGTAAAACTAATAAAAAAAACAGGAGGCTGAAATTTCACCTCCTGTTTTATAATTTTAATAATTTTTTATACTACATTCTATATTACCTTATATCCTGTACATCAACTCCCTTATATTTAGATTTATCAAAACTAAAAAAGTTATCGTCAATGGTAGCATCGGGGGTAAAGCTTTTAATGACGTAGGTATATTTATTGCCATTCTTCTCAAACATCTTCCAGCTTTTTATAGTCTTGTCTTTTTTGTTGATAATTAATCGTATTTTAAAAAACTGGCCTTTTTTGTCTGTTGGTTCCATGTCAATTACATCTACCAACTTACCGCCTTCGGCAGGTTGTTCCGCCAGCAATATGTATTTGTATCCTTTTTTGTAAAGGGTATAAATTTTGGTAGGGTTAATGTCGTCTTCATCCGGTTCGTAAGCAGATACAGTAACCTCGTTCGACTCTTTCATATAAGTCCAAACTGTAGTTCCGTTGTTATAAATTTCCTGCTGAGGCAGTTTCAGGTAAAACTTAGCGCCTTTTACTACTATCTCTCCTTCGGCGGTTTCGTTTATTTTGGAAGCGGGGTTTTCCAGCGTGTAACTAAATTTTGCTCTAAACGCAGGCATTTCTTTATACTTTTTGCTCATCTCATCCAAAATAACCTGAGCTTTAGGGTCATTTTGGGCCAACAACCCCGAAAGGGCGCCTATTAAAAAAAATACACTACAAACTAGTTTTTTCATTACAACGGTATTGTTCTATTTATAAAACTTTAAAGTTAATATTATTTTTGGTTTATCAGATTGTTTTAAGCAGACTTCTGTAATTCGGTTAACCGCTGTTCCAGGCTAAGCTCGTCTTTTATAAGTACTTCCCTTGCTTTACTGCCCTCAAAAGGGCCAACAATTCCGGCAGATTCCAATTGGTCAATAAGCCTACCGGCCCTGTTATACCCCAATTTGAGGCGGCGCTGCAACAACGAAGTGCTGCCCTGCTGATGAGTTACAATAATACGGGCAGCCTCTTCAAAAAGAGCGTCCCGTTCCGAAAAAGTAAATTCTTCTTTACCTTCTCCATCCTCATCCTCATATTCCGGAAGCAGGTAAGCCGATTCGTAACCTCGCTGAGAGCCAATAAAATCGCAAATTGCTTCCACTTCCGGGGTATCTACAAAAGCGCATTGAATGCGGGTAAGTTCCGATCCATTCGAAAAAAGCATGTCCCCCTGCCCTATCAACTGGTCTGCCCCGCCTGCGTCTAATATCGTTCTTGAATCTATTTTAGATGTTACTTTAAACGAAAGCCTTGCCGGGAAATTGGCCTTTATAATACCTGTAATTACGTTTACGGACGGCCTTTGGGTGGCTACTACAAGATGAATACCTATGGCACGTGCAAGCTGCGCCAAACGGGCGATAGGGGTTTCCACCTCTTTGCCCGCAGTCATCATTAGGTCGGCAAGCTCGTCTATTACTAGTACTATATATGGTAAAAAGCGATGCCCGTGTTCAGGGTTCAGCCTGCGTTCCACAAACTTTTGGTTATACTCTTTCAGGTTACGGCAGTTGGCGTCTTTTAGCAGGTCGTACCGGTTATCCATTTCTATACACAACGAGTTAAGCGTATGGATTACTTTTTTGGTATCGGTAATTATGGCCTCCTCGTTATTGGGCAGCTTTGCCAGAAAATGCCGTTCTATCTTATTAAATAAGGAAAGCTCTACCTTTTTTGGGTCAACCAGCACAAACTTTAACTGCGAAGGATGCTTTTTGTAAAGCAAACAGGTAAGCAACACGTTTAAGCCTACAGATTTACCCTGCCCGGTTGCCCCAGCCATAAGCAAATGGGGCATTTTAGCAAGGTCTATAATAAACACTTCGTTGGAAATGGTTTTACCAAATGCCACCGGTAGCTCTCTGTCGCTTTTGGCGAACTTTTCGGTAGATAGTATAGAGCGTATGGATACTGTCTCTTTATGTTTATTAGGAACCTCTATCCCAATGGTTCCTTTGCCCGGTATAGGCGCTATGATACGTATGCCAAGCGCCGCTAGACTAAGGGCTATATCGTCTTCCAGGTTTTTAATTTTGGATATTCTTATACCCGCGTCTGGCACTATTTCATAAAGGGTAACAGTAGGGCCAATGGTGGCCTTAATGCTGGCAATGCCTATGCTGTAATGCGAAAGCGTTTCTACTATCTTATCCTTGTTGGCTTCTAGTTCTTCCTTAGTTACCTGTCCTTTGCCTGTTTCGTATTCTCTTAGCAATTCAATAGTAGGATATTTATAACTGCTAAGGTCAAGCGTAGGGTCGTAGTTCTCCATGTGAATGGTTTCGGCCACATACTCTTCCTCCTCTTCAGGTTCTTCTACTTTAAGGTCTATCTCTTCTTCTACTTTCTGTTTTATCGGTTCAGTTTTTTTTTCTGCTACTACTTTCTCAGGTTCAGGCTCGGCCATTGGTATAATGTCTAACTCCAAAGGCTTTTCCTCTTCTTTGTTTTTTACCACCCACTTTTCTATTTCTTCTTCGCCTTCCATCTCTTCTTTTTCCAGGTCGCCCTCTTCGTCCAATACATCGCTTATGGCTTCTTCGGTAGTTTCCGCAACCGGCTCTTCTTTTTTAAAGAACGAAGTGATGTTAAAAAAGTAAACGCTAAATGCTATAAGACTAAAAAATAAAAGAAAGGGCGTGCCCCAACCGGCAATACTATGGAACAGTTCCGCCCCTTCGTAACCAATTCCTCCACTCAGGAAACCGGCATACGTGGCGCCTTCCACGGAGTAAACCGCATAACCCAACATTAGGCTAATGAAGAAGATAAGGAACGTAGTAAGAACAGCGGCTCTGCCAAACGGGACCAAATGCTGGCCAAATACAATACGATACCCTGCAAAAAACATAAGAGGTATAAACAGGAACGAGGCAATGCCAAACCATTTAAAAATAAAGAAGTAAGAAATTACCGCCCCGGTAAGCCCCAGCCAGTTCCTTACGTTTTTACCAGACTCTGCAATGGAACTACTAAAAAGAGACTCAACAATGCTCTGGTCGTTATCTATAGTAAAAAGGTAGGAGGTAAAAGCTATAACCAGGCAAAACGAAAACAACATTAAAAAGCTGCCCACTACCAGGTGCAACCTTTTGTCCTTCAAAAATTCCAGGTTTATTTTAATGCCCGGCTTTTTTGCTTTCTCTTTTCCCTTAGCTTCTCTGCCCCTTTCTTTTTTCTGCTCCGGCTTTGGTTTCCTATATGTATTTTCGGCCATAATGTAAAGTTAAGCAATTATCACTGATCCGCTAAGACGGCTTTTTTTATTCTTTTCAACAATGCGGGGCCCTCGTAAATATAGCCGGTGTAGAGTTGCACCAGGCTGGCCCCGGCCTTTAGTTTCTCCAATGCGTCCTGCTGTGTATGTATGCCGCCCACGCCTATAATGGGGAAGGCCTTGCCAGATTTCTCAGCCAGGTAGCGTATAACCTCGGTTGACCGTTGGGTAAGCGGTTTGCCGCTTAGTCCTCCTGTCTCATTAAACTCTACCCACTCATCATTTTTTTTAACTTTTACTTTTGCAATAGTAGTATTGGTGGCTACTACTCCGCTTATGCCTGTTTCCTTTACTATTTCTATAATGTCGTCCAGTTGCTCGTTGGTAAGGTCGGGAGCGATTTTTAATAGCACAGGTTTTGGCTTTGCTTTTTCCCTGTTCCTTTGCTGTATGGCGCTTAACAATTTCTTTAAGGGTTCTTTTTCCTGCAAGGCCCTCAAATTAGGGGTGTTGGGCGAACTTACATTCACTACAAAATAGTCCACATAATCGAAAAGGCGCTCAAAACATTCCAAGTAGTCCTTTTCGGCTTCTTCGTTTGGGGTAATCTTATTTTTGCCAATATTGCCACCCACAATAATTTTAGATTTCCTTTTCTTTAACCGTTCTACCGCTGCAGCGACTCCTTCATTATTAAAGCCCATGCGGTTTATTAGCGCCTCTGCAACCTTTATGCGGAAAAGCCTGGGTTTCTCATTGCCCGGCTGGGCTTTGGGCGTTACTGTGCCTATCTCCACAAAGCCGAAGCCCAAATCGGCAAACTCGTCTATACGCAGGGCATTCTTATCAAAACCTGCGGCAAGCCCTACGGGATTTTTAAAACGGAGGCCAAAAACTTCGCGCTCCAGGCGCTTGTCCTCAAACCCATAAATGGCTTTAAGTAACGTGGAAACCCCTGGAACTTTGAGTAATGTAAATGTGATGTGGTGCGCTTTTTCCGGCTGGAATAAGAAAAGGAGGGGTTTTATTAAGGACTTATACAATCAGGCAATAGGTTTTTGCAAAGGTAAGCATTGGGGGATTAGTATGAAAGAGGAAATTAGGCGTGGGTCTATTTTAAGATTTCTTAATGAAGAAAGAGGAGATATATTATTTAACAACCCTGCATAAAGCAAATCGTTCGTCATTTTTCCTTATTCGCTCTAAACTATCTTTTTTAGGTAAACATTTACCTGTGGCGCGGTCAATTAATGAGAGGCAATTGGACTGTTTTATCTCCTGTATTTCTTTTACTTCATTAAGAAAGAAGTCGACTAATATCACTTCCAACTCATTCTCATTCGCATATTCACCGGCAAAAAACTTAACTCGATCGTTTATATGTATGGTATTTTGATCGGCGTCTTTGCCAATAGCAAACTTTCTCATTTTTTCTAAACCAGGATATATTTTTTGCATCTATTGTAAAAATAAAAAAAAATCCCAAAAAAATATCAAAAAAATATCAAATTTTTTTGCCCTTAACTTCGAGGATGATAGTCAGTTATAATCTGTTTTAAGTAGTCCCTGTCCAGGTGGGTATATATTTCTGTGGTAGTAATCGACTCGTGCCCAAGCATTTCCTGTACTGCCCGCAAATCTGCCCCCCCTTCTAATAAATGAGTGGCAAAAGAGTGGCGAAAGGTATGCGGACTTACACTTTTTTTTAAACCAATATTTGTTGCCAGGTTTTTAATAATGGTAAACACCATTACCCGGCTAAGGTTTTTGCCCCTGCGATTAAGAAAAACATAGTTTTCAAACCCCTTTTGTATAGCTATATGCACGCGTACCTCATCTACGTATATCCGCACATATTTAAGGGCCTCTTTCCCAATAGGCACAAGCCGTTCTTTATTTCCCTTGCCCAATACTTTTAAAAAGCCTATTTCCGCAAACACATTGCTTATCCGCAGCTCAACCAGTTCGCTTACTCGCAAACCGGAGCTATACAATGTTTCCAGCATAGCCCTGTTACGCATCCCTTCGGGGTTAGAAAGGTCTATAGCCGTAAGCAGCGCCTCTATTTCGTTATAACTTAAGGTATCGGGCAGCTTTCTGCCCAGTTTTGGGGCGTCTATAAGCGCGGAGGGGTCGATGGAGATAACATCTTCCATCAACAAAAATTTAAAAAACGATTTTATGCCCGATAGCAGCCTCGCCTGGCTGTGCGGGGCCAATTTCTCATCATTTTTCGCCTCATTTACATCTTCCAGGAAATTCTGTATATGGCTCAACTCCACTTTTTGGGGCGAGACATTAATATTGTTCTTTTCTAAAAACTGTCTTAGTTTTACAATATCATGAATATAGGCTTCCACCGAGTTTGGTGAAAGGGATCGTTCTAACTGCAAATAATTTTTAAATTGCCTTATCAGTATATCCCAGTTCATAACGTAAAATTACTAATATAAACATGAAAATACTTATACTAAATGGCCCCAACCTTAACCTTTTGGGCATAAGAGAACCGGGGATATACGGGGCCGAAGCTTTTGATATGTACCTGACCGGTTTAAGACATCAGTTCCACGAGGTGCACATTGATTATTACCAGTCCAACGTGGAAGGCGAGCTTATTAACAAACTGCACGAGACAGGCTTTACCTACGACGGCATTATATTTAACGCCGCCGCCTATACGCATACCTCTGTGGCCATCTCGGACGCCATAGCGGCCATTAAAACACCTGTTATAGAAGTGCACATATCTAACGTCTATAAAAGAGAAGAATACAGGCAGGTGAGCCTTATCAGTAAAAACTGTATAGGAGTAATTACAGGCTTCGGCATGGAAAGCTACAAGCTTGCTTTGTTACACTTTATTTCAATTTCAGCAAAACAGTAATGATCTCCTTTTACCCTGGCCCTTCTAAAATATACCCCGAAGTAGCCTCCTATTTGCAGGACGCTATAAAGGAAGGGATATTGAG
>Ga0302315_10002454_pt1 | contig 17525 bp, 16 predicted proteins | sample III_Palsa_N3_1_FD_200532 | JGI IMG/M metagenome (GOLD analysis project Ga0302315, IMG submission 200532) | Peat permafrost microbial communities from Stordalen Mire near Abisko, Sweden - III_Palsa_N3_1 | ecosystem: Environmental > Terrestrial > Soil > Palsa > Peat permafrost | place: Sweden... | reverse complement strand
ACCCAGGAATTGCTGGAAGCGGTTGCCAAGCTGGTCGAAAAAAGCGGGATCGAAGCGTGGCAGGCATTGGACCCGAAAGACTTGCTGGGCGACGATGCGGAACACTATGTGAAGAACAAAGACACGCTGGATGTCTGGTTCGATTCCGGCAGCACGCACCAAACGGTGCTGCGCGGTTCGCACGCGCAGCAATCGCATTTCCCTGCGGATATCTACCTGGAAGGCTCGGACCAGCATCGCGGCTGGTTCCATTCGTCATTGCTCGTGTCGTCGATGTTGAATGGCTGCCCGCCGTACAAAGCCTTGCTGACGCACGGCTTTACGGTCGATGGCGACGGCAAGAAAATGTCGAAGTCGCTCGGCAATACGTTAGCACCGCAGAAGATCTCGGACACCTTGGGCGCCGACATCCTGCGCCTGTGGATCGCCTCGACCGATTACTCCGGCGAACTGTCGATCTCCGATGAAATCCTGAAGCGCGTCACCGAAAGCTATCGTCGCATCCGCAATACCTTGCGCTTCCTGCTGGCGAACACCTCCGACTTTGACCCGGTCAAGGATGCAGTGCCGCTGGCCGAGATGACCGAGATCGACCGCTATGCCATCGCGCGCATGGATCAATTGCAGAAAGAAATTCTCGCGCATTACAAAGTCTTCGAATTTCACCCCGTAGTGGCGAAATTGCAGATGTATTGCTCGGAAGATTTGGGTGGTTTTTACCTGGATATCCTGAAGGATCGTCTGTACACCTGCGGCACGACGTCGAAAGCGCGCCGCTCTGCGCAAACGGCGATCTGGCACATCACGCAAGCGCTGTTGCGCGTAATGGCGCCGATCCTGTCGTTCACGACGGAAGAAGCGTGGGCCGTATTCGCCGGCAAGGAAGCCTATGCAGATTCCGGCGAAACAATCTTCACGCAAACCTATTACGTGTTGCCTGCACAAGAGCACGCACAGGCGCTGACCGAGAAATGGGAACGTCTACGCGCGGTGCGCAGCCTTGTGCAAAAGCAACTGGAAGACGTGCGGGTGTCCGGCGCGATCGGTTCGTCGCTACAAGCAGAAGTTGATCTGTATGCGGACGGCGGTTTCTATGACGAATTGTCCAGCCTCGGCGACGACGTGAAGTTTGTGATGATTGTGTCGCGCTGCGATGTGCACAATTTGGATAACCCTGATGTTGAAGCACGAAGTGCTTCATTCTCAAAAGACCCGGCCGAGATTCAAAAGCAAGAACTTTTTGCGCGTGACATCGCGAATCTCTACGGCACTTCTACTAGGGCCAAACTGCATGTAAAGGCATCCACGCACGAAAAATGTGAGCGTTGCTGGCATTATCGGGCCGATGTCGGTGCCGATGCAGCGCACCCAGGCATTTGCGGACGTTGTGTCAGCAATCAATTCGGCGCTGGCGAAGCACGGCCGTTTGCATAGTATCCGCAAAATTGTGAGTGTTATGTCCCCAAAGCAAAGCGGGGAAGTGTCAAATATGTCCGTCATTCCCGCGTAGGCGGGAATCCATAGTGAGCCTGCAATTCAATCGGCTCTTGGATTCCCCCGTACGCGGGAACGACGGAGAAGTATTTGGAATTTACAGAAATATCCGAAGCGTGCTGAATAAATACGGATAAACTCCTCGGTTCGTTATTACGCAACAATTCAAAATGAAGATCTACTTTTCATAACAAGCCAAATATGTCCAACAAAAACCGTTTCTCGAACAAACCGAATGACAGCCTGACTCCGTGGCTAGGCATCTCCTTCATCGTGATCCTGCTGGATCAATTGATTAAAATCACGATTTCGAAATTGTTCCACGAAGGTGAGTTGTACCGCGTCACGTCATTTTTCGATATTACCTTCGTCTACAATAAAGGCGCTGCGTTCAGCTTCCTGGCTACCGAATCGGGCTGGCAACGCTACGTGCTGACCGGCCTGGGCCTGGTGGCGGCTTTTGCGATCATCTACCTGCTCAAGCGCAATGCCGGCAAACGCCTGTTTTGCTGGGCACTGGCCTTGATACTCGGCGGCGCATTGGGCAATGTGATCGATCGCGTGATGTATGGCAAGGTTATCGATTTCCTGCTGTTCCACCTTGGTAGCTGGAGCTTTCCGGCCTTCAACGTGGCCGATAGCGCGATCACCATCGGCGCCATCCTGTTCATTTTGGATGAGCTGCGGCGTGTGAATCAATAGGCAGTTGAATAGCCGGTTGCATTGATACCCTAGTACCGTTACAGTAGCACCGTTAGCATTTCGGGAGTGATGATGGAACTCGCTGGCAAAAGAATCGTTCTTGGCTTGACCGGTGGCATTGCCTGTTACAAAGCCGCCGAATTGGCGCGCGGGCTGACCAAGGCCGGAGCCTCCGTGCAAGTCGTGATGACGCAGGCGGCAATGCAATTCATTACGCCGATGACCATGCAGGCGCTCACGGGTCACCAGGTTTATTCCGACCAATGGGATGCGCGCATCGACAACAACATGCCGCATATCGATTTGACGCGCGATGTCGACGCCATTTTGATCGCTCCCTGCTCCGCCGATTTCATGGCCAAATTGGCGCACGGCCAGTGCGACGACCTGCTGTCCACATTATGCCTGGCACGCCCGGCAATCCTGCCGATGATGGTGGCGCCGGCCATGAATGTCGAGATGTGGCAAAACGCCGCGACGCAACGTAATGTGAAACAATTGAAGGAGGACCGCATCGGCGTTCTCGGCCCGGAAGCCGGCGAACAAGCCTGCGGTGAAACCGGCATGGGACGCATGCTGGAGCCGGGGCAAATCCTGGAAGAGCTCATCGCCACCTTCCAGCCGAAAATCATGATCGGCAAGCGCGTGTTGATTACCGCCGGCCCGACTTTTGAGCCGATCGACCCGGTACGCGGCATCACCAATCTGTCCTCAGGCAAAATGGGTTACGCGATTGCGCGTGCCGCACGCGAAGCCGGTGCCGACGTCACACTGATTTCCGGCCCCACCGCGCTGGCGACACCGCATGGCGTGCAGCGCATCAATGTGCAAACCGCAGAGCAAATGCATGATGTCGTCATGTCGCATGTGAGCGGCCAGGATGCATTCATCGCGGTCGCTGCAGTTGCCGACTGGCGCGTTGCCAACGTCAGCGAACAAAAGTGGAAAAAGGGCGAAGATGGAGCTGTGCCGAATTTGCAATTCGAACAGAACCAGGACATCCTGGCCGATGTCGCCGCCTTGCCTAATAAACCCTTTTGCGTCGGTTTCGCCGCCGAGTCGGAAAATCTGCTCCGCAACGGGGAAGCCAAGCGCAAGAAAAAAGGTGTCCCACTGTTGGTCGGTAATATCGGTCATCGCACCTTCGGCAAAGATCAAAATGAGTTGATGCTGTTCGACGATAACGGCCACACTCATTTACCGCTGGCCGACAAGCAAAAACTGGCACGCCAGTTGATCTCGGAAATCGCGCGGCGCATGAGTTGAGGCGATGCTGCGTTATGCCGGCGTAGCCATGATTGGCGCTTATCAGCGCTACCTGTCCCCAAGAAAAGGTTTCCGTTGCGCGTATGGCACGTTACACGGCACGGGAACTTGCTCCTCGATTGGTAAAAGAATTATGCGGGAGCAAGGCGTATTCGCCTTCTTTCGTTTAATGCCAGATCAATTCGCTGCCTGCAAGTCGGCCGCGCAGAATCTCGATCAGGAGCGGGAAGAGGAGCGCAAACGCCGTCGTGAACAACGTGACAAACTTGATTGCCTTGACTGCGATCCAACCGATTGCATGGACATATCGGAATGTGGAAACGGCGCGGATTTCGGAAGCTGCGGTGACTTCGAATGCAGCCACGACGATTGAACAGATAGAAAACCTTAATTTCACCTATTTATCCATGAAAAATATAGACGTAAAAATCCTCGATGCGCGCATGAAAGAACAACTGCCTGCCTACGCAACCGAAGGCAGTGCCGGCCTCGATTTACGCGCCTGCCTGGATGCACCGTTGACGATCAGACCCGGAGAAACGCATTTGATCCCGACCGGCCTGGCTATCCATATCGGCGATCCCGGTTATGCGGCGATGATCCTGCCGCGTAGCGGCTTGGGACATAAACACGGTATCGTGCTGGGGAACTTGGTCGGCTTGATCGACTCTGACTACCAGGGCCAACTCATGGTTTCGACCTGGAATCGTGGCAGCACTGAATTTACCCTGAACCCGATGGACCGCCTCGCGCAACTGGTGATCGTGCCGGTTTTGCAAGTTGGATTCAATATTGTCGACGATTTTGATATCAGCGAACGTGGTGCCGACGGCTTCGGCAGTACCGGCAAACATTAGTCGCACAGGAAACCATATGCCTTTTACTCGCTACCCGGTGATACGTCAGTTGCAACGACGCGGCATCGGATTGACAACAGTTTTGCTCCTGCTGGCCTTGACTCTCGGCGCCTGCGAAACGCCACCGCCGGCCCCATCCGTGCCGGTCGTGGTGGCGCCGGTTACCCCGCCGCCTGCGCCCGTGGATACCTCCAAGTTGGAGCGGGAAGCGGCATTTCGGGAAATGGTTGCGTTGCAGGACCGCCTGTATCGTGTCGCGGCACCTATCCTGGTCAACAACCCCTCGCTGTGCCGGCATAATGCACGCAATCTGCTCGGCTTTACCGCCAAGAACAAGTATTCCTATTCAAGCGACTATATCGACAACGCGCAGAAAATCCTGGGCCTTGACGAACAACTTCAAATCACCGGTGTCATGAGTGGCAGCGGTGCTGACAAAGCGGGCGTGCAAAATGGTGATAAATTGGTTGCAGTCAATGGCATCCCTTTGCCCCAAGGCCAAAATGCAGAGCATCAAGCCGGTGTCATATTGACGCCGCAAATCAGCGAACATACCTCATTCAACCTCACCGTTAATCGGGCCGGCTCGGATATGTCCGTCAAAGTCCCGTTGACGCACGCCTGTGCGTTTATTGTGGTGCTAGGCAATACCGATCATGTGAATGCGTATGCGGACGGAATCAGGGTCATGGTCACCAAGGGCATGATGCATACCGCTAAATCGGACGACGAACTGGCCTATGTGTTAGCCACGGAAATGGCACACAACATATTGGGACATGCGAACAAACAACACATGAGCGCAACGATTGCCGCGATCATCGACAACTTGGATCGCGTCCACCCTGAGGCGGAAACTCCAGATGGAATTTCCGCCATTAAACCGTCGACTCAGGAGCTCGATGTGGCTGCCGACAGATTGGGGCTCTACATGGCGGCACGCGCAGGTTTCGCGCTCGACAGTGCCGGGCCGTTCTGGTCAAGATTGGCAGTAGAATACCCATCGACGGTCGCTGACTCTTATACCGCAACCCACCCAATCAGCGCCTATCGCCTGGGAGCGATTGCGAAAGTGTCCAATGAAATCAAATCCAAGCAGGCGGCAAGGAAATCGTTGACGCCGTGAATTTCGACGACTGCCGTCAGGCTTGTGATTCCATGGCCGCCTCGATATCGGCAAGTTGAAGTTCCGGCGCGAAGCGCAGGATAAAGTCGGTCGTATACGAACGCAGGTAGGCGCCGCGCCGCACTGCCAGGCGTGTCACGTTCTGGGCGAACAAATGGGTCGCATCGATCGGACGCAAACCCTTTTCGCGCCCATGCTCGACTGCCATCGAGGCGACAATGCCGACACCCAAGCCGAGCGAAACATATTTCTGGATGACGTCCGAATCCATTGCCGTCAGCACGATATCGGTGGTGAAACCCGCTTTATTGAACGCGGCGTCGATATGACTGCGGCCGGTAAATCCAAGGTCGTAGGTAATCAGGGGGTAAGATGCCAATTGCTCCAACCCGATCGATTCATAGCCCAACAGCGGATGCCCTTCCGGCACCACCACGACGTGATTCCAGCGATAGCAAGGGAAGGAAATCAGGTCGTCGAACTGGCTCAAACCTTCAGTGGCAATCCCGATATCGGCCTTGCCGGACAAGACCCATTCGGCGATATGTTCTGGTGAACTCTGTTGCAAGGCGACGCGTACTTCGGGAAAGGCGCTGCGAAACGACTGCACCACTTCAGGCAATACGTAGCGCGCCTGGGTATGGGTGGTGGCGACCGTCAATGTACCCTTGGTTTCGCCTGAATACTCTTCACTCGCCTGCCTGAGATTTTCGGCTTCCAGCAGCAGGCGATCGATTATCGGCAATATTCCTTTGCCAGGGTTAGTCAAGCCGGTCAATCGCTTGCCATTGCGCTCGAAAATCTCGACTCCCAATTCTTCTTCCAGTTCCCGAATCTGGCGGCTGACACCAGGTTGCGAGGTGAACAAGACATTCGCCACTTCGGTCAGGTTATAACCGCGACGTGCCGCTTCGCGGATGGAGCGCAATTGCTGGAAATTCATCTCATATCCTCGTTATTACCAATTCAAATAATGAGATTGAATAATTACATTAAATTCTTATAAGTAGAACGAACTTAAATGCATGTTCTTATACGATTTTTGCATATTGAATTCTTGCCCCTTCGATCAACTTCAATAATAAGGAGAGACCGAATGGCCAATCACCGATGCCGGATTCGGCGTTGATATGGCCCAATTCGCCAGCACATAGGAAATCCGCGCCCCAGATCTCGGCCCAGATACGGGCACGCTCACTGGCCATCCACGGGTCATTCCGGCTACCAACCAACAAGGCGGGTTGCGCCAATGGGCCTGTCTGCATCATGTCGGCAAGACCAAATTTTTCGGGATCGGCCGGGGCCACCAATAACATGCCGATTAAATTCGGCGCGCCCTGCGCGGCAGCACGCACTGTTGCAAGGCACCCAAAACTGTGCGCTACCGCGATGGTCGGTTGCGTAGAGCGACGCAATACTTCCTGAAAGCGGTCGCACCAAACGTCCAGATTCGGCGTATGCGGGTCATCTTGATCAACCCGCTCAAAAGATGGATATAAGCGTTGCCAGCGCGACTGCCAATGTGCATGCTCACTCCCATGCAAGCCGGGAACAATCAAGACGCGCTGTGCTGACAAATTGTGCTGTTGCATTTCACCCTGCATCAGGTTGCGAAATGATGGGAACACCGGGGAAAAAGTGGATTGCGGCTCCATGCATGCGAATCACCTATTGAATCACTAAAAAAGGATGGCAGTGACGATGCCCTCAGATTAAAGAGATTGGAACAGGAATAGAAGGAATGCTTTCGCGATTCTTTATGCGATTTTCAGCTATTAAGGAAGTCGTGCCAACATAAATCTTCCATGCATTACATCAACTAGGATACGTTCCGGCTGGAAATTGGTGCTGCTAACCGATCGGATTAACGGAAAAACATCGGGATCAACACGACAGCCCAGGTTGCGGCGGCCAATCCAAGTGACAAGAATACGGCAGCGCTGCCGAAGTCCTTGGCATTCTTGGACAAAGGATTGCGCTCCAGCGAAACGCGGTCGACCACTGCTTCCACAGCGGAATTGATCAATTCGACGATCAGTACCAAGACAAACACGCCGATCAGCATTAATTTTTCAACCGCGGAAACCGGTAACAGTAATGCAATAATGGTCGCGCAGACGACCAGCACCAGTTCCTGGCGGAACGCATGCTCCATGCGCCAGGCGGCCTTGAATCCTTCAATGGAATAGAAAAAAGCAGAGAAAATGCGCTTCAAGCCGCTTTTACTCTTGAATTCGCTGACTGGTTCTTTGATGCTGACAGGTTCTTTGACGTTATTCATATGATCCTAATTGGGCATTTTCGCTGCGCATGCAGCGTCTGAAATATTCCGCCGAAAAAGTCCGGCGTTCATGTGCATTGATCCGGTTGCCTTACACCAGCGGTCTCGCAATTAATCTCTTGCCGTCACAGCCAACGAGTTATCCGCCTGCTTCGTCAGGGCCACAATATTGAACATCCGGGTGAAATTCGTGCAAAAGATTGGGCAGTGGGATTTTAACAGGACATGCACTTTCCCACCGATCACAAAATATCTGCAAATAGGGCATGCAGCCAAAAATCCTTTTTCCACGAAACAATTTCATCAAGTCTTTTTGATTTTTTCACATTGTGGTATAACTAAGATATTGCATCGCACCAACCACAATATGAAAACCGAGTCTTCCATCGAGTCCGATAAAACATCAATCCAGGTCATTGAGCGGATGGTATCGCTGCTGGATGCATTGGCACTTCACCCCGACCCGGCCAGCCTGAAAGAATTGTCGATTGCCACAGGTTTGCATCCATCAACCGCCCACCGCATCCTCAACGATATGGTGCTGAAACGCTTTGTCGATCGCGCTGAGCCGGGAACCTATCGCCTCGGCATGCGCTTGCTGGAGCTGGGAAATATCGTCAAGAGCCGCTTGAACGTGCGTGAAGCAGCATTGGAGTTCATGCGCTTGCTGCATCGTAAAACCAACCAAACGGTCAATCTGTCAGTCCGGCAAAGCGATGAAATCGTGTATATCGATCGTGCCTTCTCGGAACGCTCGGGGATGCAGGTTGTGCGGGCCATCGGCGGAAGAGCGCCCTTGCATTTGACTTCCACCGGCAAACTATTCCTGTCGGTCGACGATGCAAAAGCGGTGCGTTCCTATGCGACTCGCACCGGCCTGTCAGGCCACAACAAGAATTCGATCACCGATTTGACCAAGCTTGAACGCGAACTCAGCCTGGTACGAGCGCGCGGTTACGCTCGCGACAATGAAGAACTTGAACTCGGCGTGCGCTGCATGGCCGCCGGGATACGTGACGATTCAGGGAAATTGATCGCCGGGCTTTCGATCTCTGCCCCGGCTGATCGCTTGCAAGAAGATTGGCTGGAAGACTTGATCAGTACCGCCAACCAGATTTCAGAAGTCTTGGGTTTCGTGCCTGCATAGCCGCGCAGAGCGCGATAAATAAAGGGGCAAATAAAAAAGGTGAACCACAGTTCACCTTTTTTATTAAACGGATATCAGGATGCTTGTCTACATTGCTGCCTGTTGAGCACCGGCCAAATGCGCTGCAGTTGTGGCCTTGACAGCTTCCAGCCACTTGCGAATACGGCCGGCATCCGCTATGCGAGAATCCTTACCCTTGGAATCGAGGAACACCATGATGATTGCACGCCCTTCTATCATGGCCCGCATCACCATGCAGTGACCAGCTTCATTGATATAGCCAGTCTTTTGCAACAGGATGTCCCAGGTCGGATTGGAAACCAAGTGATTGGAATTCGCGTATTGGAGCTCACGGCCACCCGCAGCGACTACATACCGGGAGTCGGTTGAAAATTGGCACAAGAGCGGTTCTTGGTGCGCAGCCGCCACCAATTTCGCCAAATCGCGCGCGCTGGCGACATTTTGACTGGAGAGGCCGGTCGGTTCGACATAATGGGTATCATTCATTCCCAGCGCCTTGGCCTTGGCATTCATGGCTGCTACTGCTGCTGCCAATCCACCCGGGTAATTACGTCCCAAGGCGGAGGCTGCGCGATTTTCCGAACTCATCAATGCGATATGCATCATATCCGCACGAGACATGCGTACGCCCGGACGCAAACGCGATGAACTGTTTTTCTCGCGGTCGATATCCTCGTCGGTTATCTCCAGGATTTCCGTCATGTCTTGTTTGGCTTCGACCACCACCAGCGCAGTCATCAACTTGGTGATGGAAGCGATCGGCAAGGCAACTTCGGAATTCTTGTCCAGCAATACCTGCGAATTGGATTCATCGAAGACCAGGGCGACGCTCGACTTCAGATCCAGGTCGTCCTTGGTGCGATTCAAGCCCTCTTGATCGCCGACGCTAGGTACGGCATAGGCTGGCGCATAGGCAACGCGCTGAACCGCCACATGACGGTGGCCGTGTACATAGGTGACGTGCTGTCTTGGGGAGGTCGATGCCACCGGCGCATGATGTCTGACCCGGTGTTTATGACCGACGACCTTGCTGCTTTCCGGTTTTGCCTGCACGTCATCTGCTGACGCATCATCCGCAGCAAATGCCTGCGCGATGCCAACTTGAAGGAAAAGAATTGAAACAAACAGACCTAACGCGGACTTAACCATCTGCGACTCCCTGACTTTTGCGGACTACAATTTATCTTGCAGTGTAGCAAAATTGCGAAAATTCGCAAGTAAATTAGGTAGTTAGCTCAATAAATTAAACAATTGTCTCATGATAAATTTCCATAAAAGCAACTCTCATTTTTATTGCAGATCACGATCCTCAATGGCGAATAGGTCGCTGGAGAAAATTATAGCTTTTTTTCAACAGCAATTACTCCAGAAATTTGGCGAATCCGGCAACTGATTCCCGCTCCGTTGCCAAGGTATTTTCAATCTTGTCCGGATCGGCGTACCCGAGAGACATGCCGCAGACCACTCGTTCATTATCCGGAATTTGCAGCACCTCGCTAATCACCTTGTGATATTGCGTAAATGCCGCCTGAGGACAGGTATCGAGTTTGCGACCGCGCGCGGCAACCATGACATTTTGCAGGAACATGCCATAGTCCAGCCATGAGCCCTGCTCCATCACGCGATCCATCGTAAAAATGAGGCCCACCGGCGCATCGAAAAATGCATAATTGCGGCCGTGTTGGGCATGCATGCCAGTTTTATTTTCGCGCGTCAGGCCCAGCAATGCATACAGATCCCAGCCTATTTTGCGACGTCGATCGATATAGGGAGAAACCCATTCGCGCGGATAATAATTATATTCCTCGGTATGCTGGCTGGAACGAATCGGATCGGCATAGATATCGAGAATTGCCCGGCTCAACTTTTCCTTCGCTTGCCCGGTCAATACGTAAACTTTCCACGGCTGCGTATTGGTGCCTGACGGCGCGCGCGCGGCCACTTCGAGAATTGCCGCAATATCTTCCCGTGCAACCGGCTGCGGCAGGAAGGCGCGGATCGAACGGCGCGAGGTGATGGCTGCATCGACGATTTGTTGTTCGGTAGTTTTTATCATAGGAGAATCGAATTCAGTAAAGTCCGCATGTTGAGGGGAATGGCGCTCGGCTTGCGCGTCTCACGGTCGACATAGACATGCACAAAGTGGCCCTGGGCCGATGCAGTTTCTTCGCCTTGCCGGAAAATACCAAGATCATAGCGCACGCTGGAATTACCCAACTTCGTCACACAGACCCCCACGCTGATGCGGTCCGGGAAAGCCACCGACGCAAAATAATTGCACTGCGTTTCGATCACCAATCCGATTACCGCACCATGTTCGATACCGAGCACGCCATGCGTTATCAGAAAACGATTAACCGCCGTATCGAACCAGCTATAGTAGACGACGTTATTCACATGCCCATAAGCGTCGTTATCCATCCAGCGCGTATCGATGGCTTCGAAGTGGCGAAAATCGCCACGCTTTTTTGCTTCAGGTTTCATTTATTTTCTCACGACAAACGCGACGCCCGCCACCGCCAACATCATACCAACTAATCCGGCGATGCCGAGTGTCTCGCCAAACATTAACCATGCCATGACGACGGTGGTTGGCGGCGTCAAGTACAGCAAACTGGTTACCGTTGTCGCCGCATTCTTGCGGATCAGCGCGAACAATAAAAATATCGCGCCAATCGACAATGCCAGAATCGACCACAACAGCGCAACAAAAAATTGCGGCGTCCAGATTACTTGCGATAAGGTCAAATCAAGATGCTCAAACGCGATGGCAAATGGCAGCAACACCACAACCGAAGCGACAAATTGAATCAAGGTTCCCGTGCGTAAATCGAAATGCGCGCAATAGCGCTTTTGATATAAAGTTCCCGCCGTGATCGACAGCAACGCCATGAGGCAAAGCGCAATGCTGGCGGCGGATAAACCGGCAAAGTGAATTTTATTCGACACAACCAACGCCACGCCGCACAAGCCGAGCACCAGGCCCGCCCATTGGCGCGGCCGCAGGGATTCGCCGATCAGGGGTGCTGCAAATGCGGTAATAATCGGCTGCATGCCGACAATCAAGGCAGATATCCCCGCCGGCATGCCGAGTTTGATCGCACACCAAACACCGGCCAGATAACCTGCCTGCATCAGCACTCCCGCAAAGGCAATATGACGAATCCGGCCGACCGGCCAAGGCGCCCGCATCAGCAAAACCAGGGGCGCCAGGATGCATAGCACACCGGCAAAGCGCAATAGCAGGAAAGTCAGCGGCGGCGCATAGGGCAAGCCGAATTTGGCGACCACGAAGCCTGTGCTCCAGAGGAACACAAAGAACCAGGGCATCGATGCAATCCATGGGCTTCGCCGAGGCGCTATAGGCGGGGTAAATGATTCGGCTGCGGAGGGCATGGCTGACACTTCATATAATTGGACCTTGCAACACGCCTTAGCGCGTTCAGGTGGGAATGAACAATTGCTCTTTTAATTGGTCAAAAATTATGCCGGTACTTTGCACCATCAATTTGCGCAATCAGATCACTCCATATTGACGCAAAGACATGCACTACGGGCCGGCTCACAGTTTATCACGGGCAATGATTATTGAAATTTGCCTTGAAAAACCGTTTGAGGGAAGGTTTTAGATGTAATTCCAATGCCTAGTGGAAATAATAAAAAAATATTTGATGCGTTGCAGTAAAAGCCTATTGACATGACTGTATTTGGCCCTAAAATAGCCGTTGTTGCAGCGCACAAACCATGACATGGTTGCACCGTCCGCGCACCGTCCGATTTGATTATCATCCTACAAGGAGAAATTCGATGTTTGCTATCCCAGAACAGTTTTCGAATGCCACTAAAGCCAATTTCGAAGCCCAGATTGCATTGCTGACGGAATTGACCAACAAGACGTTTGAAAGCGTCGAAAAGATTGTTGATTTGAACATCAACGTCGTTAAAGCATCGCTGGAAGAATCCACAGCGACGGCCAAGCAATTGCTGGGCGCCAAAGACCCACAAGAATTTTTCACGTTGAGCGCAGCACAAGCTCAACCAAACGCCGAAAAGGCCCTGGCCTACGGCCGCCATCTGGCAACGATCGCTTCATCTGCACAAGCTGAATTTACCAAGGCAGCAGAAGCGCAAATCGCTGAAAACAGCCGCAAGGTTGTCGCATTGGTTGACGAAGTCACGAAAAACGCTCCAGCCGGTTCGGAAAGCGCCATCGCCTTCATCAAGTCGGCAATCGGCAATGCAAGTGCAGGTTACGAACAATTCAGCAAGACCACCAAGCAAGCTGTTGATGCAATCGAAACCAATTTGAACACTGCAACCACCCAGTTCGTTCAAGCTGCTGAGAAAACCACCAGCCGTGCGAAAAAGGCTGCGTAATTTGTAATTTGGTCGCTTGTATCGATTAGTGTGACTACTCCCTGGAGTAAGCGCCTAATTCGAAAGACAAAATGCTCTGATTTTATCGGAGCATTTTTTTACGCGTTCAAAACTGTTCTGGTTTTATGCAGCGCTTCTCAACTTGCTGATCAACTGCTCGATGCGCTTAGTGGTTGCCTGATCCACCGCACCGGCAAGGTTGCACAGATCTTTCAGCAAATCCAGCTTATTGGTCGACGCGCCGGTTTTAAGCGTCGATTTCAGCACCTCGACCTGCATTTGCAAGCGTTCGCGCGCCAATTCGGCCGGGCTTTCGATCCCACATAATATTTCGAGGCGCAATAAATTTTGCAGCAACACGTTGCGGTTATTTTCCAGGCTGGCGCGGTACGGCGCATCCTTGGACAGCAACGCCTGCAAGCCTTTTTCAAAGCGATTGCGCAAGATACGTTCGACATCGTTCGCGAGCTTGGGCATTGCTTGCCATTGCTCCAGGCTTGCCGGTGCGGCATCCAGTTGATCAAGCAGCGCCCGCTCCAGCGCCATGCACAAACGCATTTTGTCGAGCAAGGCATTCATCTCACGCTCGACGGCAAGACGCTTGGCAGCGTCGAGTTGTGCTTGCAATGCGCTTACAGCAGCTTGGAATCGGCCTTCGATCTGGCTTTCCTGCGCGCGTGGCACCGGCCCAACTTTGCCCCAGGCATCCTTGATCTCCCGCAACGTCTTTGCAATCTCCGCAACCGGCTCCGCAAGCGCTGTTTCCAGCTTCTCGCACAGGCTTTCTTTATCGGCCAGATGCCGTTTTCTATCGGCATCCGCTCCAGCGGCAACTTCCTTGCGTTTGGCAAACAAGGCATCACAGGCGGAACGGAATTTTTGCCACAAGGCTTGCTCGATCCTGCGTTCCAGAGGCAAGGATTTTGCCCGTTGCTGCCAACGCTCTTGCAGCACGCGGATGGTATCGAGGGTGTTGCGTTCAGTTGGATTCAACGCCAGGGCTTCGGCAATCAAGCCTTCGCGCAATGCAACTTCCGCCTGCTGTTGCTGGGCCAAGGGCTTCTTCAGCAGTTGCAGGCTTTGCTCGAATTCACTATCGAGCCGCTTCTTATCCTTGCGATCGATGCTGCCAAGTCGTTGCCACGCTTGCCCAATCTGGGCACAAAAAGTAGCGACCGCTTTCCAATCCACGGTGGATGCATTGTCGTCGCCGCATTGTGAGGACGCCGCAAATTGCCTGACCTCCGCCACGATTGCTTCTGCCTTGTGCAAGTTGGCTTGCCGCTCTTCTCCCAGCCTTTTAAAATGTGCTGCGGCTGGCGCATAGGCGAGCGTGCATGCCGCGTCGAAGCGTTCCCACAAGTCTTTGCTGGATGGCCCTGCCGAACTATCGAGCGACTTCCAGCGATCACGCAAGCCACCCACCTTCTTTGCCAAATCCGTGACCGGCAAGGATTTTGCGGGCAACTCTTCCGCTGCCCGCAATAATTCTTCGCGTGAGATATTGCCGCCCCACTTGGCCCAGCCTTGCAAGTGGCTCAATTCTGCGCGTAATTTCACGAGTTGCGCATTTTGTTCCGCGTTCAAGCGCACACCCTCTGTCGAACGCAGCTGTTTGTCGATTTCAACGGCGGCACGCACCGCGCCTTCTTGCAATGCCTTTTCCATCGTCTCGATGGCTTCGCTGACGTTGCTACTACCGCTGCGATCCTTACTTGTGACCTTATCCGCGGCTTTAGGTGTCACGATCTGCTGCGGACGCAAGGCCGCAATCCGTTGCAACAGGCTATCGAAGCGCGTTTGCAGGGCTTGCGCAGCGGCATCGTCAGGGAGCGGCGGAAGGGCCGACCACGCACTCTTCAGCTTTTCCTCTTTCAAGCCGGTTTGTGGGTCGATATCTTCCCAGCGTTGCAGCATATCCTGTCTCGCCTGGAGTGCTTGCTGGATTTCCGCCAATGAGTTCAGCACGGACTGGAATTCTCGGTGCTGAGCTGAAAATTCGGTCAACAGGTTTTTTGGCAAAGAAGGCGCTTCCGGCGCGGCCAGAGATTGCGCCATTTCCTGTTCGATTTTTTCCAGCGCGACTGCTACCTCGGCGTGCGCCATCCCGCTCGCGTTGCTTGCCAATTCACGTAAATGGGTCACACCGTCGATAACCGAACGCTGCAATTGTGCTTGCGCCTCAAGTCGCTGACGCAACAGGGAGCGCGCATCCTCAAACGCCTTGGCGATTGCCGGCGACGGTGTGCCGACCAGTTGCCAGGCGCGATCCAAATCCGCCACCAGATTCGGCAACAGCACCAGCTCATCGGCCAACTTCTGCGCCGCTTCCACGTAATGCTGAGCCTGTTGCTCGCGTTGCTGTTCCGCTGACAATGCATCCAGGCGAGCTTGCATCAATTTTGCGACCCGCCGGTCGGCCTTGCGCATCGGCGGCAACACGCGCTCCAGCATGACTTTGGAGTGCACGCTTTCGGCTGCAATCAAGCGGGCATCGGCAAACTGGCATTGCAGAATGAATTCAACCGCAGCCAATTCTTCTCCGCTCAATGCCCTCGCCTGCTGTAAAGCGATCTCTTTATCTTTGGCCGGCGCCGGTTCGACTACGGCCTCGCGATCTCGGGTTGGCGTTGGCGCAGGAGAATTGGCGGGGCGCTTGAAGAAATAATCGAACATATTGGCGTGTCAATTGAGCGGGGAAAAACAACATGATAGCAAGTCCTCACGCAGCGCACCGATTTGCACTAGCGGAAGGAGGAATTTCAATGATTTAACGACCTTGGGCGATATCAGAGACTCTCGCCCAATTGTTGCGAGGCTACTGCCGCGCGTCGATGCTCGCTAACCGCAGCCAGGCCGTAATGGGTAAACCACAGGCCGGAAAACGTGAAAACCAACACGTACAAGCAAATCGACAATGCGGCAAAGAACGGGAATAACACGATCGAGATGGTGCCGCCCAGCCACAGCAGGGAAGGCGCGACACCTAAAATGCCGGTGACCGTGCCAATTGCCAACAACTGCCAGCGATGCTGGCGCAACAGCGTGGTCCGCTCCTCGGCATCCGTATAACCGGAGAAAACGTCATACGCTATCACGCGACAAGTCAGCCAACCCCACAAGAGCGGCTGAATCGCGAACCCCACGAAGGGTAACGCACACAGCGGCGTGGTCACTACCCATAGCGCAACAAAAATGAACAGCGAATTGATTGTCACCCACAGCATTCCCGCAAAACTTCCTCCCTGGCGGCGCTCCAATCCCGGATGGTGACGCTTTCCGATATGCCGCACGATGGCAGGCATCGCCATGATGCCGACAAAGATCAATGCGGTGACCACCATCAAGGGCAAAAACAGCCACATTGCAAGTAACGGCACAATGACCGTCTTGAGTGCGGCCAAACCAAACAAGGACAGCCATCGGTTACTCACTGCAAAGCCATCATTCTCTGCAAAATAGCGCTGGATGGCATCGATCACAGGTTGCAATCCCAGCCACAACAAAACACCCCATAGCGCAGTCGCCAGAAAAAACGGCAGGAGCGCCAGAAACAGCATGCGCGGCCTTAACTGGGAGGCAAGACCTCGGCCGAAAGCACGTATTACCGCTTTCATAATAACGGCCCCTTGCAGCATGAGCACATGAATTGACAATCGCGTTCGTCTTCGCCAATCGCGATAAGGGTTTGAAAGCAAGGAAGTCCGGAGAATCGCAAGGCCATAAAACCTGTTAAAAATGACTGTGGGAATGCGCATTCTACGCCCGACAAGGGGGTCTGCGGTTTTGAAAGCCAACGAAGGGTGTAATGAAATGGACGTACGCGGAAAGCAGTGCGCTTGCAACGCAACACCGGCGGTTAAGCACCATTCGGTCCGATAAGACCACATACCTACCCCGGTAAAGTGGACTGTATATTTCTCATACCACTTATGGAGAATGACGACCCGAGTCAACCACTATCGAGTGCAAATAAATCCATCAATGCAATGCCTTTAATATGCATTTTTCAATAGATAATTTCCACCAAAGAGCCTTTATTTCTCACATCATTTATCGATTGACGCTGCAATACTTGTTTTTTGTTTCATGGAATCAAAGTGGTATTTAATTAAACATTAATATATAAAACCACTTGACGATCAATTTTCGAGGTCGCATTCTCCCCTTCAGCTGTAAGTTGAAACAATTCATAAGAAACGCAGCTGTTTGTATAAGTAAAAAGCGTAGCGAGGGGCGTGGGGATTTAGGGAG
>Ga0302315_10002453_pt1 | contig 17533 bp, 13 predicted proteins | sample III_Palsa_N3_1_FD_200532 | JGI IMG/M metagenome (GOLD analysis project Ga0302315, IMG submission 200532) | Peat permafrost microbial communities from Stordalen Mire near Abisko, Sweden - III_Palsa_N3_1 | ecosystem: Environmental > Terrestrial > Soil > Palsa > Peat permafrost | place: Sweden... | reverse complement strand
TAATAGGGGCGCGGATATTCCACATAAGCTGACGTGCGGAGAGCAAATAGCCCAACTGCCGCGCCCGGTTGTTAACTGCACTCTGAGCCAACTTTTCAAGAAGCGCCAGCTCCGAATCCCTGTCCCCAATCACCGTCGCCGAGCTAATCTGCTGCACCAGCGCAGAGTTCACAAACGACGCCTTCCCCAGATAATCCCCCAACTGAAACATCAGGCTTTCATCGGGAGCAATATTGATGGGAGTAACAACCGGCGTGACCGTAGGGACCGACACAGCAGGCGGCGGAGCGGGAGGCGTGACAACAGGTGCCTGCGCCATAGCCGTCTTCAATGAAATAATGGTGGCAGCTATGCCAAATACCGTTTTACAGCGCATGCATGCAGTTTAGCAAAGGCGCAGTTGTTTGTCAAGAAATGTGATATTAACCCATCGAAACCGCTCACAAAAGTGGCATGGATTCCCAGCCCTGGGGTAACCATGGGGCTTCATGCGCAGCGTTACGCTTCAAGACATGGTTGCACCAGGGCTTGAAACCATGGCACCCAGACCTATCTTAAACGCCCAAGCCCCACCGCCGCCCTGACCATATCCCGACAAGCCGGCCCAGCCGCACCTCGACCAGAACCTCCATGCTCCACCACGCAGGCAAACGCAATCTTCGGATGATCGGCCGGCGCATACCCCACAAACCACGAGTGCGTCTGCGCTCCTTCGGCCTTGGTCTGCGCGCTGCCCGTCTTCCCCGCCACCGATACCCCCAGGCCGTCAAAAACACCCCGCGCCGTTCCCTTCTGGGTCACATTAAGGAGCATGACTCCAATAGCCTGGGCCGACGCACTTGGAATTCCCCGCGCATTCTCAGTACCAGCATTCAGACTGAACTCCGGAAGCACACGCTGACCGTCGTTAGCCACCGTCTGAACCACCATGGCCATCTCTAGAGGCGTCACCAGATCTTTTCCTTGCCCATACCCGGAATCGGCCAGATCCGGGCACATCTCGCTTGCCGAAGGCATCAAGCGAAGTCCGAAATCTTCCGTCGCCGTCCGAGCCAGATCCGGCGCTCCCACTTTCAGGCCAAGCTGCGAGAAGTACACGTTGCAGGAAACGCTCATAGCCGACGTCATATTGACCAACCCATGCGGCGGGAACCCGTCTTCATCCGTAACCTTCTTGCGGGAATAGGTCTGACCATCACACTTCCAGATCAAATTGTCGACTTCATGGTTGCAGACCACCGTATAGCTGTCCAGCCCATCGGCCAGGGCCGCTGCCGCCGTAACGATCTTAAACGTGGACCCCGGAGGATAATGTCCATCCAGCGAACGATCCAGACCAGAGGCCGCCGAGGCGCCCGCCGGTGATGGAATCGAAGCGGCAGCCAGAACCTGACCCGATCGTACATCGACAACAGCCATGGCAGCGCCGTCCGACGGCCCAGCCGAGCCTCGGTTGGCAAGTAAAGCGTTGTACGCGGCAGCTTGCAGCGGATAGTCCATGGAGATCGACGCATCGTGGCCCTGTCTTCGCGGCTGAAAGGGCAGGAAGCGATTCCTGTACATATCCACCACGTCGGCGCCGCTGTCATAACCGCGAAGCTCCTGGTCCTCGCCCATCGGATTATCCGGGCCGCGTTCGGCCTCTGTCCTGGCCAGCCAGAGCGCAGTCGCCGCGCCGCCCACAAAGGTGCGCCCGCTGCCGCCGGGCTGACCGTACGCGATGGCCTGCCCGTTTCTATCTAGAACTCTCCCGCGTGGAATGTCCGCCAGAATTGACGTCAATCTTGGATTTTGATGCGGCCGGCTTACATGGTCTGCGTCCGGATTTACAATTGGTCTTGCCGCGAGCTCCTTGTCAAACAGAAGCTGCATCGGGGCCAATCGAACAAGGGCCACTCCAACAAGCAGAACCACCGAAAATCCAACAAAGACCCTGTCCGCAGATTTTCGCCAATCGGCTGTTGCCTTGTCGGTAAGCTCCGGTGGCAGACGCCGCCCGGAAATCGCAAGCAGCGTCCCGATCATAAAATAATCCGTAACAAGGCTGGACGTGCCATGAGCCACAAACGGCAGCGTGACTCCCGTCAAGGGAAATAGTCCCGATACGCCCGCCGTAATCGCACACGTCTGCAAACCTATAAGAACGGTCAAAGCAGCGCCCACAGCCCGGTCAATCGCCGTCGACGCGCGGTTTGCTATCCTCAGTCCCCGGCAAATCAATACGCAGTACAGCGCCAGAACGCACATGCATCCAACCAGTCCCAGTTCCTCACCAAGCGACGCAAAGATCAGATCCGACCCCGCCCTCGGCATCACCGCCGGCAGTCCAAGGCCCAGTCCGCTGCCCGCCAACCCTCCAGTCGCAAAGCCCCAGAACCCATCGGCAAGCTGTGCCCCATGCGGGTCGGCGTTAGACCAAGGCGAAAGCCACATCACGATGCGCGTGTGCAGAAACCCCAGATGCACGATGCTGCCCGCCGCCGCCGCTCCAGCCAGCAGCGCCGCTCCAGTAAGGGGATAGACGAGACGCGAGGTGGTCAGGTACAACAACAATACAGCAGTCCCAAAGATCAATATGACCGGACCAAGATCTTTGACAACCATAAATAGGCCAGCCGTAATCAAACACATCACGGCGATGGGCAGGATGTCGCTCTTGCGCAAGTCGGTGTGCGTGCTTCCCACGGCTCCCGTGCGGTCCACCAGGTATCCCGCCATATACAGGGCCATCAGAACCTTGATAAACTCCACAGGCTCAACCCCGAAGAGTTGGAGTGGAACCCCGCCCGGACCGCGCCCAAAGACCCGCATGAGCACGAGCAGTCCAATGCAAATCCCGGCGCAGATATAGGCGGACCTTCTGAGGTTGATCTTTCGGAACCACGGAGCGAAGGGGAGCATAAATCCGAGGGTGCCGTAAAGCGCAGTGCCCCAGGCCTGACCCGTGTACGAGAAGGAATCGCGGTACGGATCTTTAACATCGAACACCAGGATCAAACCAATTCCGGCTAACAAAGCGACTACGGGAAAGAGGAATTGATCGGCCCTAGGAGCAACTCTCTGCAGAAAGAGATGTATGCTCACAGCCGCCAGTAAAAAGATCAGGCATCCCGTAAAGTAGAGACTGGCCACCTGGATCGATGTCCGTACGACAAGCCGCTTTTCAATACTGGGGGCAACGCTTTCATCACGCATAGCCTTGCTGGAAAGAAGGCTGTGAACGCTGTCATAGGCGCCTTTCTTATCTCCCAGATTGGGTGCACCAAAGAAGTTCGCCAGTTGCGCGGCGCTTAATTTGTTGATGTTGATGGCACGAGCAGGATAGTCGGAAGCGGCCATCTTACCGCCGTACTCCAGCAGCATCCCGGCAGCGAGTACTATAAGCACGAAGGTCAGCAGCATGCGTTCCGGCAGTCTCGCAGGCGCTGTCTGCTCTTTTTTAACCGTCCCAAGACTTCCTAAGAAGTCGCCAAATTTAAACGTACCTTTGAACATTAATGGATACTAGTCTTTACACCGATCAGGAGGCGCAGGTCGCACACGCGCTCACGCAATTTATCGAACACCCGGAGACTTCGGGAGCCGGGTTTAACGAGCTGGCTCTCGAGCTGTTTGCCTATCACTTCGACAGGAGCGCACCGTATCGGACACTCTGCGAGAGCCTGGATATAAACCCCGCATTTGTCACCGACATCACGCAGATCCCCGCGGTTCCGGCGGAGGCCTTTAAAAAGTTCGAACTCACATGCGTCGGACACGAACACGTCGAGCGTGTCTTCTACTCGTCCGGCACCACCGGCGCCGACCGCAGCGCACACTACATGAGCCCTGCCGCACTCGATCTTTACCGAACCAGTCTCAAAAAAGGTTTCCGCTCCTACTTCCCGGAAACCCAGGAGCTATGGGCTCTGGCTGAGCCCGCCGAAACCGCCGTCCATTCCTCCCTCAGCTTCATGCTTCAGGAACTCAAAGCCGCACGCTGGTTCTGGGACGACAGATCAGGCCTTATCGACGCCCTGAATGCCCGCACCCAGCCCGTCACCCTTTTCGGAACGGCCTTTGCCTGGGTGGACCTCCTGGACAACTCAGATACGAACTGGCATCTGCCCGTCGGAACCCGAATCATCGAAACCGGAGGCTTTAAGGGACGAACCCGCGAAGTCCCGCGAGCGGAGCTCTACGAGATGTTCACAGAGCGCCTGGGAGTTCCCGACGACCACTGCCACAGTGAATACGGGATGTCGGAAATGTCCTCGCAGTTCTATTCTACAGGCTCTGCCGGCGTTCTTTACGCCCCGCACTGGCTTAAAACCGTCATTATCGATCCCCTCACAGGACTGGAAGCCGCCGAAGGGAATGCCGGCCTGCTTCGTCATTATGACCTCGCCAACTTGAATTCCGTCTTTCTCCTGCAAACCGAAGATATGGGCGATCGGCAGGATGGGGGATACAGACTGCTCGGCCGCGCAAAAGGCGCCGAAATTCGTGGATGCTCTCTTACCGTGGAGGAACTGTGGACTCAGGACAAAACCCGGTAACGGCAGAGACGATCGGCAGCACATCCTCCCGCCTGCGAGCCGCCGTCACCGAACTTCGGCGGACTCAGACTCGCACCGAGACGGTGGCACTACTGGCAGCCTGGTCTAGAAGCTGGTTCGATCCTGCCTCCGAGGACAGGAAAATGGCCGAGAATATAGGAGGCCCCTTTCCCTATGCCATGGTGCAAGACAACCTGGATGCCCTGCTCCTGTCCATCAACGAGGATACCATCCAGGAACTCATCGATACGGAAGGTGTCCAGGGCGTTGCTGGATACCCTCTCATTGGCCATGTAATCGCCTCTAACACCCCTCTGCTTGCCTGGAGCAGCATCATAAGAGCCCTGATCATGCAGAGCGCGTCTCTGGTAAAGCTCTCGTCGTATGACGACGGCCTATGGATCGATCTGTTTCGAACGTCGCTTGCTCGCATATCCCTCGAACTTTGCGCCTGTCTTGAAGTGTTATCCTGGCCTGGCAGCCAGGACACGCTCAACACAGCGCTCTGTGACTCCGTGGATCTTGTGATCGTCTATGGCTCGGACACGGCTATAGTTGCGTTTGAACGCCTGACCGCAGTTAAAATCCCCATAATTGGGTATGGGCACAGAGTGTCGATAGGAATTGTTGACGATTTTGCTTATGAAAAGGACATAACGGGCTTTGCTCGTGATATAGTAATCTATGACCAAGCCGGTTGTCTTTCGCCGCAGATGATATTTTTTTCCGGAACCGCCGATAATGCGCAGGAGTTTTCCCTCAATCTGGCGAAGCAACTGGCATCCATATGCGAATCTATTGGCAGTTTTGGGCGAGACGCCGGCGCCTTGCATGCGCTGCGCACACACCGACTGATGGCAAGAATGGCGGGCTGTCGCGTTATTGAGGACAGCGAGTCGCGCTGGACAGTGGTCAATGCCGGAACTGCGTCCATTTACCCACCCGGCGGCTATGGTGTTGTTCACGTCCGTCCCATCGAAAAGTTGGCCGACATCCTGCAGTGGACTGAATTATATCTCGGCAAATTGCAGGGATGCGCCATTGCTACTATGAAGCCATTAAACCATAAAGCTTATTCGGGTACCTTTCTTATGGAAATGGGCTTCAGTCGCATCTGCCGTCCCGGAGAGCTGCAGACACCACCAATATCGTGGAGGCAGGACAATCGTTCCGTGCTAAGTTCGCTCGGACCATCGAGATTCTCTTGACTTGATTCTATGTTGTTAGCTATACTATCGCGTCACACATGCCTGGAGATACCTTCTTGAACGCTGCACAGTTAACCATTAGTACCGTACAAACCGAGAAAGGACCCGTGGTATCCGCGTCAGGCGAAGTCGACCTGACCACCGTCGGGTTGCTGCGCGACCCCATTCTCAATGCGGTAACATCAACTGAATCGCCTGCAGTGATTGTCAATCTCACACAGGTAGACTTTATCGACAGCGCCGGCCTTGCCCTTCTCGTGGAAGCCCGTAAACTGCTTTCCCCGGAAGCGAGAACGCTCTACGTGCTGCTGACCAAGGGACGTCAGCCCGAGCGCGTACTTAAGCTTGGACGGTTCGATACAATAATGCGTCTGTCCTATTCCATGGACGACGTTGAATAAGCAGACAGGAAATTGAATTTTATGGCAGATAGCGCCGCAATAGACCTTGCACTTACAGACGACAGCTCACTGGCTGGCTTCCTGGAGCCGCTCGTCGGCCGTGTCGCCCTGCGAGAAGTCACCGGATACTACGGCTTCCCGCTGATCAAGGCCGGTCAGACCATCACGCCCAACATCGCTGAAAAAGCGCTTAGCCTGGGCCGCATGTTTGAACTGACCGAAGCCACGGAACCAGTCTGACTACTGAACCGAGCTAACTATGGAAGATGTTGAATACAGAAACGCCGAGCCGCCCATGGTGGGTATCCTCGCAACCCTGCTCGCCGGAATCATGATCGGCGCCGCCGCCGTAATGCTGGCCAACCAGCAAAACGAACTCGGCGGAATAAAAATGCCCCACTTCGCCGCCGCAGAATGGCGCAACAAACTCGCCGAAATAGTAACAGCGGGTCGAGACCGCATAGTGCGCTCGGTTGATGGGTCGGAATAGAGAGTTCTAAGAGCCCGACCTCCCCAACAAAAAAGGGACACCCCACAGGATATCCCTTTCTTCCCACCTACTTCTTCGTCAGAAACTCAATCTCTGAGATATTGCAGTACCCGTTCGCCGGCCCACGATACCGTAGATACTTATAGGCGATCGTTGGATGCGGCAGTCTCCACAAATACCACCCAGAAGGCGGATTCTGACCGATGATCAGGATCGGCTTGAAGCCCGACATGAAGGACTGAGACCCTTCGAAAACGCCCCCGTTCATACGTCCTTCAAAACCAGATCTTGGGAACCATCGAATAGCGTAAACCCGCGTAGGATGGACAAGGACCATTCCCGTGTATCCGTTGTTTGGATCCTTGGCATCGAAGTAAGTTCCCGTGTCTCCGTCAAAGGCCTTCTCATGGCCATTGCCCGCCGAACTGTCGGATCCGTACAACCCTCCGGAAATCACACGCATTTTGTGCAGATAAATGTCGGTTGGGTTCGGCGGCGTCGGTTTTGGCTTTACTGGCAGCCCGGCTTCATTAGGGTTAGCTATGCCAAACACCTTCAGGAGGGGAGCAACCACATAACTCTGGCCCGGCGGCGTAAACCAGATTGCTGCGGGAATAAGAAGCAGGAGCACCCAGGCGAACTTCTTGATCGGATTTGGCTTGGTCCCCGCAGTATCGTCCACGGTTCCGCCAAAGAGGCCGCCAAACACAGTTCCCTTGTCTTTAAGAATCTCCGATCCCATCACCGGGAACAGCACATCCAGGTCTTCAACGCCTTCTTCCGAACCCGCCATGGCCGTACCCTGCCGCAGATCCTGCATGGAAGAGACAGGAGACAAAGCAGGGGCGGCGGGAGCGCCGGCGCGGCCGTTCATGACAATCCCGGACGACGAAGCCCCCAGCAGTCCGCCCTGCTTCAGCGGAGCGGATCGCCCCTGGATCTGAATGTTCAAGGGAATCGGAATCGCATGGTTCTCACTCGTCTTTACCACGAGTAAATTTCTGTACTCCCCAATGGCCGCATCGGTCCTCGGAATTTCCAGGGTGATATCCATCGTCTGTTTGGGAGCGATGGTCACAGTATCAGGACTGATCTTGAGCGCCTTCAGCTTATCGGCAATAAAGGGCGGAGCCTTCGACAGATCGCAGCTCGTCTGTACTTCCTGCGGCTGCTCGCCGACATTGGTCAGACTGAACTTACCTGTCGCCAGTCCGTCGGCTTTTCCGGTTACGAAGATCGGAGACGCATTCGCCGACATAAGATCGTCCGGCACAATACTTCCGTAGCGCGGTACAAGGTTCACACTGCATTCGATGAACCAGCGGTCGCCCTGCGAAGTCACAGCGCCGTTTTCATCGAGCTCGTCGGGCGATGCAATTTCGAGCTTCCCGGTAACGATCTTGTTGAACTCGCCAATTTTTGCCACATCGATATGGACCATGACATCCATATTGTCGATGTCCGTTTTGGCCTTCGAGACCGCAAGCCATGGAGCGCGAGGCTTCACTTCCAGCCGCAGGTTGCCGCCGCCTGCATTGAAGGGCGAGATCTGCTGCGGGGCCACCAACTGTCCCGTGGTTACATTGCCGAAGCGCAGCCTCTTCTGATCTACCAGAAGAACCGGAGGAGCAACCTTGCGGATCTCCACCAGAAACTCCTGCGCACCCTGATACCGATATTCCGTGTTGAACGACAGGGCCTTGTTGATCAGGTTAACCAGATTCAAATCGGCATTCGGTCGTTCAATGAGCGTGTTTGTGATATAGGCTGAACGCTGATTGATCTGCTTCTGGTCCGGAGGCTCACCGGCGATCATTTCGTATAGGATACAGCCCAGAGCGAAAATGTCCGTTCGAACATCCGCAACCCACTGCCCGTCACTATCCAGCTCCGGAGGAAGATATCCTTCGGTTCCGTACAGTTCCACGGGCTTCTCTGCACCAACTCCAAAGTACTGCGCCGCACCAAAGTCGAGTAGAACAAGATGTCCCATTGGAGTAATACGAATGTTGGCCGGCTTAAGGTCGTGGTGGACGATCTGTCTTGTGTGCAGGAATGCCAGAGCATCGCAAAGAGAAACCGCCCATTTCAGGATCCATTCACGCGGGAGCGGGTGGCGGTTCAGGATAATATCTTCCAGCGTCGTGCCTTCAATATACTCCTGCGCAATATACTGGCGTCCGTCCGCCTTAAATGCCTCATAAAAGGTGGGCATAAGCGGGTGAGAGCTGGCCTTTGCTCCCACATATTTTTCCCTCTCGAAGAGATCCTTGATCGCTGCCTGGTCACGAGGGTGGGACGGGATAAAGAACTCCTTCAGCGCAACCCTGCGCCCAGGTTTATCCGGATCATTTGCAGCGTACACAGCTCCAAATGCTCCGCGTCCTACCACTCCCTCAATAATGTATGTCGCTTCTTCGCTCTGGACCTTTTCATCGGCCACCAGAAGCATTACGTCATTTACGCGCTTACGTTTCGCCAAAGGCGTCACCCCTTATTTGGACATTGCTCAATATTGTTCGATAATTTGGATCGTAATGTACGTATCTGGATATCGCCCCAACCTGCGCCCTCTTTTCTTGCTGTCTTCGCTAATACTATGTCTAACCGGTAACCAGAGTTTAACACAAATTATGTCTTATTGACAAATGAATTCTCTTATTTATCCTTGTCAAAAAGAGATCCTAGCGGTTTCAGACCACCGGGTTTAATGTCACCTTCATTGCTGGTTGGGGCTCTTGTAATCGTACGGTTGGATTTCTTGGCTTCCCGTTCGACCATAATCGCTGCTTCCACGGCAGGTCCATGCAGTTGCAGTTCAATCGGGCCGCTTCCCGGATAGAGCGACCGTGACAGCTCCTCTGGTGTCTGCTTGCCTAGCTGGCGGACGCTCAGTGGCACGGGAAACTTATAACCCTCACTCGTGCGAACTTCCAGTCCGGACCTGTAGTCCGCGGCAACGAAGTCCGGCTTGCTCGTCTTGACAGTCACTTCCACGGTCTTTCCTGGTTCCAGGGTTGCCGCTTCAGGCTCAATAATCAGTTGCTTGAGCCGCTCCGCGCCGGCCGGCGATTCCGACGCCAGATTGCGTGCTACGAAAACATGGACGGGAGCTTCACCTGAATTGTGCAGCTCGAATGTGCCTACGGCAGATTGGCCCTGCCGTCCCGTAATCCATATCGGCTGGCCCTGGCCCGAGATTTGCCCTGGGATCACAATCGACCCATCCTTTGGCATCACTTTGATCGTACAGGGCAGCTTCCAATGCTGTCCGGTGAACACCACGGCGCCGTTCTCATCGAACACATCGGAACTGGAGACCTCGATAAAGCCCGTAAGAAGCTTATTAAACTCCCGCACCTTGTTCAGCACGACCTGAACCATAAACCCCGGAGTCTGCTCCTGTGTGACGATGCTCTTGACGATAAGCCACGGCACCAGCGGTCGCACGGTAACGTTGAGCGTGCCGCCTCCCACGTTGTAAGGGATCACGCGCTGCGGCGGAACCCCCTGTCCGGCGGTAACCGCCCCGAATCGCAGTGTGCGAACATCCACAAGAAGGACCGGTGGAGCAAACTCAGCCATCTCAATCAAAAGAAGTTCGGTGTCCACATAACGATATTCCGTGTTGTACGACAACGCCTTGTTTATAAACGCAATCAGGCCAAGATCGGCGTGGGGTTTGTGGATAAGAGCATTGGTCACATAGACGGACTTGCGGTTGAGCTGCTCCTGGTCGGGAGAATCTCCAGCCAGCATTTCAAAGAGGATGCAGCCGAGCGCGAAGATATCCGTGCGCGAGTCCGCCACCGAAATACCTTCCGAGGTTAGTTCCGGAGCCAAATACCCATCGGTTCCATGGGCCTGCATCTCCTTCTCTTTTTTGCCGCGCTTCCCGAAGAACAGCGACGACCCATAGTCGAAGAGCTTAACACGCCCATCCGGGTCAATCTTGATATTCGCCGGCTTCAGGTCGAAGTGGATGATCTCGCGGGAGTGCAGAAACGTCAGAACATCGCAGATGGAAACGGCCCAACGCAGAATCCATTCGCGGGGGAGGGGATAGTGCTTGAAGATAAGATCGTCAAGCTGCGTTCCCTCAATGAACTCCGTAATAATATAGTTGTAGCCGTCGAGCGAAAGCGCTTCGATAAACTCAGGCACAAGCGGATGCTTGCTCGCCTCCGCGGCCACCATGGCTTCGCGGCGGTACAACGCCACCAAATGCTCCTGTTCGCTTGGCCTACCCTGGAAATACTCCTTAACGGCCACGCGTCGCGGAACCACGCCATTATCCTTCGCGGAGTACACGCAGGCGAAGGCTCCAGAGCCAACCAGTTTCTCTATCGTATAGACGCCGCGCTTCCCGGCTAATTTTACGCCGATCGCGAGCAGCATCCGATCTTCAACACGCTTACGCTTTGCCAACCTGGGTTACCTCTATCATAATACTATCGTAACCATTGAAACTCTGTCAAGTACAGTCATACAGATCGTCGTTCCCCAGGCAATGTTCCCTGATGTTTGCCGACAAAATAATAAATGACTGAGCCTAAAAAGTGCAACAGAATCACCACCAGCACCCATACAATCTTATTGTTAGGCTCATAAAAATCACGCTTCAAAACATCAACAATCTCCGCGATCCAGAAGATTGTCGGCAAAATAAAAAACACAAATCCAAGCACAAAAAGTACAAACAAATCAGCAGGACTCCCGAATCCAAACGCTAGAGGTATTGGCGTCATGTCTTAATCTTTCATTTCAGCCTGGGTTCAAAGAGGCGAAGTGGTTGTAACCTTCGGCAGCGCAAATGCGTTGGTGGCAATCTGCTTATTGAGGATAGGATCCTTCATGTCTAGAGTGATGAACAAATGCCCGGAATGGCTTGTCCTATGCTCACGATTATATCCTGGGATACGTTTCGGCTTGATGAATAAATCCTCAACAGATCTTACAAGCAGCCATGATTTCTTGTCGATATAAAAAGTGGTAATGTTCCGTGACGAAACTACAACCGCATAGCACGAGTGCCCGGCTATTGGATAACTTTCGGGCTTGAGCACGACTTTTTCCGGATTGGTCGTACGAAACCATTCTTTGAAGTACTCCGGCAGCAGCAGTAATAGCGGCACCGTTGTGGCCGAATGCGTGCCAATTCCTGTTGCGCTTGCAATGGCCATCATCGGGCTTTTAAAGCGACACCAGTCGCCGTCTAAACCAAACTCCGTCGTCGTTCCATTGGAGACATAGGCATAGGCCGAGCCACTATGAAACGGTGCAACCCCTTTGCGAAGCATTACGATATCTTTGCCGTCAACCCTGATCCGGCCGGGACGTTCAAAGATAATGTGCGCCATGCACTGGCTAAGTTGCGGCATCCCCACCATTTGGGACGTGGACACGGACATTACGTCCCCCTCATACGAATTGAGTTTGCCATAAGCAGTCTCACATCGATTAAGCACCTGCGTCCCCGTAAGCGTCTGTGCCGACGAAACCTCAGGCAGGCAGAACATAATCGCTGAAACCGCCAGAACCCCTGGAACCACAGGAATACGAATCCATCGATTGGAATTACTCATCTATACCCCTTCCCATCCGCCATCAGAGCTACACGCCAAACCCAATTACTTTGTATCGTTATTCGCCAAAGTGAGCCCGCACACCTTCTAGCAAAAAAACATCCTCGCGCCGTTGACACATTCGCTTGGAGGGTGGTAAACTGTCTTGTTGCAAATTTCTAAGCTAAACTACCGTGTAATCTACACAGTAGGTCCGTAATGTAGGAGAATAAGGTTGACGCAGGTACAAGTTCGTCCGAATGAATCGCTCGACAGCGCTCTTAAGCGCTTCAAGAAGCAGATCCAGCAGACAGGTGTTCTCAAGGAAGCCCGCGAGCACGAGCACTACGAGAAGCCCAGCGATAAGAAGCGCAAGGCTGAAGCAGCTGCCAAGCGCAAGCGCATTAAGAACGAAGACAAAGACAAGAACTAGCTCAGGCTGGGGCGCAGTCCGTACTTTGTGCGAGCTGCGCCTGCTCTGTTTACAGCCGGGGTAGTTTCTGTCCTAAGCCACTGGCCTTTACGGCACACTCTCCGGTAACTATATTTTGATTCCTGGTCTACAGCAGGTTAGTCGATTTAAGCGCCGAACATCTGAGAGCTCAACTGCTAAGCAGTTTTTGTATCTCCCATTCGGCAAGCGTCGCCCCACGCCTTCCAGGTCGCTCCTTCTGCGGTCGCTGCTGGCCGCTCTGACCGTTGCAGTCCTTTCGGCTCTCCTTGCCTTCAATATCCTTCCAGACAAAGTCCCGCTGCACGTGGGAGACATCAGCGACCAGGATGTCCTGGCCTTCAGGCCTGCCCGCTACATAGATCAGGATGCCACCGACGTCGTACGCGCATCCGCGGCGGAGCGCATGGATCCCGTCTACGTCAGCAGGAACTACGCATCTTCAGAAGCCGACGAGACCGTAACCGAACTCTTCGACCGACTGCACAGAGACCGAGTCCTCGGACTAACCAATCCCGAAAGGGCAGCCAGAGACCTCCAGCAGACCGTTGGAGTGACCGTCCCGCACCCGGCCCTTCTCACTCCGCTCATTGCAGACGCCACCGGCGATTTCCACGTTAGCCAGGCCGAACGCATCATGCGCGACGCCGTCCATATGGTCATGGAAGACCAGATCCGCGCTGATTCTTCCGACGATATGGTCCGGGCACGCGATGCTCTAGCGGCACGCGTCGATCAATCCCTGCTGCCTAAATCCCTCGTTCCCGCCGTCGTCGCACTTGGCTCCGCCGTTGTACGGCCGAACAGATATCTGGACCAGGCCAAAACCGATGCCGCGCGCGAATCCGAACGCCTTTCCATCCCGACACAATACGGACAGCTCTTCACCGGCGACGTCGTTGTGCGCGAAGGCGAACTCGTTACGCCCGTCACTATCTCCAAACTGCGCGCTCTTGGCTTGCAAAACCCGAGAGTTCGTCCGAGTTATGTGATCACAATTATAATGCTGGTCGCGGGACTCGTCGCCCTCGTCATCCTCTACATGGCGCGCTTCCAGAAGAGCCACTATCAGAGCACCAAGACTCTGTCGCTTCTCAGTCTGATTGCCATCTTAAGCGTCCTCGGCCTTAAAGTAGGGGACGCCTTCCTCGGAGTGCGCCTCTCTCCCGTGCAGTTCGGTTTTGTCGATCTTGCCTGTATCTGCGCCGCAGCCATGCTCATCTCGTCGCTCATCAGTCCCAGAGTGGCCCTGCTGTCCGGAGCGCTTCTCTCGGTTATCGCCGAGCTTATTCTCGGCAATGGAGTGGGGTTCGCCGCCATCGCGCTGATTTCTTCGATGATCGCCACCCTGGCCGTGTCCGACATACGAAGCCGCCACGACCTGCTCCGTGCCGCCCTTGCTATCTGCGCCTGCAATGCCTTCCTGTGCATCCTGGTCAGCGAACTCCAACCGGATCTCTGGTCCAGCATCACGGTGACACAAACCCTGACCTGGGCCGCGGGCTCCGGCCTAGTCTCGGTCGTCGCCTACTACCTGGGAGCCGCGCTCTTCGAGCGGATCTTTGGCATAGTCACCCACCTTGGCCTTCTCGAACTGCTGGATCCAAACCGGCCTCTGCTGCAGAAGTTCTGCCAGACAGCCCCCGGAACCTACACCCATTCCATGATGGTAGGAACCCTGGCCTCGACCGCTGCCGACGCCGTGGGAGCCGACGCGCTCCTATGCCGCGTCGGCGCCTACTACCACGACCTGGGCAAAATGAAGCGCCCTGAATTCTTTATCGAAAACCAACTTGGCGGAGAGAACCCGCATGATAAGCTCACCCCGTCACTTTCCGCGCTCATCGTAACCGCCCATGTCAAAGACGGCCTGGAGATCGCCGAAGGCGAGAGGCTGCCTCCCATCATTAAGTCCTTCATTCGGGAACACCATGGAACCGCACTGATCCAGTATTTCTACCACAGACAGCTTAACGGCGGCGCCCCAAATCCCGACTCAGGCCTCGAGCAGCAGTTTCGCTACGCCGGCCCCAAGCCGCAGTCTAGAGAAACTGCAATATTGATGCTCGCCGACAGCGTGGAAGCCGCTTCCAGGAACCTGTCTAAGCCCACACACGCCCGTATCGAAGACCTGGTCGACAAAATATTCTCAACCCATCTGCGTGACGGGCAGCTCGACGAATCAGACTTAACCCTCCGCGATCTGCGCGCAATCCGCGATGCGCTGGTTAACCTTCTTGTCGGAATGCTTCATGTGCGGGTAGACTATCCCGACTTGATCAAAAACACGGCAGGCAGGACACAGAACAATGGAGTTATTGATCAGTTTGGGCGGTTCGCTGAAAGCGCCCCTGGATCCGCAAAAAGTATTGACCCGCCCTCTTCAAGCTCTTCTTCAAATTGAAGAGGAACCGGACAACGTCGAAATTAGCCTCTTAGTCTGCGACGACCCAACCATAAAAAGACTGAACAGAGACCACCGAGGCAAAGACAGCGCCACGGATGTACTCTCGTTTCCCCAGGAAGATTCCGATTTTCCGGACATGTCCGGCGAAGAGCAGATCCGGCCTCTCGGAGACATCGTCATCTCCCTGGATACCGCGCAGAGACAGGCCGACGCCGCTGGCTGGAGCCTTCAGAGCGAAGTAACTCTGCTTGGGGTGCATGGTCTATTGCATCTTCTGGGGTATGATGACGAAACGCGGGAAGGCGCGCTACTTATGCAGCAAAAAACGATGGCCGTATTCGGAGCAATTGGCCTGGACCTTCCGTTAGATTTGGAAGTACATCCCTTTTTCAGGGAAATTGAAGAAGACGAGTGATAGTCAGGCTGCACCTATGCCTCCAGTTCCCCGTCCTAAAAACCATCTGGATTCGTTCCGATACGCTGTAGAGGGAATCGTGCATGTGTTTCGCACTCAGCGGCACATGCGCTTTCATTTTCTTACCGTCGTGCTGGTTCTGCTGGCCGGAATCTTCTTTCGGCTGGACAGCACGCACATGGCGATCCTGGTCATCGTAGCGACCGGAGTATTGATCACAGAAATGATCAATACCGCCGTGGAGAGCGTGGTCGACATGATCACGCAGTCCTATAACCCCCTCGCAAAACTCGCCAAGGACATAGCCGCCGGAGCCGTGCTCATCGCCTCCATAACTGCAGCAATCGTGGGAGTTATTGTCTTCTTCGGCGAACACCGCATCTACAGACTGCACGTCGGGATCGACAAAAGCCCTAAACCCATAGAACTCATCATCATCCTGGGCGTACTGGTCATAGTCGTGGTGCTCATCGGGAAAGTGCTCGGAGGCAAGGGATCCATCCTCTCCGGCGGCGTGGTAAGCGGCCACTCGGCAGTATCCTTCTGTTTGGCAACCACCATCATCTACCGCGCCAACGACTACTTTGTAGGAATTGTCGCCCTGCTTCTCGCCTTCCTCGTCGCCCAGAGCCGAGTAGAAGGCAAAATCCACACTATAAAAGAAGTCATCATCGGCGGACTCCTCGGCGTAACCCTATCCGGCGGTGCCTTCTATTTTCACCTTGTGCAGTAGATTTCCGGGATGTGCTAAGCGAAACCCACCCGCAAAAGTGGCATGGTTTCCAGCCCTGGGGCAACCATGGGGCCTCACGCACAACATTACGCTTTAGGACATGGTTACTCCCGGGATAGAAACCATGCCACTTCCGAATCTCACGCAACCGGCGTAACCAAATCCTCCCACCGAGCAACCGCCGTCTTCCTCACAGTATCAATCCAAGTCCCTTTCGGATCCACCAGCGAAAACCACCAAGCCGTAGGCCTATAATCCGTATGCGTCAACCCATCCACAATCAGAAACGCCGTCTTAACCGTCTCAAGCCGCGCCCGCTCCGCCTTCTCCACAATTTCCTTAAGCCTGGCGCGAGCCCCAACAATCTGCGGGCTCCGCTCACAAGCACGCCGTTCCTTGCGGAGCCTTCGAGCCTCTAGCCGAGCCAGAGCCGCTTCTCGTTCGATCAGTTTCAACGGCGCGTGATAAAGCCTGTTCCTCACTTCAAGAGCCTCCAGATACTGCCGTGCATCCGGCGCCCACTGCAGGGGCTGCACCGTATTCCGCCAGTGGCTGCCCATCGCCTTCTCAAGTTCCAGTCTTTTCGCCGTCAGCTCCTGCCTCTTCGCCTTGTGGTCGAACTCGGCAGACATAATAGACGACGTCTTTTCCCGGAAAGTCCTGAGCTGCAAAAGGATCTCTTCGTACTCCCGCCTCAAGTCGCTCCACTCGCCTCCCTGATGCGTATCCAGAAACTCCATCAAACGCTTCGGACTCGACACCATCGTTAGCTCATTCAGGATGTCTTCTTGACGCTTTACGACCGACTTCCAGGTTGCGCCAAACTCATCCGCCGGCAAGCGGGACTTTCCAAACGCGGTTGCCAGATGGTCGGGGAGCGTAAATTCTATAGACGGATCCACGCCCTGCAGCGAATCCCAGGTGGAGTACTTCAGGCGCACCAGCGGATGAAGGTGAACATTAATCCCACAGACACGCAGCCTGTCGTTAAAAGCCCGCGTCGTTGGCGTATATCCCGAAGCCGTCTCATGAAACACGACCAGATACTCCGCCGCGATCATATCCACAAGCGTAATCGCTTTGCCAACCAGTACCACATCCGGCCCAAGAGCCTTCTCAAGCACATACGCCAGTTCGCAGTTGCGCGTTATGGGATCCGTTATCGGGATACGAGTCTCTTCAGGATCGGTGTCGATCACGACTGCGGATTTTAAAATACGGATCGTTCCGCGTCCCACCCCAGGAATCACCAGATCGAACGGAATTGCGCCCTCCCCAAAGTGTTCCAAGTCGTACACCGCCGACCCCGCTACAGCCTGATTGTAA
>Ga0302315_10002450_pt1 | contig 17550 bp, 9 predicted proteins | sample III_Palsa_N3_1_FD_200532 | JGI IMG/M metagenome (GOLD analysis project Ga0302315, IMG submission 200532) | Peat permafrost microbial communities from Stordalen Mire near Abisko, Sweden - III_Palsa_N3_1 | ecosystem: Environmental > Terrestrial > Soil > Palsa > Peat permafrost | place: Sweden... | reverse complement strand
GACCAAATTGAGCTTAGAAGCAATTTCTTTATTCTCTGAAAGACGGGTGATTTCGCCAAACAAGTTTTGATGGAGGTGAAGTTTTTGTTGAAGAAGGGTCTCTGTCACCCACCTATCTGGCAAGGGAGCAAGCTTTGCTTGTAGTTTCAGTTTTTCTTCTTCTAACAATTCCCGCTCTTCTTCAACACGGATCAGCCTGTCAGAAAGGCCCATCAAAATCTCGTTTTCAAGGAGTCCCAGTTCTTGTTGTACCCCTTGCAGAGCGACATGTCGAAGTTCTTTGATCTTTTTTTCCAGAAGCTCTCGTCTTAAAGAAAGAAGTTCTTCTAGCCCTTGAAAATGGTTTTTAAGGAAGGAGCGTTCGTGGGCTAACTCGTCTTTGACCCTTTCTTGCTCTTTTTGGCTTCTATTTTTTGGGTCTTGCAAAGCCAGTTCCAAAGCTTTGATGTTTTTTGCCGCCTCTTCGCTTTCAGAAAAGCTCATGGCGATGGCACTTAAAGGGACTTCGTCGATTTCAAGCTGCTCGAGAAGGTGTGAGAGTTGCTTGCGCTTGTCATCCACTTCATCGATCCCCTTTTGATAGGCCAACAGAAGGTTGAAAGAAACATCGCTAGAGAGACCCTCATAGGTCGAGCTAGTCTCTGAAAAAGAAGGCTGTAAAAGAGCGGAAAAAGGGTTTTGAAAAGGTTGCAGTGGATGTTGAGACCATTTCATCCCCTGCTGTGGTAGAAAATGGAAGGAGGTATCTTCGTGGAAAAGGGAAAAGGAGAGGGCCTCGCGTTTGGCTTTTAGATCTCTCAGTTCGTGGAAAGGAAGGTCTAGCGTGGTCAAACCTTTTAGAGAAGAAAGCCTTTCGACCTGCTCTAAACCCACTTTTAAAGCCTCTTCAATTCTCCGTTTTTCGAATTCCAATTTTAACAGGTCTTTTTCGATCTGATCTTCTGCTTGGGCATAAAAGGCCAAAGCTTTGTCTGTGTCGATAAAACCGATCTGGGCTAAGTCTTTAGATAAGGTATCTGCATGATTTTGAAGAAGCTCTTGTAGCTTATCTAAACTTTTGACTTGCCGCTCTTCAAGGACAGCAGCCTGTTTAGAAGCGCCTGAACGTTCGATCATCTCCATTTCAAGCTCTGCTTCGCTCATGAGGGTGTTGAGAGTCAAAGCGCTCATCATCCGGCTGGGAGAAATGCAATCAAGCAAGACAAGTTCGTTGATTTTTTTCGAGACTTCAATCAGCAGGGAGCTTTTTAAATCTTTCATCGCTGCTTTTTTGGGAATCAAAGTGACTTGATAAAGTCCTGCAGCAGCAGTTGGGGTCTTTTCCAAAACAAAGGATACAGAAGTATCTGCCCTGTAACTTCCATCTTCTCGTAAGAACAGCTCAAACGATAAAAGTTCTTCTTCCTCGTACACTAGGTTAGTCAGAAGAAAAGGGGGCGGATGGTCGGCAAAGATAGGTGTTTTTTCGTTATTGTAATGGGCCCAAGCTGATCTGAGATGGTAAAAAGGACGCAAAAGAAAGGGGATTTGAGCCGCTGGACTCACATGCGCTTGCAAGCCTAGTCTGACAACTGTTCGCTCTAAAAGTCTTTCCGATTGCAAGAGAGACAAAACTTCCCCCCCTTTTTCCTCCAGTAAAGATAAAGTCAGAGCTGAAGGTTCGATTCCATTGCTTTTGCCTCGGTCGACAAAAGTGCCCTCTGCTTTATAGAGGACAGGTTTTGTAAGGACCATTCCTAACATAAGGGCTCCGCCGACAAAGGCAGATGTCCATAACATCTTTTTCTTTTTTGCTAGCAGGAAGAAAAGGTCGCGAAGGGAGAGGCTAGAAGACACTGGCCGCCTTCATGATTTCTGTGGAGCTTTGTACCCCGCCTATGGAAGGGACCATTTGACTGATAAAACGGTTCCACTGGGTGATAGGTGTTTCAGAGACATAGACAGTGTCTCCCGGCATTAAGAGGAGGCTGTCGTTTGGAAGATGGACGATCTCTTCCCAATTCAAGAGATAAATTTTGGGATAGGTGATGCCTCCGCGGATGACCTGGATGCAGTTTCTATTTCCGGTAAATGGAATGCCGCCAGCTTGTACAATGGCTTCACGCAATGACATGGTGCCATAATGGAGATTGACCACTTTTGGAATCAAGACCTCTCCCATCACCATCACTTTGGCGTCGCTTGGATCGGCGATGAAGATTTTGTCGCCGCCTCGCATCACAATGTTTTGAGACATGTCTCCTTTGTGAATCAATTGGTGTAGGTCGATTGGAAGTTCGACCCCATCGCGCATCACATAGCTGCTAAAAAAGTTGGCATGCAAAGGGACATGGGCCTTGGAGAGCAGTTCGTAAAGGCGAACTTTTCCATCGACCGGCAAAGTGGTCGCTGCCACATGCCCAATCAGGTCAACTTTTCTTTGAAGGCGGTCTTTATAGGTGACAAAGACTTCTACGTTGTCGATTTCTTCTCGAAAGACCCTTTCAATGAACCCTTTGGCTTCTGCCAAAGTGAGCCCCGCGATTCTCACAGGTGGGATATCTGGGATTTGAATGATTCCATCCGTTACTGTGAATCCAATATTGGTATTGATGAATTGGATCGATTCAATCAGATCTTTTCGGGTGGGGTGGAAGATGGCGATGTTGAGGACATCATCTTCAACAATAAAATCTTTGTATTCATCTAAAGCATCTGGCGGCAGGTCGGGCAGCATGATGCCCTGCATTTCCAAAATGGCGATCTTTCCCCTTCTCAAGGTGTATGAGTCGATGACAAATTCAGATGCGCTTTCGACAGATAGGTAGCAAGGTGCCCTGTAGCAGCCCACTAAAAGAAAAAGAGGAAGAATAAGAAGAATGGCTCTCTTCATAGGCCGTCCATTCTACTAAAAAGCAGCCTATTACCAACATCATTTAAACTTGCCCTTGCCCGTGCCCCTGCCCGTGCCCGAATTTTCAGCAAAAAAAAGATTTATTTCGCGAAGCGTCTGGAATCATTCTTCAAGCTGAAGAAAATCGTCAGTCTGCGAGCCGTCGTCGAGCTTCAATTAGCCGCTTAATATTCCTTTTATTTCGGGTTGTAATTTCCAGAGGAATTCGTCCTTGGCAACTTTTAAATAAGTTTCTCTTTCAAAGGCTTCTTTCATCTCATCAGAATGTGATAAGACATGTCCTTTGAATTCGTTGAAGAATTTCTTTGCAATTTCTTGGCTAATCTTGAAAAGATCTTCCTTAGAATAAGAAGAGCTGGCCCGCGTGCTTGCTTCAGAAAGGGTGAGATCTTGATATCTTATTTTTTCATCCTAAAACTTTTGACTAAATTGATAACAAGAAGCAAAAGTCGGTTGATTGGAATTAGGAGGGATAGAAGATGACGACATACATTTAATTTTGTCCAAATTTTAAATCTTGTGAAGAAAACTTTAGTTATCGGCTGAACAGGAGGAAGGCGATGTTGCGGAGACGGCCGGAATGGTAAAAGTGGTGTTGCTTGGCCAGGCTTATTCGCTTTAAAGGGGATGCCAATGAGAGGGCTTGGTAGCCCTTTAGAATGTTTTTTTGTTCCGGTGTAAATTTACTCTGATATCGAGTGGAAAAAGCTTCGACTTGAGCGCTATACCGTTTGGCTTTTTCCAGGTCTGGACCTTTTAAAAGGAGAGAAAGGGCAAATTTGACCAGCCTGAGTGAGAAGTAGGGTTTTGCCCCGATTGTATTTTTCCCATGTTGCCGATAAAGCACTGTTGTTTCGGGCAGGCTTTTAATAACGCCAAAACTGTTGGCTGCCAAAGCGATCCACCAATCGTGCATGACTGCTTCGAGTGGTATCGGTTTTGCAAGTTCTAATAGAGGGCGGTTGATGGCACAAGCTGCGCCGGTCACAATGTTTTGCAGCAGCAGCCGGCTAAACCGATTCCCATTTTCTAGGTCCAGATGGATAAATTGCCAAAAAGAGGGGGAGATTTGTTTTAAGTCTTCATCGACCACTTCTAGATCGGAGTGGATAAGGATCGGTGTTTCTTTACCTTTTTCTTCTTCTAATTGTTGAAAATTTTGTAGAAATAGGGCGATTTTATCTTTTTTCCATACATCATCTTGGTCCGAGAAAAAAAGGTAATCTCCTGTCGATGCTTCCATTAACCTTGAAAAGTTAGCCTGAACGCCCAGTCTTCCGCCTGGGGGAAGGAGATGAAATCGAGGGTCTTTTTCGGCCCATTTTGTCAAAATTTCTTTCGTTCTGTCTGTAGAACCCCCATCTGATATCAATACTTTAAAGTCGGCAAAACTTTGTTCAGCTATCGAAGCCAATTGTGCTTCAACAAACTTTTCCCCATTGTAGGTGGCCAACAAAATCTCAACGTTCATGGCAACATTCTCATGGATTGGATGACTTTTTTTATAGTCTCCTTTAGGGAGATCCTATATAATTTTTGAGCAATGGGTACAGAAGATCTCCTAAAAGAAAGAGAAACCTACAAATATGGTTTCACCACAACTGTTGAAAGCGACAGGCTGCCAAAAGGCTTGAGCGAAGATATCGTTAGGCAAATTTCTGCCTTGAAGGGAGAGCCCCCATTTCTGCTGGAGTTTCGCCTCAAAGCCTACCGTCATTTCATCACATTGAAAGAGCCTCGCTGGGCCAACATCACCTATCCAGAAATTGACTATCAAGACATCGTTTACTACTCAGCTCCCAAGAAAAAAGCCGAGGTCACCTCGCTTGATCAGGTCGATCCTGAAATTTTAAAGACATTTGAAAGGTTGGGCATCCCACTCGACGAGCAAAAGCGATTGACCAATGTGGCTGTCGATTTAGTCTTTGATTCTGTCTCTATCGGAACGACGTTTAAGAAAAAGCTAGAGGAGGCAGGGGTTGTTCTCTGCTCCATTTCAGAAGCGATCCAAACCTATCCTGAAATTGTCGAAAAATATTTAGGGTCGGTTGTTCCAATTGGCGATAACTTTTTTGCCGCCTTGAATTCGGCCGTCTTTTCCGATGGCTCTTTTGTCTACATCCCAAAAGGTGTCGTATGCCCGATGGAGCTTTCTACCTATTTCAGGATGAACGACAAAGAGTCTGGCCAATTTGAAAGAACGTTGATTGTGGCAGAAGAGGGATCATCTGTTAGTTACCTAGAAGGATGCACCGCCCCTTCGTATGACACCAATCAGCTTCACGCCGCTGTTGTTGAGCTGGTCGCTTTAGATAGGGCTACCATCCGTTACTCTACCGTTCAGAACTGGTATGCCGGGGATAAAGAGACAGGAAAGGGAGGCGTTTTTAACTTTGTCACTAAAAGGGGCAAATGTTTAGGCGACTATTCTAAAATTTCTTGGACCCAAGTTGAGGTGGGCGCTGCGATCACTTGGAAATATCCAAGCTGCATCTTGCAAGGAGACCATTCGGTAGGAGAGTTTTTCTCTATCGCTTTGACCAATGGAAAAATGCAAGCCGATACCGGCACAAAAATGATCCACTTAGGCAAAAATACCCGCTCTACCATTGTCTCGAAGGGGATTTCTGCTGATCAGTCTCACAATACCTACCGTGGGAAAGTCCATTTTGCCAAACGGGCCAAAGGGGCGAGAAATTATACGCAGTGCGATTCGATGCTCGTCGGTAACCAATGTTCTGCCAACACCTTTCCAGACATTGTTGTAGGCACACCCGATGCGTCGGCAGAGCATGAAGCTTCAACCTCCAAGTTAAGCGAAGAACAAATTTTTTATTTTCTCTCCCGAGGTATTTCGGAAGAAGATGCAATCCACATGATTGTGAATGGTTTTTGTAAAGAGGTGATCAAAGAACTCCCCTTGGAATTTGCGCAAGAAGCCCAAAAACTTCTCACACTAAAATTGGAAAACTCGGTTGGGTAACATGTTTGTAAGACCTCAAAAAGTTATGGAGTCGCTGATTGGCTGCGACCGGCGAATTCGTAAAATTTGCTCGTCGTCCATAGCAGGCTATGAACTCCTCGCAAATTTTTCGACTTCTTGGTCTCGCTCAATCATCAACTGCCATAACTTTTTAGGTCTTACAAATGTTTTTTGAAATAGATGATCTTCATGCAAGTGTCGATGGACTTTCTCTCTTAAGAGGGGTCAATCTGAAAGTCAAGCCGGGCGAAATCCATGCGATCATGGGGCCCAATGGAGCTGGAAAATCGACTTTAGCGAAGGTGATTGCCGGTCATCCCGATTATGTCGTTGAAAAAGGGGCCATCCGATTAGAAGGGAAAGATTTGTTACTGCTAGAGCCTGACGAGAGAGCCGTTGCCGGCCTTTTCATGAGTTTTCAGTACCCTTTAGAAATTCCGGGTGTCAGCAATGTCACCTTTTTAAAAATGGCTGTCGATGCCCACCGAAAAGGTTTAGGCCAAGAGCCCATGCCAGAAACAGACTTTTACCGAATGCTTGAAGAAAAAATGGAGCTTTTGGAAGTCAAAAGAGAATTTCGGGAAAGAAACCTCAACGAAGGGTTTTCGGGCGGCGAAAAGAAGCGGAACGAAATTTTGCAGATGGCGATGTTATCTCCGAAACTTGCCCTTTTAGATGAAACCGACTCTGGGCTTGATATCGATGCACTAAGAGTAGTTGCTAAAGGTGTTACTCAGCTGATGAACCCGAACATGGGGCTGATTTTGATCACCCACTACCAGCGGCTTTTGGATTACATCAAACCCGATGTTGTCCATGTGATGATGGATGGAAAAATTGTCCAGTCGGGCGATGCAAGTCTTGCTTTAGAGCTCGAAGAGAAAGGGTATGACTGGCTCACCCCAGAGGGGACTGAAGATGCCTGAGGCATTATGCCCCTTTTTAAGCTCATTGCCTTCTTTAGTCGAAGCAGGTGCTTTTGCGCCTTACCAGAAAAAGGCTTGGGAAAGATTCTTGCAGCTTGGTTTGCCAACCGGTAAAGAAGATGCTTTCCGTTCAGTGATGCTCCGTTGGCTTTATCAAAAAGAGGTAGAGGCAACACCTGCGCCCTCGTTTTCTCCTCGAGATATTGGTTCTAAAGCATTATTTATCTCATTAGAAGATGCCGCAACGCGCTTTCCTTTTGTTATAAAAGACCGTGTTGAAAAGTTCATTAAAACAGAGAAAAACCCTTTTGCTTTGCTTTCATTTGCTTTAAGTCGCGGAGGAGCGTTTCTTTACATCCCTCCAGGATGTCATTTAGAAAAACCTTTCGAAGTGAACATCTCTTCAGCTCCTTTTTCTTGCCCCTTACTGTTGGTTGCTTTAGGAAAAAATGCCTCTTTACAATTGCATGTAACAAGAGAGTCTTCTCCTTTAAGTTTTGGTTTAACCGATCTATTTTTAGACAGCGGTTCAAAATGCCATCTAACTGAAGTGCAAGTTGGAGATCAGGATGAGATCTCTTTCCAAGCATTACGTGGGGAATTGAAGCAGGATAGTCATTTAGAGACGATCCACTTCTCGAAAGGGTCTAAAATAGATTTCCACCACAAAAGGGTGACATTAGCAGGCAGTGGGTCAGAAGCCGACTTAGCAGGCCTCTGGTCATTAAAAGAGGCAAGATCAAGCGAAATTTGGATCGAAATGGTTCACCAAGAACCTAATGCCCGTTCGAGGCAACGGTTCAAAGGGGCTCTTTTTGACCAATCATCCTCTTGTTTTCACGGGGAAATCTATGTCGATGCCAAAGCTCAAGGCACCGATGCCTATCAGATGAATCAAAATCTGCTTTTAAGCGATGAAGCAAAAGCTGAGGCAAGGCCTAACCTGCAAATTTTTGCAGATGATGTAAAAGCATCTCACGGGTCAACAGCAGGTGGATTGCAGCCCGAAGAGATTTTCTATTTAAAGACCCGCGGCATTCCAGAAAAGAGGGCAAAAGATTTGCTCATACACGCTTTTCTTGAAGATATCATCTCACTTCATCCAGAATCGGCTCGAAGAAAGGAGCTTGCGCAATGGATCGAAAAGTAAGGGATTTTTTCCCCATTTTAAATCAAAAAATCCATGGGCATCCCCTTGTCTACCTCGATTCTGCAGCTACAACATTAAAGCCCCTTCCTGTAGTAGAAGCCCTTTCTCACTTTTACCTGCAAGAATACGGAACAGTTCACCGGGCCGTTTATTCACTCTCTTCTACAGCGACAGAGAAGTATGATCAGGCTCGGAAAAAAGTGGCCGCTTTTATCAATGCGCCATCGCCCGAACAGATCATTTTTACCCGAGGAACAACAGACGGGCTCAATTTGGTAGCGACAATTTTAGGCCGAGGAGTTCTTCAAAAAGGGGATGAAATTCTCATCACTGAAATGGAGCACCATTCTAACATTGTCCCTTGGCAGATCGTAGCTGCAGAAAAAGGGGCAAAGCTGGTTGTAGCCCCTGTCAAAGAGAATGGAGAGCTTGATTTACAAGCTTTTCAAAAATTGCTGAATCCCAACACCAAAGTTATTGCGATTGCCCATGTTTCTAACGTATTGGGAACGGTTAACCCAATTGAAGAAATCGTTCAAATGGGCCATAGAAATGGTTCAATTGTGGTTGTCGATGGGGCCCAAGGGGCACCTCACATTCCTTTAGACATGCAAAAGATCGGCTGCGATTTTTATGCCTTTTCTGGCCATAAACTCTATGGCCCCAATGGAATCGGTATTCTTTACGGAAGAAAAGAGCTTTTAGAAACATTGCCTCCATGTCAAGGTGGAGGCGATATGATCGACACCGTTACGTTTGAAAAAACAACCTATGCAGCTCCTCCGCTCAAATATGAGGCTGGTACCCCTATCATTGGTCAAGCAATCGCTTTGGGAGCCTCGATCGATTTTCTCTCGAGCTTAGGTCTACAAAAAGTGGGCGAACACGAGCATCAACTCTCTGAAAAATTCCGTGAAGGGTTAAAAGAGTTCGAAGAGATTAAAGTCATTGGTGAAGCGGCCCACAGAGGGGCTATTACCTCTTTTGTTGTGAAAGGTGCCCATCCTCTCGATGTGGGCACGCTGCTCGATTTAGAGGGCATCGAACTGCGCACAGGTCATCTTTGCGCCCAACCTTTAATCCGCAAATTTGGCTTGAATGGCGTTGTCAGAGCCTCCTTCGGCCTCTACAACACCTCCGATGAGGTCGATTACCTCCTCTCCACCCTCAAGAGAGTCACCAAAAAACTCACCGGCACACGCTAAATTTGGCTACAATTAGTTTGTTATTCTTAATCGACAACGAACGAAAAGATTTTTTTTATAAAATCGCCTAGTTTAAATTCAGTATTCTCTCTCTTAGAAATTTGCATTTCCTGGTAAGTTTTGTCCATGGATTCGAAAATTTCTCGCGCTATGTTAGAAAGAGCTAGTTGTCCCGTAATCTTAATGTCACTAATTTCTTGTTTTTTCCAAGCTGCCATTTTTTCACTCTCAATGCTTGAAAAATCATCGTCTGCTTCAACCTCGTTAATGACAGATAAAAACTTTTCTTCCAAAAGAGGCCAGCCGAATTCTTTAACCACATTGGTAAATAAAACCCGTTCTTGTGCTAAGGGAACATGCTTTAACCTTATGTTTTGAAAGCTGGCAAAAAACTTTTGCTTAGAGTCAGCAAGTAGTAGATTTCGCAATGACTCAATCGCCAGTGTTTGAGCATTTTCTACACGTTTGTGCGCGTAATCTACAAAATAGTATTGAATATCTCCCTGGTATAAACCTAATCTGTGTGTACTCATCACTCTCCCCTTGTAAAGTCTATTGGAGGCAAATCAGTTACATCTGGGAACTTTTCAAGAATAAGACCTCTCAATAAAGCCTTATCAGGAACTCCTTCCTCGTCAAGAGATCGCTTGCAATTGCTAACAGCTTCTTTAATGTCCGTTTGACTGATTGACACTGTATTACTTGATGAGCTGTAAGTGGTATGTATAGCTTGTCGAAGTGCATCGTGCTCATAAGTTTTGGACAATTGGTTAAAAACCATCATCTTCTGAAGACTGATTTCGAGCTCTTTCCAAGCCCCTTTTTCTTTCCCCATCCAACTTCCCACCATCTCGCTCGAAATAAATTCGTACATACTACTAAAGGCGACTAATCTGCTCTTTATTTCATCTACAAGATCAATTTCTATACTACCAATAATAATACCATTACATTGAAATTCTGCATAGGGCGTATCAGTTCCACTTCCTTTGTGAAATGTCATTTCAAATGCTGGAATGTCATCATGCGCGATACACAATTGCATAGCTTGTGATAACTTTTCATTTCGTTCGTCTAAGGATTCTCTCCACGTAAATCCACCACTTATTGAATCAAATATATTTTTTTGACAGGTACTTTCAATAATTTTGTTAATGCCATTCCCTAGTAATTTTCCTGAAACAGTTGAATTAAGGGCGTCCTTTAATGTTTTTGTTTGACAGCCTGGAGGTATCACTCTCACTCTCAATTTCCCATTTTCCAGTAGCTTTTCAGTCCATTGATCAACAGCAACAGAATTCTTGTTCAAATGCTTAAATGCTTCTAGGTACCCTCGACAATAAGCATTATTAACAGCTCGTCTCAAGTCTTCACTTGATGTAGAGTCCGCTGTGTCAAGGCTGACCATCGCAGAAAAAGTGACGGCTATTCCAGAGTTAACGCTTTCCATATTTACAAGGCGGGATGGGTTAAAAACGACTTCGTCATCTATCCAATAAGGAACTCCATCCTGTCCAGCAAAAATACAATTCTCTTGATGCAAATCTTCAGCAGGAATCACTCTGGCAAGTCCTGCTGTATAGCCAAAATGCTCGGCAACTTTTTCTATATAAGCTTTTTGTGAGGGGGGAGATACGGTTTGAGGAGTTAAGAATAAGGCATACCCATAACTTTCTCTACTCAGGTAAGGAATTTGACCGAGGTGCTTACTTTCAATGTCCACGATAGAAAAAAGACTGCCTTGGTCAGATGTTAAAGCTTTATCTACGTCAATAGGTCTTGGTTTTCTAACAAGCTTTAGGGTGAGTGACTCAGTGCTGCCGGAATCATTCGTGGATTCAAATGTCAGAAAGCAGACGAATCCTCCCTTATTATGAGTCTCTTGACTATGCAGATGAATTTCTTTAAGGCGGAGATCACCTTTAAGGTCAAACTTATTTTTAATTAATGTCTTGTCGTTTTCCGCATTTGTAATGATTTCTTGAGAATTTTTAATGAAATCATCGGATACATTATTTATTTTTACAAAAAAAACTTCAGCGATATCCTCTTCTGAAAATTGAATTAATTGTTTAAATCGAGCTGCGACTTGATCGATTTTTGAATAGGGGATTCCTGAACGACTTGAGTCGGATATTAATTTTAAATGCTCGATTCTACCTATACGCTCTTCAGTAAGTGTTTTGAATTCTTCTATGCTTGTATCAAAAAGCACTTCAGCTTTGCCGACCTCCGTTTGAATGGCTTTAATTCTAGTTCGAATTTCATTTAGATTGATCGCTAGATTTTTATTTGTCTTTTCAAAAGATGTTATTTTTTCTTTTAGAGCAGATATTTTTTCTTTAAATGCTTTAACATCTCCAATCGTTCCTTCCCTTTCTTCATTCACTAGCTGATCGATGTCTATGCGAAACAGTTCGATTAGTTGATTGTTGTAATCTATATCGGATTTTATAGCGTCCCTTTTATTTTCAAGAGCTAAAATCCCGTTATTTGGGTCTTTATATAGGCTTTCGATGGTTTCCATATTTCTTTTCAATTGAACCATTGTTAAGTGAATCGACCCTTCATTGAGGATTGATGGTGATTCTTCTGCGGTTTGGGCCGCTGTAGGATGGGTTTCCGAGAAAAGTACTGATACCTGCTGATCTGACTGGCTTAAAGGATTAGTTCTTTGACTAGATTCTCCCGAGATAGCAGGATCTGTTGATTGAGACACTTCTCCTGCAACATGAAAAGAAGACATAGATGACCTTCCTTGACTACCGCCTCATTTTAGATTGTAATTATTAACTTTCAGTTAAGGTAAATAATTTTTATCTTTGCAAAAATGAAGGAAAGGAGGAGGATCGAAGCCGATGTTTTGGATCGGCCTGCTCTTTGTTGCCCTGTTATCTGGAGAAAATCCTTCTCCCATCGCCCACTTTGAATCTGGCCTTCCTTGCATTGCAGGGGGTTATGTCAACATCATAACCGGCGCCCCTTCGATTAACGTTGAAGATTTAGTCATACCAGGCATCGAGCCCCTTTCTGTTGGCCGCACTTTTCACTACGATCCTATCCATGCCCGTGCGAGTGACATGAGTTTAGGACACTCCTGGAACCTCGATTTTGAAGAGACGCTCAGTCGAGGGCGATTGGATGACGATAACGATAGAGATTACTGGCATTTTGTCGACCGTCAGTCGATGTTTTCCTTTGAAGAAAAGAAAGAGGGAAAAAAGAAGAAAGTGTGTTTCTTCGATGAAAAGAAAGGGGCAAAAGAGAAGGTACTGTTCTTCGATGTAGTCAAAAACGGAAAAGGTTCAACCAATTTAGGCCATGGCTATCCTACAGGGCGATTTGCCTTAAAAAATGTCCATGTGAGTTCGAACCCGCCAAAAGGGATAGAATGGAGCGGTGCCGTCCTTTTTGGAAATGGAGAAAAGAAGAAATTTTGGGGAGAAATTGACCAATACTATGGCGACGGCTCAGCTCCGCTACAAGAAATTGAAACCCCAAACGGCTTTATTAAAAGATTTCATTGGGGTTTAGGTTACGAGGAACAAAAGACCCGTCCAAACGAAGTTCATGGAATAGAGCTGTTTTCTCCTTCCGGCCATCAGATTGTAAAACTCGACCTTCACCACAACAACTGTGGCAATTATCACAAGGTGGCAGCTTGGGCTCCCGATGGCCGACACATGGCCTTGACCTATGCAAAGAAAGATCGTCGTAGAGGTCAGCTGTTAGTTGTCGATAGCAGTGACCGTCCTCGGATTCAGTACGGATATTTACCTGAAAAACATAACAGAAGGTTAGAGACCATCTCTTCCCCTGAAAATCGAGGAATAAAATTTAGTTATTGGGCCGAAGGGGATGGTTGGGTTGGCAAGGATGGACGTCATGGTCGTCTTTCAAATAGGGCCCAATTGCTTTTCAAAGTCAAAGCAATCGAACAACCTGTTGGAGCAAAATCAGATAAGGTCACCACTCACCTCATCCAATATTTTCAAGACGACCGGAAAGAGCTCGATTGGGAACAAGCGCATACAAGGGTGATTTCCTCTTATGGGCATATAGACGACTATTTTTACGATAAGGACTTTGTCATACAGGAAGTTGCCCACTTCACTAATCTTGTAGAAACAGAACGTGTCGATTTTCCTGCTTTCCCTTTGCAGGTGGTTTGCGACCTGAAAGAAAAATTCTATTGGAACGAAGGAGGGCAGATTCGGGAAAAAGTGCAGTTGGATGGGACAGATCTTCCTTTGCGTTCTGTGGCTTATGGATATGATGAACGGGGAAATGTCTCAAAAGAGACGTTTAAAGGCAATTTAACCGGTGGTCTTTCTGACGAAGAAACCTACACAAAGACAGCTACCTATTCAGATGATGATTACAATCTGCTGCTTAGCGAAACGTTGCCAAACAAACTGAAAGTTCAGTACGAATATTTGAAAGGGACAAATCTTCTAACTAAAAGGGCAACTTTTACAACTACAGAAGCTGTACGAACAGAGCTGTTCAGCTACGATGACGACCATTGTTTGATCCGATCGGAGGAAATCAGTTCAGGTGTTCATCGAGTTGAAAAAATCAAACCTTCTAAGGTTATTCCCTTTGGCTATCCTCTCGAAAAAGAAATTTACGCAGGTAACGCCCTCATTGAAATTTATCGCTATAAGTACAACAACCGGGGTGATGTTGTTTTTGAAGAACGACTAGATGCTAATGGGGACTTAATTTTTTCCATCCAGAGAAATTTTGACCCTCATGGCAATTGTACAAGCGAAGCAGACTCCCTCGGAAGGGTGATCACAAGAACTTTTGATGCCAATGATAATTGCACTCAAGAGGTTGGTCCTCGGCTAGGGTTTGCGAAATCGATGCGATATGACTGGATGAACCGTTGCACCCAAGAAATAATCTCTTTCGAAGGGCAAGCGTGGATCACCGACCATGCCTACAATCACCTCAGTCAAAGGATTAAAACAACTAACTATCTCAGGCAAGAGACAAAAACAGCCTTTGATAGGTATGGAAGGCCGGTTCAAATCACACTTCCATCTGTTGCCACAGAGAAAGGGTTACAATCTCCTATTATCCTCAAAGCTTACGATCCGTTTGGAAACGAAATAAGCTCCACAAACCCGTTGGGTGACACTACCCATAAAAAATTTAACGCAAAAGATCAGCTATATCAGGTGATTCATCCCGATGGTTCCAAGCAGACCATCTGCTATTCCATTGAGGGATATCCGATCTTGGTTATAGATGAAGATGGGGTGACGACCCATTATACATACGATCTGTTAGGCAGAGTGCTTTCTAAAACAACTCCTCATGGAACTGAACTCTATCAGTACCGAGGGCTCCAGTTGATGAATAAAATCGACATGGAAGGGGTTTCAACCACTTATCGATACGATGTATTAGGTCGCCTGATCGAAACCAAGTGTGGAAAACGGCGTGAAACCATCGAGTATGACAACTTAAGCCACCCTTATAGAAAGTCCCATTTCGAAGATAGCTTGTTGCTTTCGTCCGATGTCTCGAAAGTAGACCCCTTGGGAAGAACTGTTGAAACCTATTTAGAAGGTCCTTCTGGCACGATCTATAACCGAAAGACTTTTAAATATGATCTAGCAGGCAATTGTGTTGAAGAGTGGAGTGGCGATGCAAAAATCGAAAGGGTTTTTGATGGTTTAAACAGGGTGATCTATGTCAAAGATCATCAAGGCAATGAGCACCGTGTCATCTATTCTAAGCTCGAGCATGAAGGGCAACTTGTAGAAGAAAAAACGGTTGTGGACCCTAAATTGCAACAGGTGATCACCCTCTACAACGCCCTTGGGAAAGAAACTCACATCCGCCACCTCGATCCTTTTGGACAAGAAGTGAGGCGCAAAGAGATCACCTACGATTTAGCAGGCAATGTTATCAAAGAAGAAACCTTTTCACCAACCGACCAACGGACTCTTTTGAAAGAGGTCGATGAGCGTGGCCGAGTGACGGCGCTCATCGAGCCATTAAAAAAGGTGACCCGGATGAGCTATACCAAGGCCGGCAAGCTTGAAATTTTAACAAAGCCCGATGGCATTCAGCTCATCCATACTTATCACAAAGGTCGTTTAAGCGAGCTTGTAAGCTCCGATCAAAGGTTAGGTTATCGTTATCTCTATAATAAGCGTGGAGAATTGACTTTTGTTGTCGATAAGATCACAGGAAAAACATCCCGCCAAGTTTTTTCTCCATTAGGAGAACTTCTTTCGGAAACACTTCCCACCGGAGAAACGATGACCTATACCTACGATGGTTTAGGTCGAATGACTTCCTATTCTCTGCCGGATAGTGGAAAAGCACTTCTAACCTATAACGCTCGAGCTACCACCTCTATTCAACGAGTAGATAAAGAGGGAACTCTTCTTTATCAACACGCTTACACACAGTTTGACAACCTTGGCAACGTGACTGAAGAGCAGCTGATAGGAAAAGGGGGAACTGTCTCTTATACCTTTGATTCCCTTTATCAGATCGAAAGTATCCAACATCCCTACTACAGTCAGAAAAATTTGCTCTACGACAGAGCAGGAAACCTTCTCTCTTACGAAAAGAATGGGGAAGCATTTTCATTTCGCTACGATCCACTCTACCAGCTCACTTCAGAAAATGAGCATACCTATACCTACGATCCTTTCTACAACCGAACCTCAAAAGATGAAGATCCTTATGAAATAAACGAGCTGAATCAGCTTTTAGCCTGCTCTGATACCCATTATACCTACGATCAGAACGGCAACCTCCTACAACTTCAAAGCCCTTCCCAAAATCTCTTTTTTACCTACGATCCTCTAAACCGCCTGACCTCTATTGACAATGGCGAAGAGAGTGTCACCTTTACCTACGACTCGTTCCATCGTCGTCTCACCCGCAATGGAGTCCCTTTCCACTTTTGCCGCGAACAAGAAATTGGTTTTGAAAATACTCTTCGCATCTTAGGGCCTGGCCTTGGTGCCGACATCGGTGCAGCCATCGCCATTGAGTTAGACAACATCCCCTATGCCCCTCTCCATGACCACCAAGGGAGCATCGTCGGCCTCATTTCCCTCAATGGCGACCTTACTGGTTCTTGGAGCTACACTGCTTATGGCGAACTTGTGGGCACTTGCCTCTCTCCCTGGGGCTTTTCTTCCAAGCGTCAAGAACCCCTTACCGGCTGGATCTGCTTCGGTCGTCGCGACTACGACCCTGCCACAGGCCGTTGGACCACCCCCGACCCTCTCGGCTTTGAGGCCGGCCCTAACCTCTACACCTACGTCTTCAACCGCCCCCTCACCCATCGCGACCCCCTCGGCCTCAAGCCCGACAACGCCGAAAGCAATCTCTATACCCGCGAGGACACCTGGTTTGAAGGTATCAGAGAGGATGTTCAACACGTACTCACCTCGATGGTTGAAGGCATTACATTAATGGATGACCATGCCTATGAATTCGGCGGGCAAGATCGCGTTTATGACCACGAAATGTACATCTACGATTTATGCGATCTGGAGCACCTCCCGCCAGATTCAGGAGTTGTCATCCATGTGAATGGTGTTGGAGTTTCTCCTGAAGAATTTGAAAGAAATTGCGCCCATCTAGCTGGAATGGGCTTTAATGTTGTAGGGATCTACAATCCTTACCATGGAGAGGGATTTGTCAATTTTTGCAGGGATGCATTTAGAGCTTACTCGGGCAAAGAGGGTTATGTCTCTCAAAAAGCAATCAAAGATTTTCAAAACTCTTTGGATACAATTTTTTCAAGAGCTCCAAAAGGTACCCAGTTTCTTCTTTGCCCACATAGCGAAGGAAACATTTTGGCTATAAGAGCTTTGGAAAGATATGAAGGTGATCTTAGTAGAGTTGGGTATCTTGGGGTTGCTCCTGCAAAATATTTGGAAAAATATGCTTTTGCCGATTACGCATATTTGATGACTTCTTTGGATCTAGTACCTAAGTTCGATTTCTTTGGTAGACGTAATACAGATCCAGCAAGAATATATATTGCTGCAACGCCATTATCAGAATTAGGAGGTATAGATCATGCCTTTACAAGTAAAACAATTGAGCCGCATCTTAAACGTGGAATAGACAATTATTTCCAAACTGGCAGAATCTCATTTGAGAAAAGGAATTAGTGATAATGCATATTTTCGTAAACATCATTTTTTTAGTTGGTCTATTGTTTACTCCAATAAGAACTCCTATTGTTTCAATTAGAGATGAAGATAAAACGCCGGAGTGTTTGGCAAAAGAGTTGAATAAAGAAAATTGTTTTAAGCTAATTTCAAGAGGGCTTTATGACAAATTTGGTCTTCAAGTTGAGCCAATAGGATGGGCAAGCCGTAGGCCTGAAATATACTATGTTACTT
>Ga0302315_10002449_pt1 | contig 17557 bp, 25 predicted proteins | sample III_Palsa_N3_1_FD_200532 | JGI IMG/M metagenome (GOLD analysis project Ga0302315, IMG submission 200532) | Peat permafrost microbial communities from Stordalen Mire near Abisko, Sweden - III_Palsa_N3_1 | ecosystem: Environmental > Terrestrial > Soil > Palsa > Peat permafrost | place: Sweden... | reverse complement strand
TCCTATTTGTAACGACACCATCGGCGTATCGAGAGGATTATTGACTTTCATTCGCAGCACGCCGTTTTCGCCCGCAAAACCTGGTTCGATTTCTACTGCTTTGATTTGAAGTCGAGCGAGATTGAGATGAGTGAGATGCATCGTCAAGAGACCGAGCGTGATCAAAAGAGTGAGTACACCAATCAAAGCATGGTTGCCTGTGACCGCGCCCGTAATTAGAAGGGCAACCGTCCACAAACCATAGGCGAACCCCCGCCTGGTGGGGACGATGTAAATCTTGCTTTTGGATTCAGAGGATTTCAACCGAACTTACCAAGTTATCGACGATACTCACGGACTTCGCGTAACTCAGTTCTCCTTGCGTTAAGCGGTGATTGAGCACTGCTCTCGCCACGAATTGAACGTCTTCTGGCAAGACTGCATCGCGATCCGACAGGAACGCGGACGCCCTCGCTGCCGACATCCAAGCGAGTCCCGCTCTCGGAGAAAGTCCAGTGCCTTGAGAAGAGGGTCGTCTGCTTTCCGTCAGCAAGCGCTGCAGATATTGCGCGACATCTTTCGAGATGTGAACGCTCAAAACTTCTTTTCGAATCGCGAGTAACTGATCTCTTGTGTAAGGGGGTATTAGGTCCGTCGGTTCAGGTCGATCCGTCGCTGTCATGAGAAGATCGGTTTCGGATTGAGAGCTGGGGTAGCCCAATTCCATACGCATTAAAAAGCGATCGAGTTGAGATTCCGGAAGTGGGAACGTTCCGACTTGGGAGCGCGGATTTTGAGTCGCGACGACAAAAAACGGTTCAGGAAGAGGCAAGGTGTGGCGATCAATCGTGACGTGGTATTCTTCCATCGCCTGCAACAACGCACTTTGAGTGCGTGGACTCGCGCGGTTCAATTCATCGACTAACAAAAGCTCTGCGAAGATCGGCCCTGGTTTGTACTCAAAAGTTTCGGTGGCCATCTGGTAGACCGAGACGCCGAGAATATCGCTGGGTAAAAGATCGTGCGTAAACTGGATGCGCCCGAACTGAAGACTGAGAAGACGGCCGAGAGTTTTCACGAATGTTGTTTTACCGACGCCGGGAATATCCTCTAAAAGAAGATGCCCGCCCGCTAGGTAGCAAATCAATGCCATTCGAAATTCGGATGTTTTGTCGAAGAGAACTTTGCTCGCGGAGGCGTTCATTCGCTCTACGATTTCGGAGCCCGCTAACTTTGCCATTGTCCCAAGATGTTTTCTGGTATTGAAGTTCGAGTCAAGGACCGAACTGGGTTTTCAAATATGGTGCTCGCGTTCAGACTCGAACTGAGATGCCTTACGGCGCTGGCTTCTAAGGCCTGGGTATTCAATGAAGCAGTCCGAACTGACGGCATAAGTTGCTGATATTGCTAATAAAATTAGATCAGGCCCGGCTTTTTACTCAATCAAGTCGTTTGTTACAGCGTTGCTAAGTGACTCTCGACGGATGGACACCTGGATGCATTGTTGTCGATGAAGCTGTTCGAACTTTTTGTAGGCAGGAGTCCATTACCTTTGATTGACCTCACTGGGTCAAAATCACACCCGAAACCATATTCGTCCCGCAAGCAAAGCGTATTTCGCCTTTTTCCAATATACCAAGGTCAATGGAAACGGGCTTATTGAGCGGAAGATCCCTCTTGATCTTCTTAGAAGGAATTTGAATTGCTGTCGCACAGGTCGAGTCTGTCTTGCGCGTGACATTCAGAGTGACCACTTCTCCCGCCTTTATGTTTATTGAGCTCGGCTCGAACCCTTTTTCTGTCACGGAAAGATTTACAATCTGAGTTTTTGAAGATTCCGCAGCGTGAACCGTGGACGTTGCTAAAATTGTGAACAGAATCAGCATAAATTTATTCATGATTTGCCTCCTAAATTTCGGACCATTTTTGTTTGAAAACCGTGTGAGCTTTCCAGAAGTAGAACACCACTGGATAAATCAGAAGCTCTAAAAGAAACGACGTAAAGAGTCCCCCGATCATGGGAGCCGCGATTCGTTTCATGACGTCGGAGCCTGCACCAATCGACCACATGATAGGAATCAGACCCATGAAAAGAGCTGCCACTGTCATGAGTTTAGGCCTCACTCTATGAACGGCCCCTTCGACGACAGCGGCCTTGAGATCAGAAAGCGAGTTCATTTCGTTCCTTTTATGTCGCTCATCAAAAGCAAGATCGAGATACATGAGCATGAAAACGCCTGTTTCCGCGTCAAGTCCCAGAAGCGCAATCATCCCGACCCATGCGGCAATCGAAAGATTGTACCCGAGAAAAACGAGAAGCCACACTGCACCGATCAATGAGAAAGGAACCGCAAGGAGAACGATAGCCGTTTTCACCCAGGATTTTGTGCTGAAATGGAGAAGAAAAATAATGAGCGCGAGAGTAATCGGAATCACGGTTTTGAGCCGCTCTTTCACTCTTGCCATATTTTCAAACTGGCCACTCCAGGAAATTAAGTAACCTTCGGGGATCGTCACTTTTTGCTCGATGAGTGCTTTGGCTCGCTTGACGTAAGTTCCGACATCCACGTCCTTTGGGTCAATATCGACGTAAACGTAACCCACAAGAGAAGCATTTTCGTCGCGAATCATGGAAGGACCATCACGAAAATGGATTTTGGCAATTTCGCTTAAAGGAATCTGGGCTCCAGTTGGAGTCGTAATCAAGACTCTTTTTGTGGCCTCTACATCCTGCCGAAAACTTGGAGCAAGCCTGACTTGAATAGGATAACGCTCACGAGTCGCCAGAATTTGGGACACGTTCTCACCACCAATTGCCGTCATCGCCTGATCCTGAGCGTCTTTCAGAGATAGGCCAAAAGTCTTGAGCTTTTCTCGGTCAAAATCAAAGTCGAGGAAGTATCCTCCGGCAATTCGCTCGGCCACTACGGTTCTCGTGCCATCGAGGGCTTTCAGTTCTTTCTCGATGTTTTCTCCGATGGACTGAATGGTCTTAAGATCAGGACCGAATATTTTTACTCCAATACAGGTGGCGTGGTTCTTTGGAGCCGTGACCGCCGGAATTTTTGCCACAGAAATGAGTCTAGCGATTAGGCACTTAGTGCTTCATCGTGCGTGACTGTATTACAGATTTTGAATTTTCAAGTTATTGAAATAGTTCGGAATTGAAGTGGTGCTCGCGTTCAGACTCGAACTGAAATGCCTTACGGCGCTGGCTTCTAAGGCCGTAGTTTTCGCTCGCAGTTGTTTCTTCAGTGGCAAGAAAAGCTGCTGATATTATTAACCAAATTAGACCAGACCCTCTTTTTACTGAAGCAATCTGCCCGCTTGTTACAACGTTGCTAAGTCGTTGAAATTACGTTGGGCCGACGTTCGACCAACGAGCTTCTTGTTACACTATTGTTACGTTTTGACTCAAATCATCGCAGCTGATCTGAGTTGCTTTTTCCAACCCAAATTTAAGGAGATTTCTATGCCGATCCGAGAGCTTTTAGTCGCATCTACAGTTACCCTTGCGGCCATCTTTGCCGCCCATCCTTTTGACTTTTCAAATGCAGTTCGCAAAGTGGAGATATCTACTTTGAAAGATGCATTGCGAATGGACGATGTGTCCGTTTCGACACTTATACATGAGGACTAATGTCCGATAGAATAAAGGGATGAAACTTTTTGTTTCAAAAGTTCTGGGTTTGATGGTGATCGGGGGTCTAACCGCGTGCGCCGAAGGGCAGTTGAAGCTTCCCGATTCGTCTACACCGGGAACGACTCAAGGTCAGGTGACGGAGTCAGCTGCAGTCACAGCAGTTGCTGCCGGTCTGGCAGCGATAGGCATGGCTTCGGGTATTGGTCGCGCACCCTCATCAACAAGAGATAAGGTTCTAATGGGACGCTGTCGGATGGTAGATGAAAGTCGCCCCTGCGCTTCTTCAATGCACTTAAGCATCGTGGCTTTAGGTGGAAAAGAGTACGCTCACGGTCAAGTCTCCGACACGTCGGGCGACTTTGAAATCGATGTCTCTGGCCTAACGACGGACACTTATATCATTCAGGCTGTCAGCGATTCCTATCAAACAACGCTCGAAAGCCGGACCTATCAAGGCACTGCAAATTCGATGGTCCTTTGGTTGGAAAGAAGAAAATAGATTTGAGCAGGGGATAATCGAGTGAAGGTGTTGCGCGGATTAGAGATTCTCTTCGCTTGGAAGTTTACTCCAAGGTAGAGCCCGCTTAAAGCGGAAGACACAATGATGATTGAAGCATGGCCAATTACGGCTTTTTTAAAGCTCATTCGATTTTTACTTTAATAATCAAACCCGTTGCTAAAAAGCTGCCCTGCTCATTGGAATTATCGAAAGTGTTTACACGTCTGCGACAGCGCTGTATTCTAATTGTCATGAAGTTTCTTTGCTTGTTCAAGCTGATTGTGGCTTCATCTCTTCTTTTAATTTTCACAAGTTGCTCCACAACAAGGTCGAAGATGGTTTTTGGCCGTGAAGCGAGGCCTCAATCTATTAATAAGTACTTGAACAGACTGTCGGCTGTGGCCGTGGCTGGTGAGTTCTGCTCCAGATGGTTTATTGTCATTCCTTTAACTAGTGGCTTGAGCATTGATAGAGCCTGGGAAAACGCTATGGATCAGATTGAAGGGACAGAGGCATTGATCGACGTTACCGTAGAGTCAAAGACAAATTTCTTTTCGGGCCTATACAATGTTTTCTGTTATCGAGTCATTGGAACTCCGGTCTCTTTTAAGGAGACCACGTGAAGCAACTTTTTTTAATCCTGATTTGCTTATTTCAGTCAGGTTGCGCGTACGGACCAATCGCAAACTTTGGAATTGGCTCGACACGTAACTCCGCTTTCGTCGAAAGGCATATTGCAGTTAGCGGGCAGTCTGCTTCCGGCTCATCTTGTCGCGGGTATGGCACGATCGCTGGGTACCCTCGGGATTATGCGAGTATTCATGAAGCGATGGTTGATATCCCTATCGAGGATCCGAAGCTTGAAGGAGAGCTTTTGTACCGGCTGGAGATATCCCGGAGCTATTGGTTTCCCGTGTTTTTCTTCCTTACCTGCTATAGCGCGGAAGCCGTTCCTGTCGATCTACATTAGTATTGTTACATTTTGACCTAAATCAGCACCGTCAAACTTATGCACTATAGTGCACTTTACTTTTTGTGTACTATAGTGCACACTAAGAAAGTGAAGATTACGGTTAAACAGAGAGCCGCTGAGATCTACGAGAGCCCTTCGGGAAAGAAGCCCTACGCCAAGTGGATCAAAGGCCTTAAAGATAATAAAGGGAAGGCTAAGATATTTGCGAGAGTTGATCGTGCCAAGGCTGGAAACTTCGGAGATTACAAAGATCTGAAAGACGGACTTTTTGAAATGAGAGAAAACTTCGGACCTGGATATAGAGTTTATTTCGGCATCGACGGAGACGAAATAATTATTCTCTTAGCTGGTGGCGACAAAGGGACTCAGGATGCGGATATCTCCAAGGCTAAAGATTATTGGCTTGAATACATGATGAGGGGTGACAAATGAGCACAAAATTGGATCAGCATGACGAGCTAATCATTGAACAACTTAAAGACGTCGACTTTGCAGCCGCCTATTTGAATGAGCATCTGGAATACACTGGAGTTGGAAGACGTCAACACATTCTTCATGCTATTCACTTAATTTCGGTTGCGCAGGGAATCTCAAAAGTTGCAAAAAAATCTGGGTTAAAGAAGCGTAGTCTTTATAAAGCGCTTTCTGAAGATGGAAACCCTACTTTTGATACTCTTTTAAAGTTATTGGAGACCCTTCATTTAAAAATGAGTTTTTCTCCCAGTAAGAAGGTACGAAAAAAGAGCAATCGTCCGTCCGCGAAGGCGGCGTAATCGCAATGTCTCTACAGAGAAAATGGACGAAAGTTGCCTAAAGGTGGCAACTTCAAATGCATCACACTCCTAAGTCAGCGTACTTTACAGCGTCGCGAAATCCTCAACTTTCACCGAGCGAAATGAAGATCGATTACTTTTCCCATTTACCTGGCATATTGGTCCTTCTTGCTATTGTGCTCTTGTTCATAAGGAAGATTCGAAAAAAGCTCCGAATGAATCGAGTTGTTAAGCAGGCTTTGGAAGCTCAGCCAGAGGTCCGTACGGCTTTTCGCAATGCAGTTATAGTTCGTTCCTCCGAAAAGGCAAAGAGCCCAGCTACAAGTGACGCTAGCCTGAATTCTTGTCAGCTCACGGCAATCCGAGAACTTCGCGGGACCGGAAATATATTTTTGACTGGAAGTGCAGGAAGCGGAAAAAGTTTTCTCATTCAGCATTTCCTTCAGGGAATATCTTCTGACCGTTTTCCGATAGTTGCGAGTACCGGTGCCGCCGCTGTCCTGATCGGTGGTCGTACTTTTCATAGTTTTTTCGGTCTTAAGACTATGGCCGGAGGACCTCATAAAACGGCGAAAGCCGCGCTTCAAAATGGACGTTTAATAGAACGATTAAAAAAGGCGTCTGGAATTATTATCGATGAGATTTCTATGATCTCGGGAGAGGCGCTTCATTGCGCTGAGATGATCGCTCGCGGTGCGCGGGGGAATGACTCTCCGTGGGGCGGTCTTCGCATGATCGCTGTCGGAGATTTTGCTCAACTACCGCCAGTCACAAAAGACGGACCTCCAGATTGGGCGTTTCAGAGTGAGGCTTGGGAGCGATCGCATTTTCGTTCAGTCAATCTCAAGACGGTGATGAGAACGAAAGATCCAGATTTTCTTCGAATCTTGAACTTGATTCGCGTTGGCGAAGTCAACGATGAAGTACTTCACTTTCTGAGAGAGAAGACACTTCCTGAAATTGAAGATTTTGAAGGGATTCGTCTTTTCCCGACGAGAGCAAAAGTCGATCATTGTAATGATCAACGCTTAAGAGCGCTTCCAGGAGAGTCAAACAAATATCAAACCGCGTATTTCGGTGCCCCAGAATATGTGAAAAGACTCAAAAAAGATGTCCCCATCCCGGATTGTTTACTGCTTAAAGAGGGAGCCCTCGTTATGCTCAGAAAAAATGATCCTGAGAGAAGGTGGGTTAATGGCAGCCTGGGGATCGTTCAGAATATGAGTGAGGCACGACTTGATATTCGTCTCACAACTGGTTTGAGCGTTGAGCTCGAGCCGGAGAGTTTTTCGTGGTTGGACGGTGATGGTATTGAGCAAGCTACAGCAAGAAACTTTCCAGTCACGTTGGCCTATGCATCTACGATTCACAAATCGCAAGGAATGAGTTTGGATTGTCTGAGAGTTGATTTGAGTGGCGCGTGGGCGCATGGTCAAGCATATGTAGCTCTCAGCCGAGCTAAAACTGCGGAAGGACTGACTCTCGACGGATGGACACCGGGATGCATTGTTGTTGATGAGGCTGTGCGAATTTTTTGCAGGCGGGAGTTGATTGCGTTTTAATGCGAATGTCTCGAGTCTTCGTCCGAACGAGCGTGAGCACTGGTCTTTTGGACTCATGTTGATGTTTTAGGTAGCAACAATCTCAACAGTTTTTTATAGAAGGCGCTTCAATTCCATTGCAGCACTCATTGCTAAAGCGCCTCATCGCTGTCGCACTGTTTTTTGGTACCTTTTTCATTCTCAAAGCGAGCGCTTGTTACACTATTGTTACAGACACGGTGCGAGATGCGAAGGGTGGAGAGAGTTGAATTTTCAAGTTATTGAAATACTTCAGAGTTTGAGTGGTGCTCGCGTTCAGACTCGAACTGAAATGCCTTACGGCGCTGGCTTCTAAGGCCAGTGTGTCTACCAATTCCACCACGCGAGCTAATCACCAATTACTTCGGGACGTTAACATAGTCCTTCTTTTTGCTCCATCGACTTTTTGACGACTTTTGGCCATTCCATCAGGGGTCCACAGTATTGGGATGAAATTAAGGGGTGGCAGGAGGCCCCTTAATGAAAAAAATCACCCCGCTCACCGGATTTACTCTCGGAATTGGAATTCTCTTCATCGCTGTCAGTACTTCGTTTGCGAGATCCCATATGGGCCGAGGGTCGGGCGGCGGGGGTGGGTCATCGAACGTGATTGGGCTGTGTTGGACGGATCCATCGAACGCGGATGACGTCACTACAAGTTATGGCGTCATTTTCGAGCTGGAGCCCGGCAACGCAAATGAAATCGCGGCCGACATTTACTCGCTCGATTCCAACCGACAAAAAATTAAACAGGTGGGGCATGCCGATGTGACGTCGACAGTTGCAGAGGATGGATCGGCGACGTTTACGAGTGCTTCGGATTCACCGAGTCAGTTCTCACTCACCATCACACGTGATCAAGATCAGCAATCGACCACGGCGACATCCGCGACAACAGGCCAGTTGGCTAACGCCGTTCTATTTACTGGAGAAGTCGCAAGTAACGTTGCGCTGAAGTGCCGAGCAAAATGAAATTTCTAATCGCAGTCTTTTTGGTTTTGGCGGCTTTGGCAATTTCTGCAGTGGCGCACGCAGATTCGGATTCTGCAAATGGGAGTAGCGCGCCCGTGACGGGTCGTGGAAAAAGAGGCGGCGGAAAAAAACCGAACCCAAATCCATCTGCTGGAAATCCTGATTCTGTCCGAGGAACATGCACTGTTATTGAAAGTCCATCGAACCCCATTGCTGGTCCTTGTGTGACAACGATGCTGGTTTTGAATGATATCGATGGGAACGAAATCGCGAAGGATAGAACGACGGCGCAGGGTCAGTTTGAATTCACGGCTGAGCGAGGTAAGGCCTACAAAATCGCTCCAGGGTCCAAGTATTACAACTTGGTTTCTCCGACGACCGCGATTCATGGCGGCGATAAGATCAACTTGCAGCTCCAGCAAAAAGAATAAGCAAAAAGAATTAAGACCGAACGCCAGGCGAGTTTGGAATATCCCCGTGCGTTACGGGAACATGGCTTGCACCTTGTCAATGCATGGAAAATGAAAATCTTAAAAAAGTGAACCCAGACGACAACGAAGTCTTAGATACGAGCGGCGGTGAGATGCCGAACCCTTTGAAAAAAATGACCGAGAAGGCTGCTGATGCGGCCAAGGCATTTGAACAGAAGGTCAATCCCCTGAATCCAAAGGCGGATCCGAAGCTGAATAAAGACGTCGACGACGAACAGAAAAAAGCAGGCTAAAAATGGGATCTCGTGGAAAAGACTCGAAGAGAAAATGCAGATCGGGATCAACGGCACGAGATCTAGATATGTGCGAGGGCGATGCGCTGAGGGGAGATGAGATCTCTCAGGAAAATCGTGAGAACACCGAAGACCAAGGGCCGCTGGGAGCAGGTTATCAGACCGATATGTCGGAACGAGATCGCGAGGGCGATGAGGAGAGCGGTGATGAGCACTCCAGTGGATATCAAGGGGACGACATTGGGCCCAATCCCTTTGGTCCCGAAGAAGAGGCTGCTTAAAATCTAGTGTTTGTGGCCGCTATGGCAGCCGTGGCATCCGTGTTGGGTGCTTTCACGCTGGTCGCCTTGGCCGGAAACGGCGAAGCGGGAGATGAGTTTTTCGGTTTTGGCAGATTTGCACTTCGGACATTGCAGGTCCCCGGGCTTTTCAGTCCCTTTCACAATCTCCTCAAAACAGTGGTCGCAGCTTTGGCAGCGAAACTCGAACAAAGGCATCTTAATCTCAGTATATCCCAGTATGTCATTGTGAACAAAGGGGTCCGCAAATGGTTGATTTGACGGGCCTAACATGGTTTAAATCGATTATGTGCGACCCCATAGCTCAACTGGATAGAGCATCAGCCTTCTAAGCTGAGGGTTCCCCGTTCGAACCGGGGTGGGGTCGCCATACTTCATTTAAATTAGAATTTCAGGCGTCTACTTGGCTGATCAAATCAGCGAGGGTAGTTTTCTTGAGATTGAGTTTCATAGCCTCTTCGGCCGTCCCAAAAACCCCATTCAAAATCGACTTAATATTGCAGCTGATCCGGCAAGCTTTGTTCTTAGGCTTTTCGTGGAGAGCAAAGAGTTCCTCTGATTGAACCGCTTCATAGATATCGAGAAGCGTGATTTTCTCAGGAGCTTTTGCGAGGCGCGAGCCGCCTTTTTTTCCGGGCTGGCAATTCACAAGCTTCTTGAGGGTGAGAGCTTGAAGAATTCGGCGAATGACGACGGGGTTCGTGTTCACGCTTTTGGCGATGTACTCGGACGTGACGTATTCGTCTTCTTTGCGACAGGCCATCGCAAGTAAGGTGTGAACTGAAACTGCAAATCGACTATTGGCGGCCATACACAAAGTCTCGGCGTAGTAATTGACTGAGTCAATCGGTATTTTTGACCACCTCAAAACCTGGATTTCCGAAACTCTTTTCGTATTCTGGAAGCCAATAGCGTACGTCGGAGTTTTGCCAAGTGAGATGATGAGGATTTGGAATAAATCCGTCAACCCAGGGGGCATATCCGTCCAGGTCGATATCGGCCTGGTGATTGCCAAATGTGTAGTTGATCTGGATTCGGGGGACTTTGTAGTAGCTCGTGTAGCCTTGAATATTTGATCCATCATGAAGTAGGCCGCCTGGGTCTCCGCCATCAAAGTTAAAGTGCCCGCGCTCGATCTTCCCGTTGATGCGAGTCAGAATGAAGGGCGCGCCAGCCGCACGCCAAGATTCAAAGAGCTCGTTGTCGAGTTCGACTCGGATGCGATCCCCATCCAAAACATAGACAGCAATCATCATTTCGTCCGCTGTGACCCAACGGCCGTCGCGAAGACGAATTTGAAGAAACGTGAGGGCGCGTGTCCACGCAAGGAAAGCCGCGGCAATTCCGTCACTTTGACTGATCCACTCTTCATATTGCATGGGTCGCTTTCCATGGGCCGCGAGATAGGGAATCAATAAGCTAAGTTGTTTGGGGCTAAGATCTCCTAACGCTTCGAAATGGACAGCCCTGAATTTTGGGTGAAGAGGTGGCGCTGCATCGGAGGTGGGTGGAGACGCTGAGGCGAGCGAACTGAGCGACAAAGCTAAAAGACCTAGAAAAAGCCGAGTCATAAAATGGCACCTCCCGTGCACTCTTCGACGCCATGAGTGATCGCGTATTGATCTGGGCTCTTGACGCGTTTGAACCCCCTGGTGAGTTGATGAACACGGCTGTTGCAACTTTAAAGCGGCTCGCTACGCAGCTGGAAGCAGGAATTGAGCCCGTCTACATCTTGACGCCGGGGCAAATCAATCTCTCCACCGAGTTCTCGGAGATGAGCAGCATTCCTGTCACGGAGAACTATCGACCGGCAGCAATGAAGGCCTTGAACGAACTTTTAAAAGATCAACCCATCCCCAATTTGTTGCCTGCACACGTCGTCACATCTGATGTCTCGTCTTCGAGTCAAGCAGCGGAGGCTCTGTCGGTTTATGCGCTCGAGCGCGGTGCCGAAGCAATCCTTGTGAGCTCTCACGGTCGCACTGGTTTGGGCCGATTTTTCTTGGGAAGTTTTGCGGAGACTTTAGTACTCCATTCTCAGGTTCCGCTCGTCGTTGTTCATCCGCATCTCAAAGTTGTGTCTCAATTTAGCAACATCTTGTTCCCGACTGACTTTGGACCGTCCTCTGAGACTTCTTATCGAAAGGTCGTGGAGCTCGCGCGAAACTTCGGAGCGAAGATCACGCTGTTTCATTCTATTCCTTATCCGATCGAGCCTGTGCTGCAGTCGGGAGTTTATCTTTTGGGTGGCGGTTGGATGCCGATTCACGCTTATCTCGGTAACGAGGTCGAGCGTCGGCAGAGGCGCGCGGACGCGTGGGCGCGTTGGGCCAAGCATCAAAGAGGCGTTGATGTGGAGCCCATTCTCAATGTGGAGGGCGGAAGTATTTCCGAACTCGTCATTCAACTTGCTGAGGAAAAGTCCTTCGATTTGATCGCGATGGCGGCCCAAAGTGGACCGATCAGCTCAGCTCTTATTGGAAGCGTGACTCGGCAAGTGATCCGTCACTCTCCATGTCCGGTCTGGGTTCTCAGGTTTCCGCAAAAGCGCTTCAAAGACCTCCGACCTGAGGCTGCGTAAGCGCCTATTTATAGCTTTTTATAACCTCTGGGGTATGGTTGAGAAATGCATCTCAACGTCACGATCGACACCATTCGCGCGGCTCAGAGCGAGCTTTCTCGTTACCTCGAGCCGACACCACTTCTCAAAAATAATTGGCTCTCAGAAGAGCTCGGTTGCAATATCTTTTTGAAACTTGAAAACATGCAACCCATCGGATCTTTCAAAATCCGTGGGGCAACCTACCGAATTTCACAGCTCTCCGAAAAAGAACGTAAAGCCGGAGTGATTGCTGCAAGCGCAGGCAATCATGCGCAAGGGGTGGCTTGGGGCTCGCGCAGACTCGGTGTGAGTTCTTTGATCGTCATGCCAAAGAACGCTCCGCTCGTCAAAATAGCGAATACGCGCGCACTCGGCGCCGAAATTGTTCTTGAAGGCGATAACTACGACGAGGCTTATTTGGCCGCGCGTGAACTCGCGAAGAAAACCGGGAAAACTTTTGTACACGCTTTTGAAGACGAGCGCGTGATTGCAGGGCAGGGAACTTGCGGACTTGAAATTTTCAGTCAGCTTCCAGCAGTGGATGTCGTTGTCGGATCCATCGGTGGTGGTGGGTTGATGACAGGAACTTCCGTCGCGCTTAAAACCTTGAAACCTTCAGTGCAGATGATTGGCTGTCAGGCGAGTGGTTCTGCTTCGATGGTCGAGTCCTTTCGACAAGGCAAAGCAGTGACACTTGCAAAGTCTCAGACTTTTGCAGATGGAATCGCCGTCGTTTCAGCGAGTGAAACAATGCGTGAATTACTTGTCCCTCTTCTTCACGAGATCGTCGCCGTCGAAGACGAGTCGATCGCAAGAGCGGTGCTCAGTTTACTCGAAAAAGCGAAGACTGTGACGGAAGGTTCTGGGGCAATTCCGTTGGCTGCGCTTGAAAACATTCGCACGGATATTAAAGGCAAGAACGTAGTTCTCATCATCAGTGGCGGGAACATCGATGTGAACTTGCTGTCTCGAATTATCGACCGAGGCTTGATTCGTGCGGGACGTCGTCTGCGCTTGAACGTTTGGTTGTCTGATCGTCCAGGTTCGCTAGCGAGATTGACCGATCTGATTGCGCGCCAAGGTTGCAATATTTTGCAGGCGATTCACGATCGAAGTGAACCCTCCACGACGATTGATCAGACAGAAGTTGCTCTGACGCTCGAAACGCGCGGACCTGATCATAGTGATACGATCATTCAAGCGCTTCGTGATCACGTTCTAAGACTAGATATCGTTCACTAAAACGACACCAAGATCGAATGACTACTGGCGGATTTTAGAAAGTCGAATCTCGACGTTCTTTTGGCCAGCTTGCACTGCTCCACTTTCTACCACGCCCTCAAAATCTCCAGGGGAAGCAGGGATTGCGGAACCAGATTGAGCCAATCTCACGGTAATATCAAAAGCTCCTTCAAAAGGACTGTTCGGCATCATCGCGTCGGCCTTCGAAAGAGTGAACTCGATTGGAAAGTGAAAAGGCTGCGTGAATTGCTTCACGGCCGTTGGAGGTCCGCCTGCTTGGCCTGCCGGGCGAGCGATCAAATAGATCGCAGCAGAAGGCTGAATCGTCGCGCGTTCGAGAAGCGGAGCGACCGAGATCTTCCCGGTAATCATTCCATCTCCAGAAACAGCCGCCGACATAGATGCCGTAGAAGCGGTCGGGGTCTCAGCGTTTTTCGTACAGCCGGTGGTACCGACAAGAGCCAAGGAACAAAACGACAATAGGGTAAATGTGAGTAGTGAGCGCATATGCCGATTGTACCACGAAACGGCTCAACTTCTGCACAATCGTTTATGTGACGCCTGCCGAAAAGCAATTACCCCGCCCTGAGCGAGTATTGGAGAGTTTGGGATCCCTATCGGGTGGGATCGCTTTCATGTTTGCCCGTTCATTGAAGGAGTTTTTTTCCTTAGTTCTTCGGCCTAAGCAGTACTTGATCCTGACCATCGAGCAACTTTTCTATCAAGGAGTTCGTTCGATCCCATTGACGATCGTTGTTGGCGCTGCGACCGGGGTTGTTTTTGCCCTGCAACTTGGCTATGGCTTGCAGCGTTTTGGGGGGGAACTCTATGTTCCTCAGGTTGTTGGCATGGCGATGTTTCGCGAACTTGGACCGACCCTCACAAGTTTATGTCTCGCGGGCCGAATCGGATCGGGTCTTACATCCGAATTAGCTTCGATGACGGTGACGGAACAAGTGGATGCGATTCGCGCGTTCGGCACGAGTCCAGTGAGCACTCTCGTGATTCCTAGAATTTTTGCCTGCCTGATCGCTTTACCCATTTTGACCTTGCTCGCCGACTATGTCGCGATCTTCAGCTCAATGCTCATCTCAGAGCGAGAGTTCAGAATTGAGCCGGCTTATTACATCGCCAAAACCATCAGCTATGTTCACTTTGCGGATTTGGCGACGGGTCTCTTTAAATCATTGGTCTTTGGATTCTTCCTCGCTTTGATTGCTTGCTATAAAGGGCTATCGACTAAAGGTGGGACCAGAGGGGTGGGGATTTCTACGACATCGGTTGTCGTGACAGCGAGCACGGTGATCTTGATTAGCGACGTCATGCTGAGCCGCATTTTCATTATGTTGGGGTATTATTACTAATGGCAAACGTCGCACTCAGATTCGATAATGTCACAAAATCCTTTGGAACAAAGAAGGTTCATCAGGGGCTGACTCTCGATCTCTATGAAAATGAAATCGTGGCGATCTTAGGAGGGTCAGGCGCAGGAAAGAGTCTTCTTCTCAAGATGGTGATTGGGCTTGAGCGCCTCGATTCTGGGAAAATCTACTTTGAAGGAAGAGACATCGCCTGCCTTTCGGAAGATGAGCTTGCTCCTATTCGGAGTAAGATTGGATTTGTGTTTCAAGACGGAGCGCTCTTTGATTCGCTTACGATTGAAGAGAACCTTGCTTACCCCCTTCGGATTCACAAGAACTGGGACGAAGAACAAATTGAAGCTGTTATTAATGAACGTCTAGCAATGCTGAACTTGGAGGACACGAACGCGCTTTATCCCAACGAAATTTCAGGCGGGATGGCAAAACGAGTTGGTCTTGCACGCGCGACGATTCTTTCACCAAAGGTTGTTCTCTTTGACGAGCCGACGGCGGGACTTGATCCTTTAAATATTAGAAAGTTTGTTCACACAGTTTTGAGTTTCAAGAAAAAAGGGGCCTTAACTGCGCTTTTTGTGACTCATGATATTGCGGCGGCTCTGGCAATTTCTGATCGCATGGCAGTCATCAAAGACGGAAAAATTTACGCCATTGATCGTCCGGGAACGATCTGCAGAAACGAAGACCCTTACATCAAAACGTTTACAGATTTCAATTACGCAGACTCACTTGATGTTTCGAGCGGGGCATTAAACGGGAGGGATCATGCAAGAAAAACGGCAAGTTGAACTGAAAGTTGGTCTCTTCCTCAACTTAGGTATTGCTCTCGTGACGATCGCGGCGCTCTTGTTGGGCGCGAGTCAAAATTTCACGACCAAGAAAAACACTTACAAAATCGTTATTGAAAATGCTCAGGGCTTGGCGACCGGTGCAAAAGTTCTGATCGGCGGGATTCAGGCGGGAAGTGTCGAGTCTTTGGATCTGACTAAAGACGACCGCAGAGTCAAAATTCGCGTGAAGGTTCTTAGAAAATTCGAAGATGCCATCCGTTCCGACACTCAAGCCGAGCTGACCACCGAAGGACTCTTAGGAGATAAAATTGTTTCGTTGAATGCGGGGGATCCCGAAAAGCCGATTCTTCCCGAAGGAAGCGTGATCCCCAATCGTGAGGGAACGGACTTTACTCGCGTCGTGAGTAAAGGCGACGTGTTCCTTACGAATCTCAATCGGCTGACTTTGAATTTGAATAAAGTTGTCGATGGATTTACTGAGGGACGCCGAAGCCAAGAACTTGCGGCAGGAATAGCCGAGACCGCGAAAAATCTCGCGACGCTGACCCGCAACTTAAATGCTCCGAACGGTGAGATGGAGAAGCTGACGTCTGTGCTCACAAAACTCAATAGCGTTCTCGCAAAAGTCGACGACGGGCAGGGAAGTATCGGCGCACTCGTCAATGATCCTGAGCTTTATGATGACGCGAAGAAGCTCGTCGGTGAATCCAATAGCAACCGGATCGTCAGAAATCTCGTCCACAAAACCATCAAAGACGCTGATGTGAAAGAGGCCGATCAAAAGATTGATAAGGATGCCTCAAAACTCGATCAGGGCTAAAATAGCGTTTTAGGGCGGCGGTTTCGTACCTGCGGTGTGTCCATGGTGTGTCCTTCGTGTCCAACTGTGTCCAGCGTGTTTATGGGTCTTTATAAGATTATTAATTGAGATGTCAGATCTGACACATTTTAAAGCCATAATATTGGGCTCATAATTTAAAAGTAATCTTTTTAAGACGAAGTAGAACGTATTGCGAGGATATTCAGGTGAGTAAACGAATCACACTCTGTCTGTACCTTTTAGTGACAACCTACATTTCAGGCTGCTCACCGGCAATTGCCACGTCTAATTCTGTTTCTTTGCTTTCACAGAACTCGCCCGCTTCCCACGCTTCTTCTGCCACCTATGTAGTCGTAGCTAATGAAGGCTCGAGCAATGTCAGCGTCTTCTCGATGGACACTGCGAGCGGTGCTCTCACTGCTTCTAGTTCTCCAGTCACCGCGGGTTCGGGACCTTCTTCCATGGCTTTCGATTCCTCTGGGCAATTTGCTTACATCGCAGATGACATATCAAACCAACTGTCCGCTTTTTCGATTGATCCTGCGACGGGAGATTTTACGTCACTCCCTGGTTCGCCCTATGCGACCGGTTCAGCCCCCTGGTGCGTGGCTCTAGATCCTGCGGGAAAATTCGTGTTTGTAGGAAATTACAGTGATTACACGATTAGCGTTTTTAATCGTGACGCATCAACAGGCGAGCTTACGGGTCAAGTGCCAGGCTCGCCCTTTAGCGGTCCCCAAGGCCCGGGCTATTCGGGGATGGCCATCGATCCGACAGGTCAGTTTCTCTATGTTTCTGAAAATGACAGCAACGCGATCGCTGCTTTTAATATCGCGGCAAATGGCGCTTTGAGTTCGATGTCAACGGCGGAGTACACAGTTGGCAACAGTCCGATCCCTACAATCATCAGTCCAAACGGAAAGTTTCTTTTCTCTGTTGGTTGGAACACAGGCGGTGTGAGTAGCTTTACTGTCGCGAGCGACGGGAGTCTGACCTTAGCAAGTGGACCTATTGCAGCGGGTTCAAATCCATTTGGGGCTGCAATCGATCCCTCGGGCAAGTTCTTTTACGTCGTAAATGATACATCCAACAATATCAGCACGTATACAATCGATTCGACTAGTGGTGTGGTCGCTTCAATGGGCGCTCCAGTATCCGTCGGAACAAATCCATCGTCAGTAAGGGTGGTTGAAGTTCCTTGGACGAATTAAAGTAAGCAGATCTACTATTCGCCACATGAAAAGTCTTCATCACTGCTCGTCACCGTACATGGATTTTGAA
>Ga0302315_10002440_pt1 | contig 17583 bp, 21 predicted proteins | sample III_Palsa_N3_1_FD_200532 | JGI IMG/M metagenome (GOLD analysis project Ga0302315, IMG submission 200532) | Peat permafrost microbial communities from Stordalen Mire near Abisko, Sweden - III_Palsa_N3_1 | ecosystem: Environmental > Terrestrial > Soil > Palsa > Peat permafrost | place: Sweden... | reverse complement strand
TAAAAAGGAATCTTTTAAGTATGTATATATCCAGTATTTTCACAAATCGCCTACTTTATAATTTTTAATTCATTATACAAACATAAGAATTATGCAAGGGTTGTATGTTATTAACAACAAAAAAACTTAGCTATTAGTATTCTCCCCCTATTTTTCTTTTTATTCCTGGTATTTCCGGTAAATGAGTTGGCTTTTTAATATAAGTTTTTTCATCATTTAGCGATTTCATAAATGCTATCACTTGCTTTACCTCATCCGGGTTAAGATTAAGGTTTTTAGAAGATAAGGTCTGGTTAGGAACATCCAGGCCCAGCCCCTGCCCTCCCCCTTTATTATAAAACTCCATCACTTCCTCAAGGTTTTTTAAAGCCCCATTATGCATATAAGGAGCGGTGAACTCCACATTTCGGATAGAAGGCGTTTTAAAAGCCCGTTGTTGAATTTTTAAATGAGTTACTGCAAACCTTCCTTTATCCTCGTCCAGTTTAGGGTTTTTTAAATTATTATCAATAGTAGTTCCTAATACCTCCATTTCTATTTTTTTATATTCAGGTGGAAGCAATCCGTTAAATAAGGGTGGGAAATGGCAGGTAGCGCATTGGGCCTTGCCCATAAACAGATTAAATCCTTTTATCTGCTCTGCGTTTAGTTTGGTTTTATCACCATCTATGTAACGGTCAAAAGGAGAGTTGAAACTAACTAATGAGCGCTCAAATTCTGCAATAGATTTTTTAATCTTATCAGTAGTAATAAGTGAATCTGAATCGCCAAATGCCTTTTTGAATAATGTTTTATACTTTCTACTGGTATTAAGAACCGTTACTATCTCTTTTAAATTTCCACCTAACTCATTCTTGGTTTCTATTACTTTTGCCGCCTGCTCTTCCAGGCTTCTCGCCCGACCGTCGTGAAAAAAGAGGGGTTGCATGGAAGTATTTACTAACGAAGGGGCATTGCGGTCTACTGCCCCTTCAAAGTTAAAAGCTATAGAACGTTCCAACCCGTCTGCAAATGTTTTATCAGGATTATGGCAGGAAGCGCAGGCTCTTTTTTTATTGCCAGATAGTACAGGGTCAAAAAATAGCAGTTTCCCAAGTTCTGCTACCGCTTTAGTATTTTCATCTTTTACAGGCTTTATCTCATAATACCTGTTAAAAGCTGTTTTATCAAAAATAGTAGCGGCATTATAGTTTACCATATTCCATTGCGACACATACACCGGAATATTTAAACTTTGCTGAACTTTAAGCAGGTAGCCGTTAAGAGGATTTGCATATTCCGTAATAAACTTTAGCCGGTCAAAATTATCAAAGTCAGGATTGGAGGTTAAATAGTTGATGCTGCTTTTAAATTTCTCTTCCAGCTTATCTTTTAGTTCTATTTTTAGTTTGGGATAGTACTCGCTTACAGCATTCCTAACGGCCTGCAGGGCTACCGCCGATTCTGAGATACAGGTTTTACTTTCGGGGGTATCGTAACCTGTTATTCCTAATGTAATAATGCGGTTTATCTCCGCCCTCATGGCTTCGAACAACTGGCTGTCGTCCGCAGCCTGTAACTTATTATTTACTGGATATAGCGCCTGCTCATTTACCTGTAACAAATAGGTTTCCTGCCTAAGTTGTTTTAATGATTCATACACATTACGCGTATATATAATATTCTCCACTGCCCCAAAGCCCTGAGGTGGTTCTATTTCCTCTGTTCTTTCGTCAATCTCCGGTAAAAAAGGTTTATTGATATTTAGGTATGGGGCATAATACCCTGCCAGGAATTCCATTTCTTTATATTTAATTCGGCAACGTAAAAAGGCTGCTTTATATTCGTAAAGTGTAGTGGTGTCTTTACTTGTTATTTCCCCGCTTCTTTTTAGAAGGTCTGCAATACAAGAATCTAAATTTCGCTTATTTTTGTCAAAAGTAAGTCGTATTCTTTCTTTTGGTTCAGGGAATTGGTAAAAAATGGACGACGATAAACTTATAATAACCAATACTATCAGAAAACCTGGCTTCTTCATTCCGTCTTTACTCTTATAAAGTTCTTCGTGTTTACCTTAACAAACATTAAGAACAGTAAACTCTAAGTTACCAAGAGTAATGTAATTAATATATTACTTATACATTATGGATTTGTAAAGATTATTTTCCGGATTCAGTTTCTTATATATAATATAATCAACACTAGCCTTGCCCGGCCCCATTATAACAAGAGCGAACAACATGATCATATAATACAGAGGAATTTCGAACCCATTATTAGCAGCTTCAAAACCGTTTGCCCCATGTACAGTGGCAATAGCCACAATCATATCTATAATAAGTGGAATAGAAATCAATCTTGTTGCCAAACCTAATGTGAGTAAAGCTACCCCTGCCGCTTCAGAATATGCAGCCAAATATGCATTAACTGTCGGAAAAGGGATTCCCAAATCACTGAACCAAGAAATAATATCTGGCATATTGTCCAATTTCATTTTTGCAGGATTATAGAATCCATAGGCCAGTATAAGCCTTATAGCCAGCAAGGGCAAACTGTATAAATTGCTTAGAAAGGCTACAAATTTAAAATACAAGATTTTCATAATGTGTGTTTTAGTTGTTTAGTTTAAAACCCAGTATCATGCCCTGGCTTCGTAAATCTTCAAAAAATAAAAGAGCATGTTCCAATAACAATTTATCGTCAGGTATATTAAATACAGCAGAGGCGCCGCTTAGTAATTCTTTTAATAATAATTCTTCCTTATTCAGGCTTTCTACAAAGTAGGCATGCAAGGCGGAGATATTCATAAACTTAACTTTCCCGCTTTCCTGCTCCCTAAATACAAGAACTACATAACTCCCTTTATGTTGAATGGCTTCCTGCACAGGCAAAAGATGCACCGGATAGGTCAGCGCCATTAATTCATACTCAGGATTTAGAACAATTCTATCCTTTTTAAAATTCCCTTCGATACTATATTCAGAAAAAGGAACATCGGGCATAGTGTGTACTTCTATTTCAAGCCACTCAAAGTAAAGAAGTTCATTTAAAAAAGGATATCCTAAGCTGCTTTGAAAATCTTTTTCATTCACATACTCATAAAACTCAAGCGGTAGTTTCCATACCTGGCTCTCCTGGCAGGCATGCTCTTTAAGGAAGGAGTTTATGAGCAGTTCCCATTCGGCTTCCTTTAAAAATTGGTAAGTAATGGGGAAAGCTTGTTCAAAAGTATTATTTATAACCGAATATACCAGTTGGCGATATTCTTTAAGCCTATGCTGTTTAGCGCCGGGGATAGGCTCTATTTCTCCCGTCCGGCAAATTTGGGCCAGCCGGTTTTGTATATCAGCGGTTTCAGGATTTAGCGGCATAAGCAGTTTCCCATTTTTTTGTACATATCTTTTGCAAAGCGACTAGCTCTCCTTGCAACTCTTCCATCTCAGGGAAATTAAAATCTCTTTCTAATAGTACAGGCACAGGGTTTATTCTTTCCACAGCCCAGTCGAAAAGCTCATATACCGGATCAATGATGGCATGGCCATGTGTATCTATAATCAGGTCTTCTGAAACCTTTTCATGGCCGGCCATGTGTATGTAGGCTACCCTGTTTAGTGGTAATTTTTGTATGTACCCTTTGGCGTCGTACTTATGGTTAAAACTGTTTACATACACATTATTTACATCCAGCAACAGGTTGCAATCCGCTTCTTCCAGAATGGATGATACAAATGTATGCTCTTCCATTTCCGCAGCTACAGGCGTATAGTAAGATACATTTTCTATGGCGATTTTGCGTTCCAGAAAATCCTGCACCTCGCGTATGCGTTGCGCTACATGATGTATGGCATCCTCGCGAAAGGGAATAGGAAGCAGGTCGTACAGGTGGGCGTTATTGCATTTGGTATAACTTAAATGTTCAGAATATACCTGCACATTATGTTCATCCAGGAATAGTTTAACTTTTTTAATAAACTCCCAGTCTAAAGGCTCCGGGCTGCCAATAGATAGGGAAAGCCCGTGGCAGGTAACAGGGAAACGCTCTGTAGCTTTACGCAAAACTTTGCCCCAGTAGCCTCCCATGCCTATCCAATTTTCAGGGGCTAATTCTATAAATAAAGGATTAAGTACTACAGAGTTAAGTAATTCTTCGGCAAAATCTCTTCTGAAGCCAATACCAACATTTGCTTTCATAACGAAAAATAAACAATTGAGGGATAATTAAAAAATTAGACGAGATAAAAGATGAGATAATAACTATCCCAGGAAAGATTTACCTGGGATAGTATTAAGCAAAACTATTTAGTGGCTTTTTTCTTATCGCCACATTTGCCTTCTCCACATTTGCCTTCGCCAGATTTTCCTTTGCTATCAGCTTTTTTGTCTCCGCATTTTGCTTCGCCGGTTTTTCCTTTGCTGTCAGCAGCTTTCTTTTTATCGCCACACTCTAGTTCAGCAACTTTTAGAGGAGAAGCACTTACATTTAAAAGTTCGCTTCTAAGTTCTGTGCCAGAACCCAAAGAATTGTAGTTAAATAAGTTTGAGGCTCCGGCAGTGATTGAAGTAAGACCAATAGCGCCAGCAATTAATGAACCTGTTAGGATTGATGTTTTGTTTTTTGAGTTTTTCATAAAAGTTTAAAATTTAATAGTTAAAAGTTAATTTATTGTTTAGACGTACATACGTGATATTCCTTGCAATCAGATTAGTCTTTTTTTTCATTTTGGATAATTCTTTGAATATTCTCCTGAATATCAGCCTTATAATTTTCATCCAATTTAACTTTATCAGCGCTTTTCTTTAGTTTATCAAAAATAAATGAAAGGTATTTAAGCTGTTTTGCAAACTGAGTGCAAGCCTCACAAGTTAATAAATGGATTCTGAGATGCAATCTTTTAAAAAAAGAAAGCTGTTGATATTGAGCCTTTGTAAGCAAATGAGTTGCCTTTTCGCAGCTCATCATAAAGTCCTGGGCAGGCTTCCATATTTGTTTTTTAATGTTCACGCTTCTTTTTTCCAAACCAATTAATTTCCAAACACTCCCTTAACTGTAGTTTAACCCTGTGCATCATTGTCCATAGATTAGACGCTGTTATTCCCAGTTCCTTACAAACCTCTTCCGAAGAATATTCTTCCATTACTTTTAGGGTAAAACATGCCCCGGCTTTGGAAGGTAGCAGTTCCATACATTTTTTAAGTATTGCTTCAAACTCCTCGTTCTCTATACTATTCTCAGTATAAGCCCATGTTTTAGGCATTCTTTCCTCTTTCCAATGCCCTTCCCAAAAACCCGAAGTTGTAAAATAGTTCTCATCCGCGCATCCCTGCTGTAATTCAGATTCCTTTCTGCTTACTTTCTTTCTATAATAGTCAATAATTTTTCTTTTAAGAATAGCAATCAGCCATGTCCTTTCAGAACTATCTCCTTTAAAAGACTCCCTTGCTTTTAAAGCGGAATAGAAGGTTTCCTGCACTAAATCCAAAGCGTCGTCTTTTACATAAATGCGAGTAATGGCATACCCATAAAGGTAGTCGCTATGTTCTTGTGCCCATTTTTCCGGCTTAAGAGGTATAGCCATAAAAAATAACAGGATTAGTAATACAATTACTAAACTTATGCAGAAGCAATAACTTAAAAAAGAACTTCAGATAAATTTATTGTTAATAAAGAGATTACTTAAGGCTTTTTAAGGCTTAAGTACGCTTTTTCTGCTTTTATTATCAGTATGACTGCGACGGTTTGATAAATTACTCCCTTTATTTTTTAGACATTCCAGCTTTACTATCTTTAGTTCTATTGGTAAAGCTTTATTATGAACTATCATGGCAACTACCTTTTAGAGGGTCTTCGTTTTGCAATCCGACCCTTCAAAAACTTATAGTAATAAAATTACTATGGTATTTTCAACAAAATTAGTAATGAATTAAACAATAAAACTTCTCAATTATGGCTTTTATAAAATGCAAGATGAGAAATTCGACATTAATATTATTAACAGGTAATAAGCCTATTGTTAATCTTAAATTAACATAAAACTATTAGAAAATATGTCAAATGTCCAATATATGGCTATATAATAGGGGTATAAATGGGCTAAAAGAGATTGTTATTTTTTATATCTGAACAAATTATTCAGAAAATTTGTATCAAATACATTATAAATAATACTAGTAATAGTAACGCTATTACATACATTTTTTATGTAGAAAGCAGCAGAGTTAAGTTTTTATTAATTGTAATAGTTATCATTTTTATAGAAAATTTTACTAAAAGCATTTTTTTTTTGCAAAAAAGCTTTACCTTGTCTCTCACTTAATTAAATTTGTAAATAGTAAAGTTATTTTTATAAAACCTAATAGTTAAAACAATGGCCAAAAGTAAAACACCAGCACCAAAGAAAAAGGTAGTAAAAGCTGCCGCAAAAGCTACCAAAGTAGTAAAAGCTGCCGCAAAACCTGCTAAAGTTGTAAAAACTGCAGCAAAGGCAGCCAAACCTAAAAGAAGCAAAGAAACCAGAGAAAAGATTGCAAAGGCAAGAATGAAGCCAGTGCAACAACTATCTTTAAAAGGAAAATCAATCAAAACGTTTCCTTCTCTTAAAGAAGCTGCAGAAGCTACCGGAACACACCCTTCCAACATCATAAAAGTATGTAAAGGAGAGTTAAACTCTGCGGGAGGCTTTTCCTGGAAATACAAAACCAAATAGTTTTAACAGTATTTTAACAAAACAGGCGTTCTGATTATATAGTTGGAATGCCTGTTTCGCTTTATTACATAGCTAAACTATTACTTAGGGGTAACTTTCCCTTAATACATTATTAACTTTGGTAATATTCCAATAAACTATTAGCTACCCTTAACCCACTGGCAAGGGCTGCTTCTACGGTGCCCATTTCAGGCCCTTCGTATAGGGCTTCCCCTGCAAAAAATAAAGTATTAGCTACCGGTTCATTCAAAATTTTCCTGGCTTCCTGCGTTTTTACCATAGCATAAGCGTAAGCCCCTTTAGCAAAAGGGTCGGAGGCCCAATTGGCTATATAATGAGTTTCTAATTTTTCCTTAAGCTCCTGCGCGCTTAGTTTGAAAATAATAGATAGAGATTGGATAGCTTCGTTTAATATATAATCATCCGTTTTGTCTTTAAAACTTTCAACTTTTGTACCGGCCAGCCAGCCGGTAAGCAAGGGAACTTCATCAGGAAACTGAGTCCACCAAGTAGGTATGGGGGCCTGGGAGAGCAAAAAGCCCATATTTGACATAGTAGTTCCACTATCCCCCACAATGGTTCTCCAGAACTGCTGTTTAAATTGTAACAGTATTTTAATTACAGAGCCATAACCTATAGATTGGGCTGCTTCAAGCTTTTCTTCAATTGGCGGTAAAAACTGTATGGAACCTTCCCTAAATAATCCCAAAGGAATGGTTATTATAACTTTTTGTCCCCTAAAAAGTTGCCCGTTAGTGGTAGTTACTTCTACCTCTCCCTGCTTCCAACTGATTTGTTTTACTTCCTGAGATAAGAGAATTTCTCCCCTATTTAGTTTAATTTCCTTCTCAAGAAAACTTATAAGCTCTCCATAACCATTGGTAATTCTATATTGCGCCTGCCATTCGCTATCGCCCATTAGTTCATCCCGAAAGGCAAAAATACTTGCTTTACTTATATCTGCAGCGTCGTACCCTTCTACAAAACCAGTTATAGAGGTTCTTAATTCAGTATGCTCTTCATCAAAAAAGTACTGATCAAGAAATTCTTTTACCGTCATATCCTGTCCAAGCTCCTTTAATTTCTGCATTACTATCCCCCATCCGTCCATAAAACCAGCTTCATTCGTGAGTCTGTCGTTTTTAAGCTGCCAGTTTTCCGCTTTTATACTAGTATAAGGTATATTTCCCTCTTTAAGCAGCCCAAGTGTAACCGGCAAATTACCATGCACAAACTCCGCCCCGGCTTCAACGGGGAAACTAAAACTGTCTTTAATAGTATAAATTCGCCCCCCTATACGCTTGCGGGCTTCCAGTACCAATGTCTTTTTACCTGCTTTGGTAAGTTCCCTGGCAGCCATAAGCCCGGCTGCTCCCGCTCCTATTATAATTACATCGTAACTTTCTGTTTCTGGCATTTCTATACTTTCTACTTAAGTCTCTATTAATACATTAAACAGCATGAATCTACCGAATCATCTGCTCAATTATACCGGCTTGTTTGTTATGATTTGTTATTTAATCTAAAAATTAAATCGTTCTTTTAGTCTTTTATACCCGCTACGGCTAACCGGAACAACTGCTTTATTCTTTAGGGCTATTCTGTAGGAGTCTTTTTCGTAGGGTTCTATTTGGGCTATATAGTCTATATTTATTATATAAGAGCGGTGCACGCGGACAAATTGTTTACTATCCAATTGGTCTTCGTAATACTTCATGGTTTGCTGCTTCAGGTATTTTCCTTCTTCGGTATATAACATTACATAGTCGTCCTGGGCTTCCAGGTACACCAGTTCGCTAACGGGAATAACCTTTACTTTAGTGCCTGTTTTAACTACCACCCTATCTGTTCGTTCTTCCTGTTGTGGCAGGTTATCCAACATTTTTTTTACTTTTCCTTTCTCTTCTTCAGCGTCTTTTATCCGCTCCCTCACTTTATTTAAGGCAACGGAAAAGCGTTCTTTAGAAAATGGTTTTAACAAATAGTCAATAGCATTGTTCTCAAATGCTTTTATGGCAAACTGGTCGTATGCGGTAGTAAAAACTACAAAAGGTATGTTATCCAACACTTCCAGCATTTCAAAACCAGTAAGTTTAGGCATTTGCACATCTAAAAATAATAAGTCGGGCATGTGCTGTTGCACCGCTTTTGCTCCCTGGAAGCCGTCCGAACACTCTTCAGCTATTTCCACATCCGGATGCTCTTTTAAATAAGCCTTTATAAGTTCCCTTGCCAGGGGTTCATCGTCTATAATAATTGCTTTCATACTATTATGATACGTATGGAATACGCAAAGTTACTGTAAATAAATTATTAGTATTTGTTATTTTAACCCATTCTCCTTTTCCGTATAGTAAATTAAGCCGCTCCTTCACATTTTTAATACCCATGTTTTTACCTGTAGTCCTCTTCTTTTCCGGCTCATAGTTGTTTGCAATAGTAATTACAAGCAAATCATTCTCTCTTTTACAACTCACCTTTATTACTACTTGTTCTGTACTTTCATAAACCCCATGTTTTACGGCATTCTCTATAAGGGGCTGCATAATCATATTAGGCACTTTGTCTTCCATACATTCGTCGCTTACTTCATTTTCCAATGCCAGGCGATTCCCGAAACGGGTTTTTTCTATTTCCAGGTATAGCAGGCAGTTGCTTAACTCTTCGTAAAACGGAACCAACTGCGATGTTTTCTGCCCTAAGGAATAACGCAGAAAAGAAGAAAGTTTAATTACCATATCCTGCGCCCTACCAGGATCTGACAGTGTTAAAGAACTTATGGAATTTAAACTATTAAAAATAAAATGAGGATTTAGCTGCGACTGCAAAAGCTCCAGCTGGGTTTCCTTTATTATAGAATTTAGCGCGGCCGTCTTTAGTTGATTTGTTTTAAAAGACACATAGTAAATATGCAGGTAGTAGAAAAGAATAATAAGAGTATAGAAAAGAAGCCCCATAAACAAACGCGCAGGGAGGGTGACCAGCAAGAAATTTTCATATTCAACATTACCGTGTTTATTAAAAGCTATCGCCGATTCTCCCATGCTTATCATTTCTATAACCATAAAGCTTAGCAATATCCACACCAGAAGAAACAGGCAGGCGGTTACAACATGGTTTACTATTAACCTAAAGGCGCTTTGGTTATCTATTTTAAAAAAGCGGACAATATACCACAGGCCAATAGCAAGCGATGCAAAGATAAGGTTGAACACCACGGAGGTAATAAAGGCCATGACAAAGCCAATATTGAAAAAATAAGGTAGAAGCAGGGTATGGAAGGTTGTTATTACCGCCCATATCAGCAAATAAAGATATAAATTCCTAAGTGGGTTTAGTAACGGATTTAACATTAAACCCTCTTAATTTCTATACCCCCCATTACTACTTCCCCTTTAATGATAAGCTCTTTCGTCTGATCTATATCCGCAGCAATAAAATCATTCGCATTGTCGTCAATTCCGCCCATTATTATATGGGCCATATCTGTTTTTATATTCCATTCTTTTGGCAGGGTAAGGCTTATTCCTCCGCAAACGGCTATTACATCCAGTGTAGTTTTGGAATTTATAAGAATGCAATTTGTAAAATCAAGCACTAACCCGCCGAATATGGCTGTCAGCCTTGCTCCCTCAAAGTTTTGGGATTCGAGCTTTCCACTCTCCTCCCCAAAAATAATTGTCCTTGTCATAATAGGTATGAATTAGATTAAGCTCTTTTAATTTCAATTCCGCCCATTACTACCTCTCCTTTAATAATAACCTCTTTGGTCTGATCTACATAAGCGCCAGGTATGTCGCTAATCCGATCCTCAACTCCACCCATTATAGGGGCTATATCTATTTTTATATTCCATTCTTTAGGGACAGTAAGTTCTATACCTCCGCAAACAGCCGTTATGTCTATAATAGTTCTTTCGTTAACAAGCACGCAATTGGTAAGGTCCAGTTCTATGCCTCCAAATATGGCGGTAAGCCTTGCCCCCTCAAAATCATGAGAGCTGAGTTTCTTTTTCTCCCCCCCGAAAATGACCGTGCTGGTCATAAAAGGTAAATCTTCTGTTTTTACATAAGAATTTTTTTTTTCGCACCTATGCCGGTTGAAACTCTTTAACACTATTGCCAAACCGGCAAAAATAAGCAAGACCGGCCATAGCGCTTTTAAGGAGGTCGCCTCCATACCAGAAACTTCGGGCATTAGTAAATAAATTCCCAAACTGATAAATATAGCTGCCCCAATGATTTTTAAATTAACTAACATAAAAACGCCTATGACTATAAGTAGCATTTTCCAGGTAAACACATAAGCGGGCAACTCAAATGGAAGCAGGTGTAGATTATTCAAGAGCAATACCGCTCCAATAATCATTATAAAAGCCCCGGCAACATAGCGGCTATAGGGGTTTCTCCTTCTCATAAACTTATATTTGTCTTTAAACTTGTCTTTGAAATAGAAATGTTCGTTGTGCATATATTTTAAATTAATACATCAAAAGTAATAGCTTAAACAAAGGATTGGAAAAGAAAATCGGCAGGTTACCCAAGATTACCGGCTAATAGCGAATAAGCGCCAACATCTATGGCAATTATATCCAGATTTATAAGCCTTTATTCTATTTTTAGCCCCCTATTCTACCTTTCAACTCTCCTTTCTACTTACAATTATCAACCTTAAAATTAAGCGCCGGGAGGTTATAAACAGGTGTTTTGTGCTACTTAAAAAACTGCTAGTTTAAAGGAAATCTTACGCGCATAAAATTTACTCCCTGTTATTTCCCTGTAAATTTTCCTGTTATTTCCTGTAAATTTCTCTGCTTTTGCAGAGGGGTATGTAAGATTGTGGCCGTTTTTGAACTTGTGCCAATTGGCATTTGAGGGCGTTGGGTTCTATACTAAAATAATAAATTTAGTATAGAAAGAAAAAATTTTGGGGCTAAATATTAATAGAGAGAGGCAACTAAATATAGCATAAAAGAGATACTATCTGGTTTTTTTTATTAGCGTGGGGCTTGTTAATACCCTGTAAACTAAAATAGCTGTATCATCAACACAGCTATTTTTAGTTAAATACCAGAAACTACTATTTAGTTTAAATTACCCTGCTCGTAATACCAGTTCTCATTGGTTGGATGGCCCAAGCCATCGCCAGTTATTATGTTATTTAAAATCAATTTTGTTATCGTAGGATTTGGATAAGAAGGGCTAATTGTAAGATTAGCATCAACATTAATTGGAAAACCTGCGGTAAAGAAGATTTTATAGTAATTTATAATTTGGTGCACAAAAGTGGTTTGTCCTACAACTACAACATATTCGCCAGATGCATTGGATGGATTGGTTGGTAGTGTTATAGTAATCAAGTTTTTATTGCCCCCGATTTTGTAAGAAAAATGGGCAAACCCTGTAGGCGGCGTACCTGTTCCATCCCAATGAGATTGAGAAGCGGTCGCTCCCGTAGTGGTATCTATATAACCGGAGAAATAAATAAAGGTATATCCCCCGGGCTGTGGATTGCTTCCTCCCCCGTAATACATGGATGTGTTGTTATACAAAGCTGAATCAGAAGCATTAGGGACAGAAGCATTTACAGCTGAGTCAAGCCCAACATAATACTTTACCGCGGTGAACTCCCCTACCGGAACCTGTCCTATATAGTAAGGTTCAGTAAGAGGAACTTTAAACAGAATCTGGTTAGGAACTGTGTAAACAACTCCTCCGCTACTATTTATCAACTGAATGTTTGAAATTAAAAGTTGCGAAGTATCGATACGAAGTAGTCTGCCGGTGGCATCTACAGCAGTAGTATAAGGAGTAGGGTTATAATCAGATCCCTGAACAGAATCTGTTGCATCCGAATGCAGGTGAAACATAAGGTAGCCGGTAGGGCTGGCTGGCGCAGGTGTCGCTTTATCAGGCCCTTTACATGCAGTAACTATTATTGTTATTACTATTGCCCAAAAGAATGTTGTTTTTATAGTTTCAGTTTTCATACTCTTTTCTTATTTAATTAAGGTATTATTAGTTTTTTAATTGTTTTTAGCCCCCTGCTGTATCCATATTTTTATAAGGTCAATGGTGCAACTATTCATCTGGCCGGTAGGAGGCATAATCTGCGATGGATTAGTAATTGAACTGTACATTACACTTGTACCAGGATTTCCAGGCGTTACATACCCGTCTCCCACATTAAGCAACTGCGAATACGCTACAGAAGCAGACAAATTAAGCTCTGACTGTGGATTAGGAGTAGTATGGCAACCGGAGATGGCGCAATTAGTAGTAAGTATTGGAATAATATCAGCTTTAAAAGATACCGAATCAGGGAAATTAGCGCATGCAGGCTGGGGCGTATCTTTCTTGGTTGTGCACGCCTGCGCCAGCACGATAATGCCTGTTACTAGTAGTAGTTTATATAGATTGTTTTTTAAGACTGTATTCATTATTACTTTCTGCGCCATTAAAATGTATATCCCCATCCGGCATTAACAAGCAAGCGGGTGTTCATTTGTATACCGTTTACGTTTTGGTAAAAAGGAACACCGGCTTCTAAAGAAAACTGGTTGCCTGTCATAAACCCTTTGGGTAGTATATTAACCCCTACCAACACACTACTGCGAAATCCCCCATAATTGGCAGTATTGGCAGTAGGATCGTAGGAATAGCCGTAGTCCCTCAACCACTGGTCGTAGCCTACTATTTTACCTACCGCATCGCCATTAACTCTTATAGAATTACTTATCCAGTTCGTCCATTTATGGGCAAGCCATAGGTTCAGGTTATATTCATTACCCAGCCTGTAACCGGCAGAGTTGGTTCCAAGCTTAATATCCGTAACCGCCTGGGCGCCCCAGGAAAAGCTACTACATTGACCAGTATAAGTTACTCCTGGTAATATGCCAAATGTACCTGTTCCGGTTTGCATGTTGTAAGAAGCTTTAGGGCTCTCGCCCATTTCCGTCATAGCAGAATTATTCTTAATGTTAACGCTTCCGGTAGGGATACTTATACCCCCGCTTAATAAAATTTGATGGTTAGGCTTGTTCAATAAAGAATACAACACATAAAGCTTTGTATCGCCAAAACCAAAAGCGTTGGATGATGACTGCATTGAATTAGTAGTCATTGTCATTACCATAGTACTGCCGCTACCACTCATGTTCATTGTAGTAGAGGTCATGCCCATACTCATGGTATTGTAGGTATAATTTACCATAGCCATAAGGGTAATTTTATTGGTAAGCCCATACATAGCCATAAGCATGTGCATTTGCATATTCATTAGGTTAGCATACATTGCATAGCGCTGGCTAACCTGGGCGGAGCTTATAGATTCCGCTCCCATTTTATTGCCCTGCATGTTCATATCCATAAGCCGGTACGACAGCATCCACTCTCCTTTTTTATGCCCATGATCTATCATTACCCCAATGGGGGCATGATAGTCCGGGCGCGCGCAATTGCACGTAACGCTATCCTGTGCTTTTAGCTGTGCAGTTATACATAAAACAACAGCCAAGGCACAGATAAATTTTGTGTATTTATCCATGATAAAAAAAATTAAATTAAATGTTGTCCTCCGGCTGAGGTATAAACAGCCCTTGGGTTTAAACTATTAAATAAATGAGTTATTTGGCAGGCCCTACTTAGCCTACAAGAGCGCTTAGTTAGGCTCGAGGGGGTGGAGTTGCATTTTCCGGCGAGGCGGAGTTAAACGACTCTTTAAATTGAGGGAATTGTAGTTTTTTAGAAAACAAATATTGTAAAGAAAAATCAAGGTCAAGGGCCACCGGTAAAGATTCTGTTTCCAGTGTTTTCTGGCTTATTTCTTTCTTTTCAGATTCTTGTTCCAACGCTTTTTTAAGCTCTTTCTTTAAATGGCATTTACCATTACACTGCATGGCCGGTTTTGCCTTATTTTCGCAGAGTTGGGTAGAAATATATTGGTAGTTTATGTTGTAAGTAAGGTAAGGGAGAGCTATTCTGAAAGGAGTCAAAACATATAAGCAAAGCAGCAGCCATACTATAAATTTGCCATATGTACTTTTCCTTTTCATGTTTTATGGCCCAAAGGTAATTAGTAATTTTTTAAAATCAAGGATATTTTAATGGACAAAATTGTAGAATCCCAGGTTATTCCTTAATTATTTATTTTTGGATTTATATACAATGAATAGTATTTTAGAATCGATTAACACCTTAAATTAAAAAATAATATAGAAATATTACCCTAACGGGCTATTTCTGATTTTTAATTTTAATCTTTGTAGAAGCCATTTTAACATTCAAATTAAATTATGAATCTCCCGCATTTAAAAAAAGGCCTTTACTTAACCGGGATGCTAATTTTAATGGTAATTTTTGAAGGATGCAAAGCAAAACACGATGATTCTGAACCTTTGTTCTCCATCACATTTTTTCCTAAAACCCATTTAAAAAAATTTAATTTTTGTTTTAATAATGTATATGCCAAAGGAGGCAACTTTAACGGACAACAATGTGTCGACAGCGGCGGCTCCATTAATGTTCCTTATAATGTAGGTTCCACCAACTCTTCTTCAGTTATAGACACTTCTATATATATATTTCAATACGATACTACTAAGTTTGATACACTTGCTATTTCCTATAGTACCTTAATAACCCACGATGCCGCTACCTATTTTATTGAAATATCTAAAGTAACTATTATTCAATGTACATTCGACTCTATTAAAGTAACATGCAACGATAGGACAAACCCATGCGATGATATTGAGAGCATTTACATTTATATATAGCTTTCTGTTTGTTATTAATACCTATGGACAGATAGGGCGAATACGAGTTAATAAACTCGCTTTGGGCATAGACCCATTAAGATCGCTTACTATGCTTGCCCCGGAAAATGCACAAAATGCTTATTCGCATCGCTTTTATTACAATACCTTTCAGGCAAATGCAGAACTATTCTTTCCTATGCGCACCAGCTTTGTAGCTTCCTGGGGTTATACTAAAGCTCATTTGCAGGAATATGAGAATACGCTGGACTACCACTCTCATGGTGATTTTTTTAAATTTGGCTTAAATTTTAACCTGAGCGAACTTACAGACCGAAGCCAGGGGATTATGGGATGGCGTATAGGAATAAGCAAAAATTATACAGAGGATGCTACGGTAATTTTGCAGGGTGAATCTTTTAGCAACAAAGCCATCCTGGACCTGGGGCAACGTAAAAGCAGCGCTTTATGGGGAGAGTTTTTACTGGAAGAGAAAGTAAGAGTATCTACGAATACCTCTTCTTTTCTTAGCAATATGTGGTTTTCTGTACAAGGAACCATGCGTATTAATTTCCAACCGCCTGTAAGCTCGCAATACACCAGTTATAACGTGCCGGGCTTTGGAGTATATAACTTACTGTCGCCGGGCGTCAACTTTAACCTGGCCTATTATGTCAACTTCAATCATAAATTTATATACCCCGAAACTCCTAAGCGTAAATTAACGAAGCGAAAAAGAAAATACGGAAGAGTATTAGATTACGAGTAAATAGTAACCAATAGTAGTTTTTTTTACTTTTATACAGAATAAAACATTAAGTTTTTTAACACTAAGCTTTTTTGATTATTTAAAATAAACTTGACTAATTTGCAGTTATAAACTAAATCGTTTTGTAATTAGATTTTTTTAAGAAACTATTTAATTAAATCAATAATTAATTGAATTCATGAACCCACTAACCTTAATAGTACAAATAACAACCTCTGCCATAGCGGATAGCGCATCAACCGGGCAACCTCCCCAGGAAGAATTATCCCTTTTTACTCTTCTTTTAAAAGGGGGCTACGTTATGATTCCGCTATTACTGCTTTCCTTATTTTCCGTTTACCTTTTTGTGGAACGCTGGCTGTATATAAAACAGGCCTCTAAGCTTGACGAACGCTTTTTGCAGGACATTAAAGACAAGCTTAGCAAAGGAAATGTAAAAGAAGCTATAGCACAATGCGAACGCGAAAAAACGCCAATTGCCAAAATGTTGGAAAAAGGGCTTATAAGGCTGGGTTCCCCCATTCGCGATATAGAAAGCGCCATAGAAAACATGGCCAACGTGCAAATATCCAATATGGAAAAAAACCTGGGCTTACTTGGCGCCATAGCGGCAATTGCCCCAATGATTGGCTTCCTGGGTACGGTAACGGGGATGATTAAAGCATTTTATAATATCTCTCAGGCCAATAACATCAGTATAGGTATTATAGCCAGCGGTATATATGAAAAAATGGTTACCTCTGCCACCGGCCTTATTGTCGGCGTTATAGCGCATATATTCTTTACCTTGTTGAATAATATGATAGACCGCTCTATAAATAAAATGGAGGGGGCGGCTATGGATTTTGTGGATACCTTATATAAACCAGCGGTATGAAACTTAGCAGAAGAAAAAGGGTACACTCGGCAGTAGAGGCTTCGTCCCTCTCCGATATATTGTTCTTCCTGATGCTTTTTTTTCTTATGATCTCCACATTGGCAAGCCCCAATGCCATAAAGCTGTTATTGCCCAAAGCTAGTACGGGAAAAACAGTTCCTACGCACGCCATTAGTTTATCCATTGACGCCACTTTGGATCATTATATTGATCAACGGAAAGTTTCGCTGCCTGAACTTAAGGAGATGCTTATAGCTGAAGCAAAAAAATACGAAAACCCAACGGTAGTGTTGCGAGTTGATAAATCAGTAAGAGTAGAAGACCTGGTTGCTGTAGTAGATATTGTTAACCAGGTACAAATTCCGCTTGTAATTGCAACTGATAAGAAAAGCGAATAGATACAGATAAAGACAAGACAATTAAGAAGATGAATAATCAACCAGTGATTTTTCCTTCGGAGGAAAACATCCCGGAAAAATTCCGAATCAATACTCCCATC
>Ga0302315_10002436_pt1 | contig 17603 bp, 18 predicted proteins | sample III_Palsa_N3_1_FD_200532 | JGI IMG/M metagenome (GOLD analysis project Ga0302315, IMG submission 200532) | Peat permafrost microbial communities from Stordalen Mire near Abisko, Sweden - III_Palsa_N3_1 | ecosystem: Environmental > Terrestrial > Soil > Palsa > Peat permafrost | place: Sweden... | reverse complement strand
AACGTGCAGCTCGGAAATCATGTTTCCTTGTTGTTCGAAGATGAAAAGACCTTGCGCTATCAAGTGCAGGAAATGCTGCGCATTGAAAAGATTTACGAGGAGGAGGGCATTCAATCCGAACTGGATGCCTATAATCCGCTGGTGCCAGACGGCAGCAATTTCAAGGCGACCATGCTGATCGAATACTCAAATGAGATCGAACGCAAAGCTGCTCTGGCGAAACTGATCGGCATCGAGGACCGCTTGTTCGTCCAGGTCGAGGGTCAGGATCGCGTCTATGCGATTGCCGATGAAGACCTGGAACGGGAAAATGCCGAGAAGACGTCTGCCGTGCATTTCGTCCGTTTCGAATTGACGGCCCCGATGAAAGAAGCGCTGAAAAGCGGTGCACAGATGATGCTCGGCTGCGATCATCCGAACTATCCTGCGCATTTGGAAGAGCTGCCGCAAGAGACACTGGCTTCGTTGTTGACAGACTTGAGCTGACGCAAATCCGGCTCATAGTGAAGAAGGCTACGGTTTAAAGGCTGCGATCTGCAGCCTTTTCATTTTCAGGCCCTGGGTAAGCCGATTTCAATCACCAGACCGCCGCTGCTGCGGTTGCGAACCCGCATTTTTCCTTCATGCCGCCGAATCACACGATCGACAATCGCCAAACCGAGGCCGGCGCCATTGGCTTGTCCGCGTGCGGTATCGAGGCGGGTAAAGGGACGCAGCAGGCGCTCGATATCGGCTTCCGGAACGCCAGGGCCGTGATCCGCGATTTTGATGACGGCATTGTCGCCGTTGATGCGGCAGTCGATATCCAGTTCGGTAATTTCGGAATCAGCGGCCTTGCCGTAGCGGCGCGCATTTTCAATCAGGTTGTTGAATACACGCTTGAGATCGGTGGGGTTTCCCTTGACCGTAACATTGTCGGCGACCTTGGTTTGAATGTGTAAATCGGGCATTCTGCCGGCAGCTTGCGCGCAGTCAAGCAAGAGCGAAGATAAATCAATCTCCGTGAAGGTGCTGCTGTCGGTCGGCTTTGCATAATCCAGGAATTGACCGATGATGGCGTCCATCTGGTGCAGGTCGGACTGCATGCCTTGCCGCGCGTCGTCCGGCAAATGCGCCATTTCAACTTCCAGTTGCATGCGCGCCAGCGGTGTGCGCAGATCGTGCGAGATCCCGGCCAGCACCAGTGCGCGGTCGGATTCCACACGATTCAAGTCGGCGACCATTTGGTTGAAGCTGCGGTTGGTTTCGCGGATTTCCTCCGGGCCTTTCTCCGGTAGCGGCTCGGGCACCTTGCCGTTGGCAATTGCATGGGTCGCTGCCGTCAGGCGCGCCAAAGGTTGATTGATCAAGCCGGAAATGAACACTGCGCCCAGCATCGAAATGACCAGAGTGACGCCAGCCCAACCGAACCATTGAATGCCGGAGCTGCGCTCGATTCGCTCACGCTCCAAACCCAGCCAATATGGGTCGCCCTCTATGTCGAAACTGATCCAGAACCCATCGTGATTGTTGACCTTGCCGGCAAACCTGGTTTGGGGGCCTAGTCTTGCTCGAATATTGGCTTCAATTTGCGACACCATCTCGCTGCCCGGGGCATCTTCAATTTGATCGTTTTCTTCCAACGGCAAAATCTTGATGCCCTCGTTGCTTTTGAGATCGATCAGCAATTCCTTGCGCAATTCTGGCGCCGAATTGGAAATGGCGTCGCGGGTAACCGTAACGATGGAAACGATTTGGGATGCGACTTGCCGTGCCCGCGGGGCACGTTCGACCATACTAATGCTGGAAACCCAGATTGCCAGGCTCACTGTAATCAGGAAGGTCAGCAAAAAGAAGGTGCGCCAGAACAAGCCGCTGGAGATCCACGGCAGACGCTTTGAGATGTTAAACATCTGCCGCAGTCAAGTGATACGCAAGACGTCTGTTTGCATTAACGCGGTTGGCCTTCGGGGATGAAAACGTAACCCAGGCCCCATACGGTTTGAATATAGAGCGGGCTGGAAGGGTCGGGTTCAATCAGCTTGCGCAGGCGGGAAATTTGCACGTCCAGGCTGCGATCGAATACTTCGTATTCCCGGCCGCGCGCTAATTCCATCAATTTTTCCCGCGACAGAGGTTGTCGAGCGTGGCGGGCAAACACCTTGAGTACCGAAAATTCTCCGGTCGTGAGGCTGACTGTCTGGCCGTTCTTCTTGAGGGTGCGTGTGCCCAGATCGAGCACGAATTCGCCGAATTCAAAGCTTTGCGGGGTTTCGGATGGCGCCCCTGGGATTTCATCTGGGCCAACCCGGCGCAAAATCGCGCCGATGCGCGCAACCAGTTCGCGTGGATTGAATGGCTTGGGCAAATAGTCGTCGGCACCCATTTCCAGGCCGACGATGCGATCGACATCCTCGCCTTTGGCGGTCAACATGATGATCGGCGTTTTGTCGCCGGCGCCACGCAGGCGTCGGCATATCGACAAGCCGTCCTCGCCCGGCAACATCAGATCGAGCACCAGCAAGTCATAGCGTTCGCGCAGCCATAGCTTGTTCATGGCTTGCGCATTTTCTGCGGTGACCACGTTGAAGCCTTGCTCGGCCAGGTAACGGCGCAACAGGTCGCGTAAGCGCAAATCGTCATCAACAACCAGGATTTTCGCTTGCGGGTTGTTGGAGGTCGGCAGGGAGTCGGAGCTGATATTTTTCATATTCATGGCGCTATGGTAACTTCAGAATTGCACTGTGTGAGTGCCTATTGTCGCAGGCATTACAAACTGTTACAAACTTTACGCAAATCTGGATATGGCTCCAGGGAAACCAGCTTACACTTCAGTATCGATGCGGGATTCTGCGTCGTAACCGGTGTTCGGGATAACTTTGCAATGATGATCGGGCTAAAAACTATCAGTATAGCGCTCCTGTTATTGACAGTGACGGAGAGTGCGTTCGCGGGTCCGTTTTCACATGCGCGCGAAGGACGTGAGGCACGCGCTGCACGCCAACAACGCGGGCAGGCCCAGGAAGAACGGCAACAAGCCCAGGGCGATCCTCGCGGTGGTTTGCCGCCAGGGGCTCAAGTTGCGCCCAATACCCCGGTTGCCGCTACTCCCGGCGGAGCCATGTTCCCTCGTCAGCCTGACCAAGTCCGCAAATTCGGCCCTCGCATGAGTGTTGAGGAGCGGCAGCGATTGCGTCGTCAAATTAACGAAGCCGGTCAAGATATTTACGCCCCTAGAAAGTAGCCCGGAAAGCAGCAACGCGAATTGATGGAAATTATCTATTTGCCATCAATCCGAATTCAGTCCGATACTTTTCCCCTCATTGCCTTGATCTGCCCCCGTGTATTCTTGCCGTCCAGCCGCTTCATCTGAGAGCTGCGGGTTGGTTTGGTTGCCCTGCGTGGTTTGCTGACGGTGTTGGCCGCCACGATTAATTCCTGCAGGCGGTTAAGCGCATCGTCTTTGCTTTTTTCCTGGCTTCGATGCTGCGCCTTGATGACGATAACGCCATCCTTGGTGATGCGCTGGTCGTTCAATTGCAGGAGCCGTGCTTTCAGTAGATCCGGGAGTGACGACGCATTGATATCGAATCGCAGATGGATTGCCGACGATACCTTGTTCACGTTTTGCCCACCCGGCCCTTGCGCTCTGATCCCGCTCAGTTCAATTTCGCTATCAGGTATGCTGATTTCTTCGTTGATTAATAACACGGTACGATATCCGCTTACTTGCCGCAATTACCGACGCGGTGCGCGCTAACGGTTTCACTGATTTGCGTCGTATTACCGTTGGCATTCGAGCTTGACGTCTCGCCTGAACTGCCTGCGGTCGCGCTATTGCCGGAAATGGTCAGGTTAAGTGTGCCGGAAAAACTGCTGTTCCCGAAATTCAGGCTGATGCTGCCGGTAATAGGCAGTTCGCCTTTGCATTGAATAACCCAACTGCCGGAATTTGCAGACATCTGGGTATTGTTGAGTGCGCAGCTGCCTCCGCCCGGAAGTAGTTGCTTGATATTTGCCGTGTCGCCATCGGTGAAGCATATTTGTTGGGTGGCGGAAGGTATCTGTATGCCGGAAATCGTGCCGGTCGCACTGATTTCCCAAAGTCCCGGCTGGATTTTCGGGTCAGCCACGGCTTCAGACGTGGCGACGACCGACAGTGCTGCAAATAGTATCGAAGAGAAGGTAGCGCGCATTTTTTGTCGCATTCGCGTAATGGATAATCTGCATGATACTACTCCAACGACTTATACAGCCAAATCGTTGCTGCAATGCGTCAGAGGGATTTAGGCAGTAGGCGACGGGCGATAACTCATGGTGCAGTCGGATTTCCATTGGTGCTTGGCAGTGGCGAGGCAAGCGGGTAAGGCGGCTTTTCATGCGGGGTCGATATCAACTGCAAGATGACGCGTTCTACATCGGGCACTACCGCTATCATCGACTCAATCCTCGCGGCTTGTTCAGCGTGGGTGATGCAGCCTTGCACGATGACAAACCGGCGTTGCACGGTAATCCATAGGCTGGCATCGGCAAATTCCGGGGATGCCGAGAAGCGTTGTCGAACTGCTTCCGCGATCGGGGCGTCGTACAGGTAGGAATTCGGCTTTTCACATTTCCCTGCCATCCAGCAACTGGTGCCGCGTTCGACGCGATAATGCGCTTCCTCATTGCGCTGAGCCTCGGTGATGAGAGGCCCCAGCGGAACCGGGCAGGCCGGCAGCGCATTGCGGACCTGGAAGAAAGGGTCATTGAACCAGTTTTTGAGCGCCTGATCTTCTTGCGCGAAAGCTGATGTGCAATTGACTATGGACAGAATTGACAGGAGCAGCGCGATTTGACGAATCATCTGCAGCTCCCGTCTTTGTTACTGATCGCCGCGCAGCATGGTCTTGATGCCGCGCACAGCCTGACGTATGCGCGCTTCATTTTCTATCAAGGCAAAGCGCACATATTCATCACCGTATTCGCCGAAACCGATGCCGGGTGAAACCGACACTTTTGCTTTTGCCAACAGTAATTTGGAAAATTCAAGCGAACCAAGGTGGCGGTATGCTTCCGGTATGTGCGCCCAGATATACATCGACGCTTTTGGGATATCGACCATCCATCCCGCTTCGTGCAAGCCTTTCACCAATACGTCGCGCCGGCTTTGATATTTGGCGCAGATTTCCTTGACGCAGGTTTGATCACCTTCCAGTGCCGCAATCGCGGCGACCTGCACCGGCGTGAAACTGCCGTAATCGTGATAACTCTTGATACGGGCAAGGGCGGCAACTAATTCCTGATTGCCGACCATGAAGCCGATCCGCCAGCCCGCCATGTTGTAGCTTTTCGAAAGCGTAAAGAATTCGACCGCAACGTCCCTGGCACCCGGCACCTGCATGATAGATGGCGCTTTCCAGCCATCGAATACGATGTCGGCATAAGCGAGGTCATGCACCACCAGGATATTGTGTTCCTTGGCGAGACCGACTACACGCTCAAAAAATTCCAACTCGACGCATTGCGCAGTTGGATTCGATGGGAATCCGAAAATCATCATCTTCGGCTTCGGATAGCTTTCGCGGATTGCACGTTCCAGCTCGGCAAAGAAATCGACCCCGGGACTCATGCGAATCGAGCGGATATCCGCTCCCGCAATCACGGCGCCGTAGATATGAATCGGGTAACTGGGATTGGGGACCAGCACGGTGTCGCCACGGTCGAGCGTCGCCAGCATCAGGTGGGCCAAGCCTTCCTTGGAGCCGATGGTGACAATCGCTTCGGTATCGGGATTGAAATCGACGTCGTAGCGCGATTTATACCAGTGGGTAATCGCGCGCCGCAATCTGGGAATTCCTTTGGATGCCGAATAGCCATGGGTATCCGGGCGCTTGGCAACCTCGACCAGTTTGTCGACAATATGCGGCGGGGTCGCGCCATCTGGGTTGCCCATCGACATATCGACGATATCTTCGCCACGACGGCGCGCAGCCATCTTGAGTTCGGCAGTGATATTGAAAACGTAAGGGGGTAAACGATTAATGCGCGCAAAATTGCGCGGCGTGCTGGATTCAGCCATGTTGTACTTTCACGTAAGCGCCCGGAACCGTCCGAGCGACGTTGGAGTAAATAATGCAATCCGATGATTACACCTGCTCCGCGAACGATTCTAGCGAAGCATGGACTTTAATGCAACAGCCCTTAATTTTTTTCGAGCTTACGCCTTGCTGAGAGTTCCACCGTCAGTTTCGTGAAATCGCGATATAGGTCGCCATATTTTGCTTGCCAGTCGGTGACGGCTTCTTGTTGCAAACGCACGGTTGCCATGTCGCCACGCGCAATCGGGCCGGTCAGGGCCGGCACCGGACCAAGCCGGAACACGTTATCGACCGTTGCTCGCACTAGAGGCTCCATCAATTGCTTCCACATAAGCGTGTTGGGCTAGGTCGAGCAGGGTTACCAGATAATTGGAGGCGAAAACGGCCGCCGCATGGTATAGAATCTTGTGGTCGGCATTGATGGCAACCAGGGCGCCGCCGATGGCACCAAACATTTCAGAAAGCACCGCGAGGGCTCGCGGATCGCCTTCGGCGCCGCAATAGGTGCCGGAAAAACTATTGATCAATTGCTCGGGGCTGGCAAAGCTGCGGATCGGATGGACGCTGGCGACCGCCGCGCCGCGTTCTATCGCTGCATGCAATACGGCGGTATTCTTCGCCCCGCTGCAATGAAAGACGATACTGTCAGTGGTCAATCGCCCGCTTGCTGCCAACGCATTGCAGGACTGCTCGATCATATCGTCGGGCGTGGCGATCAAATAAATGTCGGAAGGGCGAATATCGTTGTATGCGTCGATGGCACGGCCGGCGCCAATGAAATCACAGGCATCTTGCGCGCTGGCTAACGAGCGATTCAACACGTCGTTGAGAACGAGATCAGGAATACGGGACCATAAGCGGCCCAGGGTTCGGCCAACTTTTCCGCCGCCGATGATGCTGAAGGAGTGTGTCACAGGAAATTGAGCTTGCGGTGGTGCAGGGCGTATCTGAACAAAATTCTGGACAGAATGTCAGATCGGTTTTTCATGCGGGAAGATCGTTGATGCCTTCAAGTTCGGCAGTTGGAAATGCGGCATTTCCACTTGGTATTCCTCAATAACCCGCGACACGAAGTAGATGATATCGGTCGGCAACTGAGCGCTATCCCGCAAAAACAGATCGCCGACGCGTTCCGTGTTGAAACCCCCGTCGGCTACCAAGATCGGGGTTGATTTATAACGCCCATTTCCCATTTCGCCATCATCGACAGCGGTATGTGTATAGCCGATTCCCTGTTTCCAGGTTAGCGCCCGTTCTGAGCGCCGCCGCCCTTTGTCGTAGCAAAGCTGCAATTGCATCGGGCCATTGGTGTCATCGACCCAGACGATCAAATCCATTGTTTCCGACGTGAACCAACGCCGCCGCAGTTCCCCTGGAACTTGGCGCACATTGCGGATTTCTCTTAGCATACTTTTCATATAGAAACACAGTGTAACGACAGAATTGTCGTCGCGCAACAACTTCTAGTTATCCGTTAAGATTGTAGCATTGTTTTTTTGTTATTTTTTGATTTGATGCATTATGTTGCAATTTGATTATCTATCAATGCAAGTTGGAATGCGCGTCAGGTGCTAGCTGGAAAATTTGACACTGGGGGCGGTCTGCCAATATTCGCCTTCGGTTTCATGCGTAACCCTTGTTGCCATTTTTCTTGCGGCAAAAAGCGGGTGCTGCAATGCTTCATCGGCTCGTAAAATCGGACTGACGCAGCAATCGGCGCGGCTGAATTTTTCTGTCCAGTCAGCCAAGGTTTGCTGCGCAAATAGGTGGTCCAGCTCCGCTTTTACCGCCATGGCGTCGCTACCGCCGATTTCCTGCCCGTGGGCCCAATGGCGCGATTTGAGATCGGGCCTCGACAATACATCGCAGCATGTCTCCCAGAATTTCAGTTCCAGTGCGCCGACCGCCATGTAGCGCTGGTCCAAGGTGCGGTACACGTTGTAGCAGGGCACGCCGCCGGTCAGCAAGTCGTGTCCCGGTGCGACCGTGTGGCCGCTGTTATTGACTGCCGCCAATGGCATGATGTTATGGGCAAATACCGCGTCGGTCATCGAGATATCGACATACCGTCCGCGCCCGGTCATTTTGGCGGCCAGCAACGCCGCTAATATGCCCTGCACCGCACTTAGGGTGCCGCCCAACAGGTCGCCGACTTGCAGGTTCGACAATGCCGGCGTGCCATACGGACCGACATTTTGCTCCAGCATGCCCGCATAGCCGATGTAATTGATATCGTGTCCGGCCAAATGGGCGAACGGGCCGGTTTGACCGTAACCGGAGATCGCGCACATCACCAATGCCGGATTGCGTTCCCGCAGCACCTCCCAGCCCACCCCCAATTTTTCCATGACGCCGGGGCGGAAACTTTCGACCACCACATCGGCACTTGCCACCATGTTCAGGAAGGTTTCCCGTTGCGCGCTATCTTTCAGGTCGAGGCGCAAGAACTGCTTGCCGCGATTGACTGCCAGGAAAAACTGCGAAACTTCGTGCCGCATCGGCCCCATGCTGCGCGCGTAGTCGCCCAAACCCGGATCTTCGATCTTGATGATCTCGGCGCCCATGTCTGCCAGATGCATGGTTGCAGCCGGACCCGGCAGCAAGCGGGTAAGATCAAGTACCTTGACGCCCTGTAACGGCAGGTCGGTCGGGGAAGGGCGATGTAGTTCCATTGCAATGTGACCTATATCAATATCATCAGATGAAATCAGTTAAACGGTGACCTGCTCCAATGCCTCTTGCTGTTCCAGCCATTCGCCTTCCAGTTGTTCCAGTTCTTTCGCATAGAACGCCTGATCGGTCAGCAGCGCTTTCAATTCCTTCTTTTTGGCCTGATCGTACATTTCCGGATCGGCCAGTTTCGTATCGACCACCGCCTTTTGCGCATTGCGCTTGGCGATTTGCTCTTCCAGTTTCTTCAGTTTTGCCTCGATTGGTTTCTTGCGGGCGGCCAGCTTTTGCCGTTCCTCAGCATCGAGTCGCTTTTGGTCGCGTTTGTCACCGGAGGAGGCGCTGCTCGGCGCGACGACACTGCCGGTCTTTGCCGTCGTGGCAGGAAGTGCTGCGGCGGCGGCTAAGCCTGTGCCGGTTTTTGCCGCCAGCTTGGTTTTGAACAGCCAGTCGCGATAGTCGTCCAGATCGCCATCGAACGGTTGCAACTTGCCGTCGGCGACGATGATGAATTGATCGGTGGTGGCGCGCAGTAAATGGCGATCATGCGATACCACCACCAGCGTCCCCTCGAATTGCGCCAGCGCCATCGTCAGTGCTTCACGGGTTTCCAGATCCAGATGATTGGTTGGCTCATCGAGCAGCAGCAGGTTAGGACGTTGCCAAACGATCAGTGCCAAGGCGAGCCGCGCTTTTTCACCACCGGAAAACGGTTCGATCTTGCTGGTGACCATTGCGCCGTTGAAATTGAAGCTGCCGAGGAAGTTGCGCAACTCCTGCTCGCGCACAGTCGGCGCGATATGGGCCAAGTGCCATAAGGGCGATTCTTCATGCCTTAGCATTTCAACCTGATGCTGGGCGAAATAGCCGATTGCCAGCCCTTTGCCGAATTGCGCATCTCCGGCTAACGGCGCCAGTTCCCCGGCGATGGTTTTGATCAGCGTGGATTTGCCAGCGCCGTTCACGCCTAGCAAACCTATACGCTGGCCGATTTGCAGCGAGAAATTGATGCCCGACACGATCGTTTTTTCGACCACGGGCTTATCGTGGCCATCGCCGATCTTATAACCAGCGTTGACGTCTTCCATCACCAGCAAAGGGTTCGGCGCATTAGCGGGTTCGCGAAATTCAAACGAAAACTCGGCAGCGGCACGCAGCGGCGCCAATTCTTCCATCTTTGCCAACGCCTTCATCCGGCTTTGTGCCTGACGGGCTTTGCTGGCTTGCGCCTTGAAGCGGTTGATGAAGGATTCCAGATGCGCCCGTTGGCGCACCTGTTTTTCCATCGCGCCCTGCGCCAGGATCATTTGGGCGGAACGCTGCCGCTCGAACGACGAATAATTGCCGGAGTAGCGCTTTAATTTGCGTTCGTCGATGTGGACAATCACATTGACCACGCCGTCGAGGAAATCGCGATCATGCGAAATGATGATCAGCGTGCCGGCATAGCGTTTAAGCCAATCTTCCAGCCAGATAATGGCGTCCAGATCCAGATGGTTGGTCGGTTCATCGAGCAGCAGCAAGTCGGAAGGGCACATCAGGGCCTGCGCCAGATTCAGTCGCATACGCCAGCCGCCGGAGAAGCTGGCTACCGGCTGCTGCATTTGGTCCATCGTGAAGCCGAGGCCTGTTAGTAGTTGCTCACCGCGTGAACGCACGGTGTAGGCATCTGCATCGGCCAGTGCGCTGTAGAGTTCGCCGATCAGGATGCCGTTGGCGCTGCTTTCGGGCTCGCTTTCGAGAAACGCCAATTCGTCTTCGAGGCGCCGCAAGGTAATGTCGCCGTCGATTGCATAGTCCAGTGCTGCGCGATCCAGCGGTGGAGTTTCCTGGGCCACGTAGGCCATCCGCCATTTGGATGGAAAATCGATGCTGCCTAGGTCGGCGTGCAATTCGCCGCGCAACAAGCCGAACAGGCTTGACTTGCCGGCGCCATTGGCACCGATCAAGCCGATCTTGTCGCCCGGATTGAGGGTGACATCGACATTGTCTAACAGCGGCTTGATGCCGCGCATGAGGCTGACTTGCTGGAAACGTATCATTGTATGGTTTGCAATCGGTATAGCGTAAAGGTATTCGAATTAAAAACGCGGTCGAGCAGGTGCGAGTTCGGATAATGGCATTGTTCAAAGAAGCAAATTCTGCACCCCGAAGGTGGCAAAACTTGCGGTCAACGTCGCAATATTGTGGAGTTAATGAGCCAGTTTTTCGTCGCTATCTCATGCGGTAAATCCCGCTTGCTGCAATTGTTCGGCTGTGACCAGGAAAACCATATCGTCGCCCGCGCTGGTTGTCAGCCATGTCAATTCTAGTTCGGGAAATGCAGCTTCCGCGAACGCCCTCTCATGGCCGACTTCAACGATCAACACGCCGGAATTGGTCAAGCGCTCGGCAGCGCCGGCGACGATCTTGCGCACCAGGTCCATGCCGTCATCGCCACCAGCCAGGGCGATCTGCGGTTCACGTTTGTATTCTTCCGGTAGCTGCCCCATCGAATTGCTATTCACATACGGTGGATTGCTGACGATCAGATCGTATTGCTTGCGCGGCAGCTTGTCGTATAAATCCGATTCGACCAAGGTGATCCGGTCCTGCAATTCATAGTCGTCAACATTGCGCTGCGCCACAGCTAGTGCATCGCCGGAGATATCGACCGCATCGACCTCGGCATTTTCAAATGCGTCGGCCAATAGGATGGGCAGGCAGCCTGATCCGGTGCATAGATCGAGAATATTCGCCACCGCCAGTGGTTCTTCGATCCACGGCGAGAATCGTTCAGGTATCAGTTCGGCAATGAATGAACGCGGTACGATCACGCGCTGATCGACATAAAACCGATAGCTTCCCAGCCATGCTTCGTTGGTGATATAGGCAGCTGGAATGCGCTCGTCGGCACGTTGCTCGATCACCTTGAGTACAGCCGCAATTTCATGTTCCAACAAACGGGCGTCGAGAAACGGCTCCAATTGGTCGAGCGGCAAATGAAGGGTATGCAGCAGCAGGTAGGCCGCTTCGTCCATCGCGTTGCTGGTGCCGTGACCGAAATGAAGTTTGGCGGCATTGAAGCGGCTGACTGCATAACGCAGCAAGTCGCGGAAAGTGGTGAATGTGTCTATCGGCATAATGGTGTCTGGCTAAAGATATTTTCAAATAAGAATGATCCGATTGGTTCAATGCAAGTCATTGAACCCCGGCAGCAACCCGCGACTGTTGCTTAATGTGTAAACGTCTGACGCAATTCGTGCGACTAACCTGATTTCTACAGCAACAGATTCTCTAATGTACGCCTGTAAATGTTTTTCAGCGGATCGATGAAGCGCACTTCGATATGTTCGTCGATCTTGTGAATGCTGCCATTGGGCGGGCCAAATTCGATCACTTGCGGGCAGATTTGCGCGATAAAGCGGCCATCCGAGGTGCCGCCGGTGGTGGACAATTCACTGTCAAGCCCGGTTTCCGTCTTGATTGCGCTCGATAAGGCATCGCTCAATTCGCCGCGCGGCGTCAGGAACGGATATCCGCTAATGGTCCAGCTCAGGTGATATTCCAATTTATGCTTGTCGAGGATGGCGTGCACGCGCTGTTGCAAACCTTCTGCGGTGCTGGCAGTCGAGAAGCGGAAATTGAAGTCGATCACGACTTCCCCGGGAATCACATTCGAGGCGCCGGTGCCGCCGTGGATATTCGATATTTGCCACGAGGTCGGCAGATAATATTCGTTGCCCTCGTCCCAATGCTCCGCAACCAATTCGGCTAGTGCTGGTGCGCCGGTATGGATCGGATTGCGTGCCAGTTGCGGATAGGCGATGTGGCCCTGGATGCCCTTGATCGTCAAGTGGCCGGACATGCTGCCGCGCCTGCCATTCTTCATCATGTCGCCCAGCAAGTGGGCGGAAGTTGGCTCGCCGACGATGCAATAGTCGAGCTGCTCGCCGCGTTCCTTCAGATGCTTGCAGACGACGATGGTACCATCGGTCGCGGGGCCTTCTTCATCGCTGGTGATCAGGAAGCCGATCGAACCCAAGTGCCGCGGATGCGCAGCGGTAAATTCTTCGACGGCCACCACCATCGCCGCAATTGAGGTTTTCATGTCTGCTGCACCGCGGCCATACAGCTTGCCGTCACGATGCGTCGGCACGAACGGATGCGATTGCCATTGCTCAAGCGGGCCGGTCGGCACCACATCGGTATGGCCTGCAAATACGATTAACGGTTGCGCGGTGCCTTTGCGCGCCCAAAGATTGGTGACGCTTCCGGATTGGATTTTTTCGCACACAAAGCCAAGCGGCGCCAGCAGTTCAGCCAAGCGGGCCTGGCAGCCGTTGTCGTCTGGCGTGACCGAGGAAAGGGCAATCAATTGTTCGGCCAAAGCCAGTGTTTTGCTCATACGTGTTTTCTTTACTTTTACTCAAGCTCTATTTCTGAAAAAACTGTTTATACATTTCATCCGTAAAACCGACGTTGACGGCGCTGTCGCTAACGAGAACCGGGCGCTTGATAATGGAGGGTGACTCCAGCATCAGCGCCGTGGCGCTTTTCGCATCCATAATCGCTGCCTTGCGTTCATCCGGCAAAGCGCGCCAGGTTGTGCCTTTGCGATTGACCAATATTTCCCAGCTAACATGTTGCAGCCAGCCAGCAATCAAAGCCGGCGTAATGCCGGCTTTTTTGAAGTCATGGAAATGATAGGGGTGATCATGGTTATCGAGCCAAGTGCGGGCTTTTTTGACTTGATCGCAATTCGGTATGCCATACAGGGTAAGTGCCATTGATCTAGGTTAGATGCTTAGTTAGATGCTCAATTAAATGTTCAAGGTGAATTCGGTAAAGGTCGCGGACTCTTCTTTTTCCGGTTCCGGCTCCGGTTCCGGGTTTTTCCCATCCTTGGAATTGTTGATCAGCCAATACAGGTTGGTCGGCGAGTCGGCATTGGCCAGGGCTTCTTCCTGGGTGACGACGCCATCGCGTATCAATTGCATCAAGGCTTGCTCGAAAGTTTGCGAACCCGGCGACAGGCTCTTTTCGATGCCTTCCTTGATCATCGCAATTTCACCTTGCTCGATCAGGTCGGATACGTGACGCGTATTCAGCATCACTTCGACGGCTGCACGGCGTCCACCATCAATTGCCGGAATCAAGCGTTGCGATATGATGGCCTTCAAGGAGCCCGCCAAGTCGGGCAACAGCGATTGCCGCGTTTCAATCGGGAAGAAATTGATGATGCGGGTCAGTGCTTGGTAACTGTTGTTTGCATGCAAGGTTGCCAGCACCAAATGGCCTGACTGGGCATAAGCCAGGGCCGCAGACATCGTATCCTTGTCGCGAATTTCGCCGATCAGGATGCAGTCCGGAGCCTGCCGCAAGGCATTCTTCAGCGCGATTTCCAGCGTTTTGGCGTCAGTGCCAATCTCGCGTTGATTGACGATCGATTTCTTGTTGCGGAACAGGAATTCGATCGGATCTTCAATCGTCAGGATATGCCCGGATTTGGTTTCGTTGCGATGATCCAGCATCGCCGCAATCGTGGTCGATTTGCCGGAGCCGGTCGCTCCGACGAGCAATAGCAAGCCGCGCTTTTCCATGATCAGATCGCCCAGCAGCATTGGTACATATAAGCTCGCCAATGCGGGAATTTGATAAGGGATGTAACGCAAGACCGCTGAAATGCTGCCGCGCTGTCGGAACGCCGATAATCGGAAACTGCCGATGCCGGAAACCGGAATCCCCATGTTGAGCTCGTTGTCGCGCTCCAAAACCGTCAAGCGTTCGGCCGATACCACTTCCGCCAACAAGGCCAGGATGGTGGTGTTGTCCATCTTCTGTTGATTGATAGGCATCATTTGGCCGCTCACCTTGAGTTGAATCGGCGAATTGACAGCCATGAACATGTCGGATGCTTCTTTTTCCTTCATCAACGCAAATAAACGATCCATTACCATGATGCACCCCTTAGAAACGGAACAACTTTTCGAGAACCCTGTGCGCCCCATTGGATGGGCGCGTACCTGAACCAAAATTGCGGCGAGTTAAATGTCTCGCCTTTATGTTTATGCGTCGCGCAATAATTCGTTAATGCCGGTCTTTGCACGTGTTTTTGCATCCACGCGTTTGACGATGACTGCGCAATAAAGGCTATATTTGCCATCTGCCGAAGGCAAATTGCCCGATACCACGACCGAACCGGCGGGTATGCGGCCGTAACTGACTTCGCCGGTGGCACGGTCATAAATCTTGGTCGATTGTCCGATGTACACACCCATCGAAATCACCGAGTTTTCTTCGACGATCACGCCTTCGACAATTTCAGAACGCGCACCGATGAAGCAATTGTCTTCGATGATGGTCGGGTTGGCTTGCATCGGCTCCAATACGCCGCCGATACCGACGCCGCCCGACAAATGCACGTTCTTGCCGATTTGTGCGCAAGAGCCGACCGTCGCCCAGGCATCCACCATCGTGCCTTCATCGACATAGGCGCCGATATTCACGAACGACGGCATCAATACGACATTCTTGCCCAGGAAGCTGCCACGCCGGGCGACTGCAGGCGGCACCACGCGAAAGCCGCCTTTGGCGAAGTCTTCGGCGCTATAGTCGGCAAATTTGGTTGGCACCTTGTCGTAAAACTGCATGGCGTTCGCGCCGTTGGCGGCTGCACCCATCACAACATTCTCTTCCAGGCGGAAAGATAGCAATACCGCTTTTTTTACCCATTGGTTGACCACCCAGTCGCCGCTGTCTTTCTGGGCGACGCGCAGTGTGCCTTGATCGAGTTGATTGAGCACATGGGCGACTGCTTCGCGCACGTCTGCAGGAGCCGATTTAGGCGAAAATTCGGCGCGGTTTTCCCATGCCTGGTCGATAAGTTGTTGCAATTGTTGGGTCATCTTGAATAATCTTGGTAAAGGATGTGAGTTAATTAAGATAAGACGCTGCATTGAATGACACTAAGCTACGATGATAATTTTTTCGTGAATTCGACGATACGCCGTGTCGCTTCCATACATTCTTCCAGTTCGGCTACCAACGCCATGCGAACGCGGTTTTGCCCCGGATTGACGCCATGCGCGTCGCGCGCCAGATAACTACCCGGCAACACAGTTACATTATATTCGGCATATAGGCGCTTGGCGTATTCTGTATCCGAGATTCCCGCAACTTGTCCGACATTGGCCCACAGGTAAAAACCGGCGTCCGGCAACTGCACGTCAAGCACTTGTTGCAGGAGAGGTGTCACTTGCTTGAATTTCTCGATGTATTTAGCTCGATTTTCGATAACGTGCTGCTCATCCCCCCACGCGGCAATCGAGGCTGCCTGGATCGGCGGGCTCATTGCGCTGCCGTGATAGGTGCGGTAAAGCAGGAAATTCCTGATGACGGCGGCATCGCCGGCCACGAATCCTGAGCGCATGCCGGGTACGTTCGAGCGTTTGGAAAGACTCGAAAACACGACAAGGCGTGTGAAATCGGTGCGCCCGAGCTTGTGGGCTGCTTCCAATGCACCCAGCGGCGCCTCGGCCTTGAAATAGATCTCGGAATAACACTCGTCGGCAGCGATCACGAAACCGTACCGGTCGGATAAAGCGAATAGTTCGCGCCAGTCGTCCAGGGTCAATACGGCGCCAGTGGGGTTGCCGGGCGAACACAAATAAAGCAGTTGGACGCGTTGCCAGATTTCGACAGGAATGCTGCTGTAATCCGGTGCAAAATTGCGCGCCGGATCGGAATTGGCGAAATAAGGTTCGGCGCCGGCCAAATAGGTGGCGCCCTCATAAATTTGATAAAACGGGTTCGGACAAAGCACTAGTGCCGAGGGAGTGCCTTCAGGAGTGGGCGAAACGACTGTTTGTGCGAACGCGAACAAGGCTTCACGCGAGCCGTTGACTGGCAATATCTGCGTAGCCGGGTTGACTTCGGGCAAGTCAAAGCGTCGTTCCAGCCACTTGGCGATGGCGGTACGCAACTCATCGCTACCGATGGTGCTGGGGTAAGCGGCCAATCCCTTCAAATTGTCAGTCAGCGCTTGCTCGATAAACGGTGGTGTCGGATGTTTCGGCTCACCAATACCCAGGCTGATGGGGGAATACGCCGGATTGGGCGTGATTCCCGCAAATAATTGCCGCAATTTTTCGAACGGATAGGGGTGCAGTTTGGCGAGGAAGGGATTCACGGGCGATAGCTCAGATGGTCGAGGCGACATTATACAGGCAGCGCATTCTGTCAGGCCGGCAATTACCTATCAGAAAATGATGAAGGGGATACTTGAAATGATATGATAAGACCCTTTTGCAGGGCTGTTTCGCTGAGCTATTCAGTGTCTTCCTGCGCTCGTCAAACATTACCAGCTTACGCTAAGAGTTAATAACGTGCGTCTAACTTCCATTAAATTGTCGGGATTTAAGTCTTTTGTCGATCCTACGAATTTCCAGGTGCCGGGTCAATTGGTCGGTGTCGTTGGGCCGAATGGATGTGGCAAATCCAATATCATCGATGCTGTACGCTGGGTTTTGGGGGAATCCAAGGCTTCCGAGCTGCGCGGCGAATCGATGCAGGACGTTATTTTCAACGGCACAACGCATCGCAAACCCGCGGGTCGCTCGTCGGTCGAGCTGGTTTTCGACAATACCGACGGCAAAGCCTCGGGGCAATGGAGCCAGTATGCGGAAATTGCGGTCAAGCGCACTTTGACCCGCGACGGCACCTCGACTTATTACATCAACAACCAAGCGGTACGGCGACGCGATATCCAGGATATCTTCCTCGGCACCGGGCTTGGGCCGCGCGCCTACGCGATTATCGGGCAGGGCATGATCTCGCGCATCATCGAAGCGCGCCCGGAAGAGTTGCGCATTTTCCTGGAAGAAGCTGCGGGTG
>Ga0302315_10002433_pt1 | contig 17615 bp, 21 predicted proteins | sample III_Palsa_N3_1_FD_200532 | JGI IMG/M metagenome (GOLD analysis project Ga0302315, IMG submission 200532) | Peat permafrost microbial communities from Stordalen Mire near Abisko, Sweden - III_Palsa_N3_1 | ecosystem: Environmental > Terrestrial > Soil > Palsa > Peat permafrost | place: Sweden... | reverse complement strand
AAGATAGAGCCCCCGTGGCTCTCGTTCCAAACGACGGCTGGTGTATCAGACTTTCGTAGTCGCCCGCGCCTTTCACACCAATTAGCATTCCGGATATCTGCCCGGAATCGAGGTAAGTGTAGTATTTGGGCGCGCTTATCGCCGTAGGAGCGTAAAGGAGTGGCGTATTGTTAACCCCCTGAACCAGTCCCAGCCATCCATCAATGGACGACGTCGGTGATATCTCGATAATAGCGCTAATATCCTTAATATCTCTAACGCCCTTCATAATTGGGAACGACGAAATAGGTTTGCCGCTGGAATCGTGCACCACCGTTCCTGGGATGTCCGTATCAAGACCCTTCAGCATCGCCGTAAAGGCCTGAAATGGTCTATAGCCCCAATCAATATAATCTACACCATAAACGTAATGGTACTTTGCAGCAAGCGCCGTTACGATCTCGTTCGTCAGTGTATGGTTTTGCGTATCGAACGAGAGAGTCGCAAAATGCACATGACGCATCATCAAGTGTGTAACAATCGCTTGAGTCTGCCATTTGTTTTCACCGCGCGAACTGCTCGACCATTGTCCGTCGACAATCACCAGCCCATTTGGCTGGGTGGAAGCAATATGCTCAATGGTGTTGTAGAAGTCGATGGACGGCTTACTCGGAATGTTCAGGTAAACAAGCTTGGAACAGAAGAGGGGGATTAGTATGGCGACAATAAGCGCTGCATAAATATAACGGCTGTCAATCGACTGCATCTTATGCCAGATAGTACGGTCCATGCTAAACCTCCTTATCGAAATACGATCCGCGTTCCAGGCTCAGCCACAATCGCAGCGCCATCGCCAACTCTCCGAGAGTAATCCCAAAAAGAATCCCACGCTGTGCCGGCGTATTCACTTGAAGCAGCAGCCACTGCGCGATATTTTCGATCCTGAAGTTCGCCCAAAACTCCGATTTAGGGTCATTTCCAAGGGGCAGCCAATTTGTCAGGATAGTTCCGAATCCAACCGACCCAAGCATAATAATAAGAGCCGCAGTCATAAGTAGCGAGGATTCCAGCGACCGAACTCGAAACGCGCGATAGGCGGCTGACGCAATGAAAAACGCAATCATCGAGAAAATAGCCGACCCAAAGTTGGCAATCCCGCCGGTGAAGAGGAAATCGAAAACCGAAGAGTTCGTTACGCGTATCCCCTGGCTGAACAATCGGCCATGAAACAGCAGACTATGCGGCGCATACTCATTGAGAAGGCCAAACACAGTCATTCCCAGAAAAGAGATGATAAGCGCCGCGCTGTTGCCCCATCCTGGCGCCGTCCTCACTACTTTACGGACATGCAATTGCAAAAGGGAGATTACGCCAAGGCCAATAGCATACGCCCCCACCACAACAAATATGTTGGCTACCACATCATCGTACTTATTCAGACTGTTCTTGCCTGAATGCGCCGGGAGAAAGAACTCCGCCACATAAAACAGTCCGCCAAGAAACGTAAACACCGCAATAATCCACTTGCGATACTGCCTGGGCACCGCCTGTAATATTCCAAGGACGCCAAACATCACAGCGAGACCAAGGACTATATGACCGTAGAACGCACCAGGATGCTCGTGGAAGTTTATCGGTTGAAAGAAATGTTTCATAGAGATGAATTTTGTAAGCTCAGGCTTTTAGCAGATCCAGCAGTTTCTGCAATTCGACCGAGATGTGTCCAAACCCCGCGTGATAGTGTCCAAATTGAACGATTGATGCCCCAATAACTCCAAGCAGCACGATAGAGATAAGGATCAGTTTGGCAAAGTCCTGCCCGACAATACTACCAAGATAAGTCGGATTACGCGTTATATAGGCGCTCGCAGCGTAGTACTCTTCGCCAATAATGACGTAGTCACAGGCAGCCAGAAAGAACGGGATCTGCTCCGTCTGTGGAGTTCCCGCAATCTGAATAGCTCCAATCTGCTGACCCGTTTCGGCGAAGATAAGCGATTCCGCAAAGAAATCCCCAAACAGGAAACTGGCCGCCGGTTTTTCCCGGTTCATAATCCCAGCCGCACCCGCAGCAAAAGCAAACTGCTCGCTGGTAAGATACCGAACATCTTCGTCATGATAGAGATCCTGACGTCCCGCATTCGTATAAGCATCACGGATGGTTTCTTCCGCAACGCCGGTCACTATGGGATCGCACGAAAGCAAAATGACCTTATTTCCAAACCGAGCAATAGACTGAGCGATATTCCCAAGGATAGATAGGCCAGCCAATGTCCCGACGCCCAATCCTGTAATTCCCGGAATCATCAACGCCGGACGTCCCATCTCCGTAGCCCGCCCAATCGCTTCATCAATAGCATTCAGCCCGGGAATACGGCGAATGTTAGGCACGCGTCCCTGCTGGGCGATAACCACATTCAGCACGATGATAAGCGAAATCAGAACAACCAGTCCGCTCACCCAGTAGTTGTCACTTGCGTGCAGCATCTGCCTCAGCCCCTTCAATTTGATTGACCAGAAGTCTCACGTTCGCGCTGTTCGAAAGGAGCTTAACAAAAACCTGCATCTCCCGAACACCTCCCGAAAAGAACGGAGCCAAAAACGGAGAAAACACAATGGCGCTCTGCCCGGCCAAATTCGCAAGAGGAGCTGTCGTTTCAAGCCAGAGCATAAAAGGAAGTTCCAGCCTCCACTTATGCACCATTGCAGATATCTTGCCGAAAATACGATCCCGGACCTCGTCAGAAACTTCCGCTTCCCAATCAAAATTAAAAAGAGACACGGATTCAAGCATCTTTAACGTTGTCCTTACGCCATAGCGCAACCGCACCCAAGATCTCTACACGACGTTCCGTAGTGTCGAAGCGCACCCGAATCCCACGCACCGCTTCAAACAACGAGTTCTTACGAGACAACGGACTAAACTTCAGCCCCGTCTCAAGATCGTAAATGCGCCGTACATCATCCCATGTCATCTCAAGGGTATTCCAAGCCCATCGCGCGGAAACGCCCCTTTGCGACACACTGTAATGAATAGGAAACAGGAACTCTGAAACCGATGAAACCACCAGAAGGGTAGGGACTAAAGCAAGCAGAGGGTTATGCACTCCCCAGAACGAAACAGAGTAAGCAATACAAATTACCGCAAGGACCAACGGAAGCTTTTCCGGATCGCTGCGCAGGAGCGAATAGCTCCATTCGAACAACGGAGCTGCGCTGTTCAACTGGTCGAGGGAACTGGGCGATCCTGTAACCATACGCACATTGTCCTTAGGGAAGATGTGACATTATAGGTAAGCGCAAGCCTGTTTGTCAAGAGGAATCTGTTGATCGCCGGAAGATTCCGCACTCAATGAATGATTCCTGCCGCCATAAGCGTGACAAAGACCGCCACCAACATCACTACCACATTCCCATAGATTACGAACCTGTTCATTTCCTCAACGGACCGGCACAGCGCATCCCTTTCCATTTCCGCAGCGAGGATCAAAAGGCTGTTATCCATTGATCCCGCCGTCTCGCACATCTTAATAACGCCGAGAAGGTAAGCCGGGAGAAGTTCTGTCCCAGCGAGACTCTGCGAAAGAGGCATTCCCTGCCTCGTCTGCCTGGCAGCTATCCGCAGAGCCCGCTCATACCGCGCATTAAGCGCCGAACCGGAAGACACTTCAAGAGCAGTCGATATATTGATCCCTGCCGCCCACAGCACGGCGAAGGAGCGAGCCCACCTGGCCGCCGAAAGGTTCCGGCTTATCACTCCCAGACGCGGCAGCGCCAATTTCACCGTATCGACAAAATAGCGTAAACCCTGCCATCGGTACACTTGAGCCATAACCACGCGCCCGCCAAAGTACGCCGATGTGAGTACAACCGCCGTTTCAATGACCCCGGCAACAACAGAGAATGTCATAACTCCCATTGAGTGATTTGGCCCCGTCGACGTAACCTCACTAATCATAAGATGAACAGACTGCAGCAGACACAACACCAGCAATACCAGTCTTGGGTCGTAGACGCCAAACCTGAATTTGCGTTCAAAACTATTTGTCTGCTTGAACATGTCCGCCAACCGCTGCGCCTGATCTGCCAGACCGCCCGAAACCTCGCCAACCTCCAGAACGCACATCACGATCGGCGGAAAGCGGCGCTCATAGGGTCGAAGACAAGAACACAAGGACCTGCCGTGACTTAGTTGCGGAGCAATTGCAGCACAGATACGCCGCAGTTCCGGATCGATCCCAGACGTAGCCTCACGAAGCATCGTATCGCCAACAGAGCGGCCCGCGCGCAGAAAGACGCTAACTCCGTCAAAAAATATGGCCAGCGACTCGCCGGAAATCGTAAATCCGAGCAGGCTCCGAATTTGTGTGACTAAGCCGCCCCACTGATCGCCCTTAGATTCTTTCAATGTGTGTGAACGTGCAAGCATAAGATTGAACCGCTATGACCCAGAGATTGAGAATATCATCCTACCAGCAACAAAAATATCACGATGATCTCGACAACCACGATGACTTTATTCATCTCCTCCATGGCCCGTGCTAAAGCGTCTCTTTCCATATCGGTAGCGAGAATTAGCAAGCCGTTATCAAGCTGCCCGGCTTCCTCGCAAGTTGCGATGACGCTTAATAGGTGTGTTGGTAGAAGCTGAGTCCTGGCGAGACTCTGCGAAAGCGGCATGCCCTGGCGCGTATGCAGCGCGGCCTGGCGCAGGGCGCGTTCGTATGGCGCGTTGAGCGCCGAGCGGGAGGAAACCTCCAGTGCCGTGGAGATATTGACCCCAGCCGCCCATAGCACGGCGAATGAGCGGGCCCAACGAGCAGCAGAGAGATTTCGTGTTACTATTCCCAGGCGAGGAAGAGCTAACTTCACCGTGTCGACAAAATACCTTACTGATTGCCACCTGTAGAGGTTTAAAAGGACACAACGCCCGATTAAGTACGTTAAAACTAGCTGAATTGCTGTTGACGCAACACCAGCAGTAATATACAGAGCCGTCGCTGCAATAGGTCTATCGGGTTGGAGCTTCATACTTTTGTGAGCGACCATAAAGGCGAACTTGAATATGCACAGGATAATGAGGATGTAAGTGGGGTTGTAAACGTTCTGCCGGAATTTGCGCGCGAAACTGGTCGTCTGCTGGAAGGTGTCGGACAGTCGCTGTGCCGCATCCGCCAGTCCACCAGAAACCTCACCAACCTCCAGGATGCTCAACACTATCGGAGGAAACCGGCGTTCATACGGTCGCAGGCACGAGCACAGAGATGCCCCGCCACTCAGCCGCGGCGCAATTGCCGCACAGATACGCCGCAATTCCGGATCGACCCCAGACGTAGCCTCACGAAGCACCGTATCCGCTACAGAGCGCCCCGAGCGCAAATAGAAGCTAATGCCTTCAAAGAACATAGCCAGCGAATCAGTGGGAATCGTAAAGCCAAGCAGGGTTCGAATCTGTGTAATCAGATTGGCCCATCTATCCCCATCAGCCTCTTTTAAATTGTGTGAACGTGCAATCATAATTAATATTGAACTCACTCTGTACTGTGTTCCGCATTGTTTCCGTCAATTCCTCCGGGATCGACATTATCGTACAAAATTGGTGAGCATTCCAGTCTTGCCTCCCGGAACCTAATTGGGGTATCATTCGGCATGCCTCTGCTCGACGTGATGGACTGCACAAAGCGGTTCGGCGGTCTTACCGCTGTTAGCTCATTTTCATTGACACTCGAGCAAGGAGAGCTTGTCGGTTTAATCGGTCCCAATGGAGCCGGTAAAACAACAGCTTTTAATCTTTTAACCGGCGTTTATGCGCCTACCTCAGGGCAAATCCTCTGGAACGGACATAACATCGCAGGGAAGCGCCCATACCAAATAGCGCGCTGCGGCATCTCACGAACATTTCAGAACATTCGGCTTTTTCCAACTCTCACTGTCCTGGAAAATGTCCTAGCGGCCTATCATCTGCACTACAAACCAACGATCTTGGAAGCAGTGCTGCGCAACGGACATTTCGTTCAGACCGAACAAAGCACACACAACGACGCCCTGGCGCTTCTGGAGCGGTTCAATCTTTTGCACTCTGCCAACGAACTATCGAAGAACCTGGCCTACGGAGAACAGCGGCGCTTGGAAATTGCACGCGCCCTGGCAACCTCCCCAAAGCTTCTCCTGCTCGACGAGCCTGCTGCCGGCATGAACCCACAGGAAAAGCAGGAGCTCATGGTGCAAATTAGATCCCTGCGTGACGACTTCGGACTCACAATTCTACTCATCGAACACGATATGCGCGTCGTTATGGGTGTCTGCGAACGACTTATGGTGCTGGACTACGGGCAAACAATTGCCCAGGGCTCCCCGGAAGAGATACGAGCCAACCCAAAGGTGATCGAAGCTTATCTCGGCGAGGCCGTTGCGGTATGAGCATGCTGGAAGTAAACTCGCTGGATGTCTTTTACGATGCCGTCCAGGCCCTGCGAAAAATCAGCCTCACCATCGAAGAAGGCGAAATAGTAACTCTTATCGGAGCAAACGGAGCCGGGAAAACCACCACGCTGCGCGCCATATCGGGACTTGTCGCCAAGAAATCAGGCACCGTGGTTTTCGAAGGCAAAGATATTACCGGGCTGCCTGCGGAAGCCATTGTAGTCCGTGGGATCGGCCACTCCCCGGAAGGACGTCGAATCTTTGCAAACATGTCCGTGCACGAGAATCTTGTTCTTGGAGCCTACACCAGGAACAATAAAGGCGAAGTTGCCGCCGACCTTGAACGCGTTATAGAGCTCTTCCCGCGCTTGCGTGAGCGTATCAAGCAAAGTGCAGGCACGTTAAGCGGAGGCGAGCAGCAGATGCTCGCCATGGGTCGGGCTCTTATGGGCCGCCCGCGCCTGCTGCTTCTCGATGAACCTTCGCTGGGACTGGCTCCGTTTCTAGTGCGCGACATCTTTCAGATTATTCGAGACATCAACGCTCAGGGCACCACCGTACTGCTCGTCGAACAAAACGCACATATGGCGCTGGGCGTAGCGCACCGTGGATATGTGCTTGAAACAGGGGCAATCGTACTTGCCGATAACGCCAAAGCTCTACTTGAGAATGAAGACGTGAAGAAAGCCTATCTCGGAGAATGAAACAAACACCCTTACACGATATCCATGTCGCCGCCAAGGCAACTATGGTGGATTTCGCCGGATGGAGCATGCCCGTCTCCTACGCCGGCACAGTATCCGAGGTGCAGGCGGTAAGAACGAAAACCGGCATCTTTGACGTCTCCCATATGGGAGAATTCAGAATAGTCGGACCCGATGCCTTCAACCTGGTGCAATCCATCACAACAAACGATGTTTCGCGCCTGCAGCCTGGAGAAGCCCAGTATTCCCTTCTTCTCACTGAAGAAGCCGGCGTAGTCGACGACATCATCGTCTACTGCCTGGCCCCCGATTCTTTCTTAATCGTCGTCAATGCCGGATGCCTGCAAAAAGATTGGGTCTGGTTCGAGAAGCACGCCGGCAACTTCCCAGATTCAGCCCTCGTCGACGAAAGTGATTTGACCTCGCTCATCGCCATACAGGGACCGGATGCCGTCCGAATTGGCAGCTTGGTCTTGGGCAATGAATTCACCGATCTGCAGCGCTTTCAATTCGCCCTGGGCCGATACAACAATGTCCCAATTACGGTCTCTCGAACTGGGTATACGGGAGAAGACGGATTTGAGATTTTCTGCGAAAATCGAGTGGCCGAACAGCTCTGGAATGCCCTCGTCAAAGAAGGCGCCGTCCCGGCCGGTCTTGGCGCCCGGGATGTCCTCCGACTCGAAGCAGCCTATCCACTCTATGGACATGAGCTAGATGCCGACCATTCTCCATGGGAATCCGGCACCGGCTGGGCTGTCAAACTAAAAAAGGGCGATTTTACAGGAAAGCGCCAGGCGGAAATTCGCCGCCAGCAGAACCTAAATAAGCTTGTAGGCATCACAATGAATGCAAAAGCAATCCCGCGCGAAGGATGCATCGTTTTAGACGCAAACTCAGAGAGTGAAATCGGAACCGTAACCAGCGGCACATTTTCACCAACACTCCAGCAGGGGATAGCAATGGCCAGGGTCTCTATCGATCGGGCAGCGCCGGGAACCGACGTTGTCGTGGATATCAGAGGGAGAAAGCTCGCCGCAACAGTAGTAACACTGCCGTTTTATCGGAACGGTGTCTAGATTAGTTTCAAACAATTCAGGAAGGCCAAGAACAATGTCCGAGCTACCAGAGCTTCTTTTTTCAAAATCCCACGAGTGGGTCCGTATCGACGATGACATTGCAACTGTAGGCATCACCGCCCACGCTCAGGAAGAATTGGGAGACGTAGCCCTTATCCTCTTCCCGGAAGTAGGCCGCGTCCTTCAGGTCGACGAAAAGTTCGGCGAAATCGAGAGCATCAAAGCCGTTTCCGACCTCTTCTCGCCGATCGCCGGCGAGGTAATCGCTGTAAATGAAGAACTCGAAACGTCTCCTGAACTCGTCAACGACGATCCTCAGGCCGCGGGCTGGCTAATCCAGATCCGCGCCTTCATTCCAATGGACACCTCGGAACTCCTTTCCGCGGAAGAGTACGATGAATTAGTGATGGAGCATTAATGGCCTACATCCCCAATACAGACGAAGACCGAGCCAGCATGCTAACCGCCCTCGGCTTGAACTCCCTGGACGAACTCTTTGCGCAAATCCCGCAGGACCTCCAGCTTAAAGGGGAGTTAGACATCCCATCGCGACTCGATCAGATGTCCCTGGCCCGCCATCTTGGCGCTCTCGGCCGCAAAAACATCAGCGCCGAAGACTACCCATGCTTCCTCGGCGCCGGCATCTACGACCATTACGTTCCACCCACGGTTGGAGCGATTATTGGCCGCTCCGAGTTCTACACCGCATACACTCCCTACCAGCCCGAAATGAGCCAGGGAATGCTGCAAACCATCTACGAGTTCCAGACACTGATCGCGGAACTCACAGGAATGGACGTGGCAAACGCCTCCATGTACGACGCGGCAACAGCCCTTGCGGAAGCCGCCATCATGGCCCGAGACCTAACCAGCAGGAACACCGTACTGGTTTTGGGAACCGTCTCCAGCCACTACACCGACGTCCTCCAGACCTATGCCGACCACTCAGGAATCGTCATAAGCCCTCTTCCGGGAGAGGGTGGAATCGTGTCTGCCGACGCTGTTAAAGCAGCGTTGACGCCTGAAACAGCCGCCGTCATAGTCCAGCAGCCCAATTTCTACGGCAACCTGGAAGACATCGAAGCCATCTTCAGAGCAACCCACGAAGCCGGCGCTCTCGCGATAGCCTCCGTCGATCCCGTTTCCCTGGGGCTCCTAACCCCCCCCGGACACTACGGCGCGGATATCGTAGTCGGCGAAGGCCAGGGCCTCGGATGCCCCATGGGATTTGGCGGACCAATGCTAGGCCTGTTCGCCTGCCGCAGCGAGTTCATGCGCCGCCTCCCAGGCCGCATCGTAGGCGAAACGAAAGACATCGACGGCAAACGAGCCTACGTCATGACGCTGCGCACCCGAGAACAAGACATCCGCCGAGAACGGGCCACCAGCAACATCTGCACCAACGAAGCCCTATACGCCCTCGCCGCCACCGTATATCTGGCCACCATGGGCAAACAAGGCCTCCGCGGAGTAGCCGAACTCTCCCTGCAAAAAGCCCACTACGCCGCCGAGCAAATCGCAACCGTCCCAGGCTTTGAGCTCATGTATCCCGAAGCGCCTTTCTTCAAGGAATTTGCCGTTAAGACCAGCAAATCCCCCGAAGCCATCAACGAAACCCTGCTCGAGCAAGGCATTATCGGAGGTCTACCAATCTCCACGCCCGACCAAGACCACGGATTACTCTTCTGCGTCACAGAACAACGCACAAAACAAGACATCGATCGCTTAGTCGAAGTTCTAAAATCGGCATAGGCCAATCCTGTCCCCCTTTACGAAGTGGAGGGACTAGGGGAGGTCCTACTCCTCGACCTAATCCTGCTCTTACTCCTCTCCCCATTCCGATGCGGGCGAGGGAAGGGTGAGGGGTCTTCTCTTACTCCTCTCCCCATCCTGCGGGAGAGGTTTGGGTGAGGGGTCCTTCGGACTCTGTAATCACTACAGAACCAATATAAGGTAATTTAAGTTATGTTTGAAAGCAGCGAGCCTCTTTTATTTGAAATAGGATCCCCAGGACGCCGCGCCGTGGAATTACCCGCGCTAGACGTCCCTGGCAAGCCTTTGGCCTCCCTAATCCCAGAGAAGCAGATCCGCACAAACCTGCCTCTCCCAGAGCTCTCCGAGCCGGAAGTCATCCGCCACTACACGCGCCTGTCGCAGCGTAACTTCTCTATCGATTCCGGGTTTTATCCTCTAGGTTCCTGCACCATGAAATACAACCCCAAGATCAACGAAGATGTCGCGCGACTCAGCGGCTTTGGACGCATCCATCCCTTGCAGCCCACCAAAACGGTTCAGGGCGCTCTGGAAGTCATGTACACCATGCAGGACATCCTCAGCGAAGTGGGCGGAATGGACGCCACATCCCTGCAGCCCGCAGCCGGCGCGCACGGCGAGCTGCTTGGCCTCATGCTCATTCAGGCCTACCAGAAATCGATAGGGCAGGGGCACAGAGACACAATCCTGGTTCCCGAAGCCGCCCATGGCACAAATCCAGCATCCGCCGCGCGCTGCGGCTTCAAGACCAAATCTATCCGGTCCGACGCCCGTGGGCGCGTAGACGTGGACCATCTAAAGTCCTTATTGGGTGATCACGTCGCAGGCTTTATGCTGACCAATCCCAACACCGCCGGACTCTTTGAAGACAACGTAGCCGAGATCTGCGAGATCATCCACGCCGCCGGAGGCCAGGTCTACTGCGACGGCGCCAACATGAACGCCCTGGTCGGCCGCGCCCGCCCGGGCGACATGGGCTTCGATGTCATGCACTACAACCTGCACAAAACCTTCTCCTCCCCGCACGGCGGCGGCGGCCCAGGTTCAGGCCCAGTTTCCGTTAAGAGCCATCTTGCACCATTCCTGCCTGCTCCCATGGTGGTCAAGACCGATGATGGCTACGACCTCCAATTCGACCGCCCAGGAGCTGTGGGGAAGATCCACGGGTTCTACGGTTCGTTTATGTGCATCCTGAGATCCTATGTCTTTATCATGTACTACGGCCAGCAAGGCCTCAAAACCATCGCTGAAAACTCTGTCCTGAACGCCAACTACATCCGTGTGAAGCTCCAGGATCAGTTTGATGTGGCGTTCGACGGACTCTGCATGCACGAGTGCATCTTCACCCTGAAGCGCCAATCGAAAGAGTACGGAGTGAAAGCCATCGATGTAGCAAAGCGTCTGATGGACTTCGGCATTCACCCGCCCACCATGTACTTCCCGCTCATGGTGCCGGAAGCCCTCATGGTTGAACCGACCGAAACGGAAAGCATACAAACGCTGGATCACTTCATTCAAGTCATGCAGCAAATCGCCGACGAAGCCATTAACAATCCAGACATCGTACGCAACGCTCCCACGGCAACCCCCGTGCGCAAGCTCGACGAAGCCACCGCGGCCCGCCAGCCATGCCTTTGCTGGACCCCGCCAGCCGACACGCTCACGCCAGCCTAGGAACCGTTCATGCAGTGGATATGGTTTGAAGACTACAAGGTCCGAAGCGCCGCGGACAACATGGCTGCGGACCAGCGTCTGCTGGACCTGCAGGCAGGCTCTCCGGACAGTTGTCCGGTAGTCCGAATCTATACTTGGGGAGAGCCTGCGGTCACTTGTGGACGGTTGCAGCGGTTGGAAAGTGTCCAGCAGGCCTATCCAGACCTTGAAGTAGCCAGGCGCCCGAGCGGCGGCCGCGCCGTGCTGCACGGAGACGACCTCACAGTCACCGTCGCGCTTCGGGAAACAGTACTGGCCAACGCCGCCGGCGCAAGCGTGGATTCATCCTTCCGCGCCATCGCCCAGGCGGTCATTGAAGCGCTCAATAAATCCGGTCAGATCTGTGGTTTTGGAGAGGGACGCAGGCGAGCGGACAATCACGTGGATTGCTTCGCTCACGCTGCTTCCTGCGATATTGTAAACTACGAGACCAACGAAAAAATTGTGGGCTGCGCACAACGCCGCGTGGACGGCGCTATTTTGCAGCAAATGTCTATTGTACGCCACAAAGGGAATCGGGAATTTCCAGCCATCCTGCGTGCATCCATGTCATCCGTCTACGGGGCCAATGAATGGCGTTTCGTTGACTCTGAGATGGCGCTATGCTATACTGGACCGATATCCACGGGCGCAAATGTCCAGGGAAGAGAACTAATATGACACGAAAAATACTAACTTGTGATGACGAAAAGCCTATTGTCAGACTGCTTCAGGTAAATTTCGAACGTCAGGGATATGAAGTCGTCGTTGCCTACAACGGCGCGGAGTGCCTCGAAAAGGTGGCGTCGGAAAAGCCCGACCTCATCGTCCTCGACGTCATGATGCCGGGAATGTCCGGCTTCGAAGTTCTGGAGAAGCTCAAATCGAATCCCGAGACGAGCAGTATCCCTGTAATTATGCTGACAGCCCGCGCACAGGATGTAGACGTGCTTCGTGGATGGCAGTCCGGTGTGGAACTCTATCTGACCAAACCTTTTAATCCCATGGAATTGATTGCGTTTGTTAAGAGAATTTTCTCGATGGAAAATGCACAAGCCGATGAAAAGCGATACACAATCTAACAATCTTCGCCTGGTCGACAGTTCTGTCGAGGATGCAGCCGACGCCCCAACGTCGGACTCCGCCCTCGACGGTCTCTATCGAAATAAATGGCTGTTTATTGGTGTCTGCGCCGCATGCGCCGTTGGCGCGATTGCTGCGGGAGGCTACGCCGCTTGGCTGATGAAGAAGCGTGAGACAGCAAGCGTAATCCTCGACGTACACGATCTAATCCAGAGCTGCGAAGACCGCGTCGCACAAATAGAAGCCCAGATCAATCGGCTAAACACTCAGTCTGAATAGCCGGTTGGCGATATTTGTCGTGGGATCGTCAGTGGGCGCCGAGCCCGTCTTGAAGGTAATCGTCGACCGTTTCAATTCACTCTGCGTCCACGGTGCATCCTGGGCTAACTTGGCCTGTTCCAGAACAAGTGTAGTTCCTTCGGGTCCAGTCATCAAAAATACCCTGTCCGTCATCTGCAGCATAAGCCAGAACCCGTGGCCAAGCGTCCCTGCCGAACTGTAGCCTCGCTTCAAGGTCGACTGTGGCAGGGAACCCAGTGCGATACCCTTGCCGTGGTCTTTAATCCAGACCTGCACACGCTCAGCGCCATCCGCCCGAACTACAGCCTCTCCGCCTCCGCCATGAATAATCGCGTTCATCCCGGCCTCACTCACGCTGGTCGCAAGATCCTGTACACGGTCTTCCTGAAATCCACACCCTCGCGCCGCCTGTATCACCGCCTGTCTGAGATCACGCAGCGCAGGAGCCGCAGACAAATCGACGCTCGTTCCCTGCTCGCCAATAGGCTGGGGGAGTTCCATCTCATCGTCGCATAACGACAACCGGCCTTCCGTAACCGACGAAAGAACATCCTTCAAGAAAACACGCTGCTGTAAGGCAGCATCCCGCGCCTGCTCGATAAGCGTTAAGTTCTCCGCCTCGGTCTCCTCACGCTGTCTCAGATATCCGGCAACGAAAATAATTGCCGTTGAAATCAAGAATATGGCAAATAATGAACCCAGGATGCTCCAAGTTCGAGATATGGTTCCAGCCCGAATCGCAGATTCGGTTCTATTGGATAAAATCGATTCTTCCGCGTCATCCATCGAGGCGACATCGCTGCGAGCCTCGTCCATGTACTTCTTGCCCACACCCGCTTGAACGATCCTAACCGCAGCAGGAAGGCCTAGATGCTGCCTCAGCGTTATAGTTTGTTCAAGCTCGGCAATCTTATTGGAAGCGGCGGACTGCAGCTCGTCCAGGCGTGCTTCCTGCGCCGGCTCGTCACGCAACAGCGCCCGGGCCGCCGTTATATCGTGCTGCGTTCGTGAAACCCCGCCGTAAAACGGAACCAGATACGCGCGGTCACCAGTGAGCAGAAAACCCCTCTGTCCCGTTTCAGCATCTTTCAGGTCTGAAAGAATGGCGTTAATAGAGCCAATAACACGGTACGTATGCGTAGCCTTGAAGTCGTTTTCGATAAACCGCTGGCGGGCATCGAAAGACAGAATGCTAATTCCAACCAGGATAACCATAACCACGAGCAAACTGCATGTGGCAACATTGTCAAAAATCTTCCGGAGAGTCTGTCGGGTGAGCATAATAAATTGTCGCATAAATTTTAGGCTTTCTTCCCACTGAATTTAACCAGAGTACTGCTGATTTCCTGCGCCTCTCCTGTTATTCACATTATTTCAATCTAAACACACATATAGGACCATTTTGACGGGTGTTATGTCTTGTTTTCAGTTCTTCATGCTATAATTGGTGTTAGAGAGTATAAAACCGGCTAGCGTCGACTCTAGTGGTATAGATGTGAAGAAGCTGAAACAATAGGAGACATTTATGAAAAATGCGTTGTTCGCGCTGTCGGCGGTGGCAGCGGTAGCATCAATGCTGGCAGCAGTCCCAGCATCGGCAGACAGTATTGCCAATCCGTTTGATGTGAAGATCGGTGGCTATTTCCCATACGATTCCGGATACCGAAACAATGCCGGAGACACATTCTATTCGGTTGGCGCAGACTACGCGCTTAAGACCGCGGAATCAAATCCAGGAGATACGTTGGGAATCTATGGTGATTTCGACCAATCCACCAACCGCAGCTACAATCAGGTGTTCGGCGCAGGTGTGCAATATAAATCGGACATAGCGCACAACGGCAAAATAACGCCCAAAGATCTATATTACGCACTGGGCATCGGGTACTACTGGGAACAAGAGACCATTAAGATCTCTGAAAACCCGGACTATTTCATCCACAACCATGGTAATGAACTTGGCGGCAAGGCAATCCTTGGATTCGGATTAACCGAAAATGTATTTGTCGAAGGCAGCTACCAGTATCTGCCAAACGACGGCAATGCTTCCGGCTTCGGAGCCCAAATCGGCCTTCGATTCTAGGAACTGTCGCATACGACGTTGTGCCGAATCATTCGGGTGGAAGGTCTCCAGCCTTACTGCCCGAGGATTCCGGCGCTGGGATATTTACCTTCTTTGCCGTTTTGGACACGACGGTAATTTCGCCGTCCTCTTCAAACGTTGCGTAGAGAATGTTGTCCAGACTGTCATATCCGCGCTGCCTTACTGCGGACATCAAGTCATCTACCGTCAACCCCAGCCGTCTCAAATTCTCTACCACCGGATGCCCATGACTTACGAGAAGCTTTATCCCTCCGCCTATTAAATGATTCGCCATCCTGTTCCTTGTTATTAGCCGGCTCAATAGAAAGTTCATTGCGAGCAAGGTAGCCGAAGAGACAAGACCAGCCGCCAGCGACGTGTTCCCGTGCACCATGGCTGTCTCTACAGCACTGCCCATGATCAGTATAATGACCAGGTCTATAGGGGTTAGCTGTCCTAGCTGACGCTGTCCGAAAAAACGAAATCCAACAATTAAAAGGGCATAGATCCCAATCGTCGAAACAAAGACTTGCAGTAGAGGTATCATCACACCTGTATTATGAGGCATTGCCTCTACTTTTCGTGATCGAGTCCGTAAAAGCTCACTATTCAGCTCTTGAGTCCGCTCGGAACTACGCGAATGCGTGTTCCTTACCAGGCGAGCTAACCAGAGCCCAGGGCAACGCCCTGGGGCGTTACGCATAACTTAAATGGGGGACCATGTGGGTCATTTTCTAAACGACGTCTTTTCGCACCCAGATTTACACGGCGCTCTGGCCATTGCCGGAAAAACGACGCTCATCTACTTTTTTCTAGTCCTCGGTCTGCGGCTCATGGGCAAGCGTGAACTGGGACAGATGACCATCTACGATGTCGTACTCATCATCGTTCTGGCAAACTCCGTGCAAAATGCAATGGTTGGGGACGACAACAGCCTCGTCGGAGGCATCGTTGCCGCCATTACTCTACTTGTCTGGAACCGTCTCTTCACTCTGGTCCTTGCCTCCTCCAAACACGCTTCACGCCTGATGGTAGGGGAACCCTTGCTGATTGTCAGAGACGGCGAGCTTATCTTGAGCCACATGCGCAAAGAAGGCATTACACGCAATCAAATTATGGCGGCCCTGCGCGAACACGGACTTACGAAGCTCGAAGACGCCGAAATATGCGTTCTGGAAATTGACGGCACAATTAGCGTTGTACCGAGAGCCTCCACGATTTTCCGCAGTAAGAGACATTTCAAAGCGCTGAGAGTTTAGCCCAGGACCACGCAATAATGACCCCAGACTTCCTCTATTTTATGCTTCTGCTGGCCACAAGAACTTTCATCATAGCCGTGGTTTTGATGATTGGGTTTCGTCTGTGTGGAAAGCGCCATATCGGACAGATCAATGTCTACGATCTAGCCATGGTCATGGCCGTAGCCAATGCCGTGCAGAATGCTATGACCTCAGGAACGGGAGATTTTACGACAGGGGTTATCTGCGCGGGCACGCTTTTTCTCATTGGCCGTATCATGGCTCAAGTCTTCGTGAACGTGCCGCGTATCGAGCAGCTGTACGTCGGTGAGCCCGTCGTATTGGTACAAAACGGGGAATTGGTCCAAAGCAGTCTGAAACGCGAGTCAATGACCGAAGATGATATCATGCTGGCCCTGCGCTCACACGGCCTGGGCCAAATAAAAGACGCCCACCTGATCGTCCTCGAAGCGGACGGATCCATGAGCGTCGTACCCTGCGAAGACGGACATCCCGAAACCGCCAAAGCCTAATCCGGTCCCCCTAATATCCTTCCTCTTCCAAAAACTGAGCCAATATCTCCAACATCAACTGCCGCAGCGTGGAATTGCTATGATCGTGACAATACTTCTTCGCCCGCCAGAACAACTCGGGAGACATATCCACTGTAGTCTTAACCCCAGCCGGAATCAGTCTTTTTCTTAGGACAGCCACCCTCATCCGTTCAACCAAGGGATCAACTACTGGGGCTGCAGGTGTTACTACAACTGCTTCAATCAGCGTTTCCCTCACAACAACAGGAGCCACGGCTCTCTGCACTGGAGTGGGAGCAACCGGCGCAGGCTCCGCAACCGGTTCAATGGTCAGACCATGTTCCGTTAGATCAGAGATCAGCGGGGTCTCAACAACCTCAGCCTTCACAGCCTTTTCCACAACAGGTTCCGGCTTAGCCGCAACGGGCTCGGGCTTCGCGATAACAGGGGTGCCGCCGCCGCGCTGCTCTTTAAGATTTGCTTTCCGGAGGTCTTCTAGAGTGGTCATTTATGGGTGTCCTTTAGCTGAACCGGCCATTTCTTTTCGCGGCCCATTTCGGTCAAAGTTCGCGCTACAAGCGCTCGATCCATGAGACGCTGGTCGCGAACATATCCATTTACCAGAAGGCCATCGCACAGAACGCAAATGTCACGCGGAATTCCCTTTGTGATCTTGTGGATATCTTCCACGGCTTCGTCGTCGAAAAATGTCTCAATCGGACCGCCGC
>Ga0302315_10002429_pt1 | contig 17632 bp, 13 predicted proteins | sample III_Palsa_N3_1_FD_200532 | JGI IMG/M metagenome (GOLD analysis project Ga0302315, IMG submission 200532) | Peat permafrost microbial communities from Stordalen Mire near Abisko, Sweden - III_Palsa_N3_1 | ecosystem: Environmental > Terrestrial > Soil > Palsa > Peat permafrost | place: Sweden... | reverse complement strand
TGCAGGGCGATCCCTTTCCCCATTACCCCAACCGTATTGACCGTATTCACGAATGCCTCCGCACTTGAATCCATGATATCCCCTTTAACATACCGTATCATAAACTGTCCTTATCGCCTTTTATTTTGCCGTCCAATAGCAGCAATTTTTGATATAAATCCTCCCAATAATCAAACAAATGCGATTGATCGGGAGAGGGTTCGCTAACCCTGTAATGTCGGTAATCGTCTGCCTGCATTAATGCCAGTGTACAATCCGTAACCGTTAAAACCTTTCCGTCCAAATCTGTTATTTCCATTGCTTTGTTCATTTCGGTATTATCGTTTATGCCACATTGCGGTGCCATCTAAGTCCTAATCATAGTATAGTTATTCAGAAGACTAATGTAACGGTAAGCTGAAATGAAAAGTTGACCCTACGCCGCTTTCGCTGTCCACCCAAATTTCGCCGTCATGCCGGTGAATAATTTCCGCACTTAAATATAACCCGATGCCAAAACCTGAAATATGCTGCGTACCATTGGTTTCCACCCGGTAATACCGTTCAAAAACCCTGTCCTTGTCCTGAGGTTTTAAACCCATGCCTTCATCTTTTACGCTCACCTGTGCCCGGTCGCCAATGATTTCGCATTTAATGTCGATCTCTTTGCCTTTTGGGGAGTACTTAATGGCGTTGCTGATCAGGTTGGTGATGACCGAGCCGATCTTATCATGGTCGGCTTTGATCATCACCGGGTTGCAAGGTTCGAATTTAATCACATGGCTGGATACGGTCAGTTCGGTCTCTTTGATCGTTTCTTCGATCAGGTCTTCCAAATTGAATTCGCGCTTCTCAATGACCAGTTTAGCGGATTCCAGCCTGGAAACGTTCAGGAACCCATTAATCATATTGCTCATCCGTTTGACCTGCACACCAGCTTTTTCCATCGCGCCTGCTAAAAAGCTGTCTTCATTACTTTTCAATTTTTGGTTAGCGACCTGCACGATAGCGGTCAGCGAGGTAAGCGGCGTTTTTAGTTCATGGCTCACCATCCCGATAAAATCATTTTTGCGCATTTCGTCCTGCTTTTGCTCCGTGATATCCATCACCATCCCGGTAAATGCGGAGAACGCGCCGGAAGGGTCTGCTTTGAGGTTGCCGACGGCCCGCAGCCAACGCAACTGGTTATCGTGTAAACCGATCACGGGATAAGTTACATCATAATCGCCGTTACGATAAATAGCATTCTCCAGTTTATTGGCAACATAGCCGCGGTACTCTTCGGTGATTTGTGCTAATGCCTGTTCAATGGACAGCGCTTCATCCGGGTAATAGCCGAATAATTCCTTTAAACGGGCATCGGTAATAAACTCCCGGGTCTCAGAATGAATGAACCAGGTACCAAAATTGGCGGCTTCAATGGCCAAACGCAGTGCTGTTTCACTTTCTTCGATCTTTTGCTGCGCCTCCAGCAGTTGTTGATTGACGAATGCCAGTTCTTCGTTAGTGGCGGTCAATTCTTCGTTGGACGCGGCCATTTCCTCATTGGTAGTCGCCATTTCCTCATTGATCGCTTGTAACTCTTCTGAACTGTTGGCCAGCGTCTCTTCCAATTGCTTGCGCTCAGAAACATCCCGGGTAATGCCGGCTACCGCTGCTACCTCGCTCAGCTCATTGAACACGGGCGTCAAAATATAATCATAGACCCGCTTGCCTAAAATGGCATGGGGAAAAGAAACTTCCCCACGAATCGGTTGTTTAGTGTTTTTGATCTGATCAATTTCCCGCTCATGCATTTCCGCATGCCAGGGTTCGTAACCGTTTTCCAGCAAACCCTTGCCAATGGCGTTTTCCTCGGTTTTGCCCCACATAGATAATAAGGCATTATTGGCATAAGTGAAACGGTAATCCAGGTCAAATACGTACATCAGGTCAGGTGTGCCGGAAGAAATCGCTTCATAGACCCTTTTTTGCTGATCGGACTGCTCCCGGGCTTCACGGAGGTCCTCCTGCACGTTTTTCATCGCCGTCACTTCGAAAACAAAAACTAGTATGCCGTCTATCTTATTATTTACATCACGCCGGGCCTGGTAGGTGAAACTAAAATAACGGTTCTGAGTGGGGCCGCCTTCATATTCCGCTACCGGGATCAACAGTTCATTGATCTCAAAGGGTGCGCCGGTGTTATAAACATTTAACAGTACTTCCTGCAAGGGTGTGGCGACCAGTTCCGGCAGCGCCTCAAAGATCGGCCGGCCCAATAATTTCCTTCCGGGCAATAATTCCTGGTACGCCGGGTTGACCAGTTCATAGACCAATTGAGGGCCATCCAGGATACAGACACCCGCAGGTGCCTGCATAAAAAAGCTGGTCAGCCGGTCACGCTGGCTGGCGACTGCCGCTTGTGCCTGTTCCGCCTGGCTGATCGCCTTCACTTTTTCTGTCGTTTCCACGCAGATCACCAGGATGCCGCCGGTAACGCCCTTGCTGTCCCGTATCGGGCTGTATGAAAAATCAAAATAGCAATCCTCTAAATAGCCGTTTCGGTCCAGCGGCACCATAAAATTGGGAAAGCCAACGGTCTGTCCCTGCATGACCGACTGGAACATGGGGCCGATCTGTTCCCAGATCTCCGCATAGGTAGCCTTTGCGCTGCCGCCCATCGCCTGGGGATGTTTGGTTTCCCCATTAATAGGCCGGAAAGCGTCGTTATAGAGCTGTATATAGTTTTCACCCCAGCAGATCAGTACCGGGAATGAGGTGGTCAGCATCATACTGACGGTTTGCTGCAAGGCAGGCGACCAGCCGGAGGGTTCGCCTAAAGGGTTCGCCGACCAGTCGATCGAGCGGATAAGAGCACCCATTTCACCGCCACCGGTTAAAAACGGGTAATTTATATTAGAAGCATGACCAGGTTGACCCATTTAGCGCGTTTTCTGATAAACAGACAAATAAACCATTTTTCCCGCTAATTGTTTAATTCAGCCTGACTTTTACACTTGTCAACTTCGTTATTTCCCCGGCGATGTCCTGCGATGTTAAGATAAAACGGGTCTGGCCGGTTTCAATAGCGGATTCCGGCATTGAGGGATGCTGCGTCGTGGCAGGTAATTGCGCAATGGTGATCCCGCCATGGAGTTTGATCTGGGTGGCACCGAAGGAGCCGTCACCGTCGAGGCCGGAAAGGATCATGCTGATGGCGCGTTTGCCCAGGTCGCTGGCCATAGAATAGAATAAAATATCCACCCTGGATTGCGTTTGAATTGAGGCAAATAACCGGTGACTTTGATATCTTTGCCGGATGACCCAACGGAACTAATCGTCTATTTTGATACTGCTGCATTACCGGATACCTTACGGCTGGACAGGGCCTGTACACAGCACGAAGTGAAAGACTTCGTAGCGAGGAACATTGAAATGATGATATTGGACACAGATGGCGGCAGGGCAAAGCATCGGCTGACCCGGATCATGAATGCTTTGGAAACACCTTATGACGGGCCGGGGATACCAGCATTATAAATTATAACTTGGGTTGCCTCCAATAGTTTGCTATGAATTGCCCGCCACAGCAATCCCGCTGAGCGGCGACCTTATGATTTTAGCTTTAAAAACCGGCGGCCTCATGGGCGGTTTTGTCCGTTTAAAGGTATTTGTGATTGCTAACGCGATAAACCCATTATATCTTAGGGTAGCTATTTCTTCTAAGACCAGCTGAAGATTATGCCATAGCGGAGAAAGAATTTATGAAAAAACCAGAGGAACAGCAATCCGAAGAGTCCGGCATTAAGTTTCCCCCGATTGGTATAATGGCCAGCGGCACGCGAAAGGAGTCTGATTCCATGGGGGAAATTGATGTGCCAGCTGATCATTATTGGGGAGCGCAGACCCAAAGAAGCCTTATTCATTTTTCGATCGGGCATGATAAATGCCGAAAGAGGTATACCATGCCTATGGATACGTCAAAAAAGCGGCGGCCATGGTTAATTATAGAAACGGCAGCTTAAAATGTCTTTTGAACGGCCGGTATGCCCCGGCCCATTGCCGGAACCAACGAAATGGTTATGATCGCTCCTCTGAGAAGCGGATTTAAATTGATGATATAAGTACCAATCAGGGCGAATATCGTATTGACCAGCACTTAAGCATAAACCAGGCGATTAACAGCATTTCCCAAACTGGGTTTGCTGTTTGTATTTAAATTATCCTGCATTTTTCAATGTTTTAAGTTCTAAAAGGCAGGCGGCGGTGAGCATCGCTACCATCGCAATATCTACAATCAATTGCGCGGGCAACTGAATAGTGATGATCTCACGATCTGACAGTGATGCTTTTCTGTCCCGCAACTTGTAATTACCTGCATCCAACTGGTGTTTAGCTATCCCGGCCTCAAATTCTTTGCAAAAATCGTCCACTTTAACGAAAATCTCTATAATTTTATCAGGAGTAAGCACCCTTCAATATCTCCACGAACGCGACCCCGCTGCTGCGATCAAACGGGAGATACTCGCGCTTCCTCACAGGATGAGCCAGGTTTTCGAAATGAGCAGGAAAAGGCACCTATCCTATAAAGAAATTGCAGAACTTCTGGGCGCCTCTGAGCAAACAGTGAAAAAACAAGTTGGAAAATCCTTGAAAATAATCCGCAATAATTTAAACGAATCAGGCGGCGCAGCAATGCTGCTTTTGATAGTTTTAAGCCAAAAAGTATCTATGTTATCAAATTATTAAAATAGTATAATTTTTTTAATACATCGATACACCCCGAGCCGTTCTCATGTGTCTATATTTCAAATGTCCACGTGATGAATAAAGAGAAAGCGGCCCACTTAGTTGAAAAATATCTGAAAAATACCACTAATCATCATTTTATTACCCTAAATTATAACGAACCTATGAAAAAACCAATCATTCTATCTCTATTTCTATTAAGCGTAGTAACAGTAAAAGCCCAGATATTAACTCCTGTGACCTGGAGTTACGCCGCAAAAAAAACCAGCCCTACTGAAGCTGTGATTTTCCTTAAAGCCACTATTGACAATGGCTGGCACGTCTATTCACAGTTTGTGAAAGATGGTGGCCCCGTCAAAACCACTATTAAATTTGATCCATCCGCAGCGTATACGCTGGTAAACAAAACCATTGAGCCAAAACCCATTAAACGAATGGAAAAGGTATTTGGAATGGAAGTAGGTTTTTTTGAACACAGCGTGATATTTCAGCAAAAAGTTAAACTTAAGGCTAAACCGGCTACGGTTACAGGTAAGTTAGAATATATGACCTGCAACGATCAGAAATGTTTGCCACCAGATGACGTAGAGTTTAGCATTCCGATAAAATAGGCAAAGAAAACCATGATAAAACAGCGAGTTTGGGATTGCCCCAGGCTATGCCGTTGTCTTGTTTCTACCTGCATGCTGTTTTCATGCAAGGTAAACAACAGGTTAATTCGGCTAATGTTGGTATTGGTTTGCCTGTAAGTGATGATGGCTGGAAAGTAGATGTATGGTTGCATGTAGATAATGCAGCATGGAACTTATCTGTCAATGATCAAATGATTTTGGCGCCGTACGCTGTAAAGAAAATAACGAATGGCAATAACAGGCCAGAAATATTAATATAAGTTATCATCTGCAACGGCAGGAACAACTTAACGAATTAAAAGAAATGCTCCTGACTCTAGGGGCGATGGAAAATATAAGAATAACAAGCTTAAATACTAAATGAAAAAAATCTTAATATTTGTTTTGTTGATTGTAAATGCTCTGCTAACCTGCAAAATAGTGCAGGCGCAGGATACGGTATCAACCGCTGGTATTGACTTTAGATCGGTAACTAAATCAGCTGCTGTAAAGACCGCCGAAACAAAATATATCAAACACCTGGTAAAGGCAACTAACGCTGTAGATAAAAAACAGGCTAAACAAACATTTTGGGGTATTTTTTTAGCAGGCCTGGCAGGTGGTTTCGCGGCATTGCTTATGCCTTGTATATTCCCGATGTTGCCCTTAACGGTAAGTTATTTTACCAAATCGGGCGAGAAGAAGGGAAATGCCGTTGGTAAAGCTGCAATTTATGGTATAAGCATCATTGCTATTTACGTGGTTATGGGGCTGTTGGTTACTATTGTATTTGGTGCCGACGAGTTGAATAGTCTTTCTACAAATGGTGTTTTCAACTTCTGTTTTTTCCTGCTTATTGTTGCTTTTGCCGCGTCTTTTCTGGGCGCGTTCGAGATCAATTTGCCTTCATGCTGGGTTAATAAAATGGATCAAAACTCAGACCGGGGCGGTTTAGGCGGGCTGTTTTTTATGGCTGCTACATTAGCGTTGGTTTCATTTAGCTGTACAGGGCCAATTATTGGCACCTTGCTGGTACAAGCTGCTACAACAGGCGCTTTGTTAGGCCCGGCAATTGGGATGTTTGGTTTTGCGTTAGCGCTTGCAATACCTTTTGTGTTATTCGCTTTATTTCCAAGCTGGTTAAAGTCATTACCAAAATCGGGCGGTTGGTTAAACAGCGTGAAAGTAACCCTTGGTTTTTTAGAGCTGGCGCTTTCTTTAAAGTTCTTAAGTAATATAGATCTTGCCTATCACTGGCATTGGTTCGATAGAGAGCTGTTCCTTTCGCTTTGGATAATAATCTTTGCGTTCATGGGCCTCTACCTTTTGGGCAAACTGAAGTTCGGCCATGATAGTAACCTGCCTTTTATCCCGGTCCCGCGTTTGTTTTTGGCTATCGTTATATTGTCGTTCACGGTATATATGGTGCCCGGTTTATGGGGGGCGCCCCTAAAATCTATCAGCGCATTTTTGCCACCTATGGCCACGCAGGACTTTGATCTGTCAAATCCCGGTACTGGGCAAGGCAACATCGTATCAGCTACAGATACTAAGCCGCATAAATACGCCGATATGTTTGATAAGCCCAAAGGTTTTGAACCCTATTTTGATTTTGACGAAGCTATAGCTTACGCCAGAAAGGTACACAAGCCAGTAATGATAGACTTTACCGGGCATGCCTGTGTTAACTGCCGCAAAATGGAAGCCAATGTTTGGCCCGATAAGCAGGTTTACCAGCGTATTACGCAGGACTATATCCTGGTTCAACTATATGTTGATGATAAGACCGACCTGGCTGTAGAAGAGCAAACCACTACGCCCGAAGGCAGAAAGCTGCGAACCATCGGTAATAAATGGAGCTATCTGCAAACTTCAAAATTTATAGCCAATTCGCAACCATTTTATGTGTTGTTGAACCCCGATACGGAAGAGCCTTTAATAGCACCGCAGGGTGCCGATTTTGATCCGGCCAGCTATCTTAAATATTTAGATAGCGGCTTAACGGCGTATAAAAAATAATAAAATTGTTGAAAAGAAGAAGATCGACAAGCGCTTAACCAATTCATTGAGTTAGTAGAAAAGTGCGCAAACCTCTGTATCGGCGATATCAATGTAACATTTCCGTTTTTAAAACATCCGTTAAATAAGTTTTGGTTGTTATTAAACTAGAATTGAAAAAACATATAAAATAATGATACTCTCCTATGTTCTTCATTTTTTCATTGCCTAATGAAAAAAATCAGTTAATAGATAAAAGCGCCCCTGGAGGAGCAGGGGCGCTTCTTAATTTATTTTAGGTTGAAAGTATAAATTGATTTTTTAGATAAAGCAAGTGCATTTAATTTCAGTTAAAAATTAATATAATAATAAATCACGAAAGAGAACTATGTATTAACCCTAAAAGCAGAAGACAGACCAGGCCTGCTCCATTTGGTAAGCGGAATGATTGAGAAGAGACTCGTCCGGATCAAAAGTTTAAGTTACGCACCAACCGATATTCATGCAATTATTCTGATCACAATTGAATTGAATATATCATAAAGCGATCTGACAATATTGGCTTTAAAACTCGAAAATATTATTGAAGTTTATTCGGTTGACGCAACCAAATATGACGAAAAAATTTGTATCCGCGCCGCATATTACAAAGTAGCTAAAAATTTGTTAGAAAATCCTAAAGTGATAACATTATTAAAAAATGACGTAACCATCGTGAAGTTTTATCCTGATGCAATACTCATAGCAAAATACGGTGCAGACGCTAGCATTTTAAAACTGTATAATGAACTTCAGGGGCCGTTCCTGCCGGGTTTTAGTCAGACCGGCCTTATTACGGATTCACAGTTAATTGGCGTGGATGAGTCATCGGTCATTAATCGGCTGGCTGCCTAATAGTCAGTAATGCTTGGATTGACATAACTATTCAATGTTGATTGTATTTTAATTAAATAATAGTTACGTAACATTAGCTAAATGTAAATGTCTCTTCGGAAACGAAAAGGCGCTTTTAAGAAGAAATTAGATTTAATTATATACTGCATCACAACTCCTTCTCGCCAATTTGTCCGATACCTATACTTTCGATAAATCCGTTGACTTTTAGTCGAAAGTGATATTTAACTGGTATTTATGCAGAAGTCCCGCCAGTTCACGGTAGGAGAAATTCGCACTCTTCATTTTATTAACGTTCGGATCAATAGAAAAATGTCGTGCTGTACTAAAGTCCGTCCTCTCTAAATTGGAATTGATAAATGCGGCTTCCGAAAGGTCACAGTCTTTAAATACTGCTCCAGTAAGGTCTGTTCCTTCAAAATCAACTTGTTTCAGTGACGTGTTCATAAAATGAGTGCCTTTCATTTTTGTCCTTACAAAAGTTGAGTAATCCAATACGCAATTTTCAAATTGAAAGCTGAAAAGGAATCTATTGCATTCACTGAAATCCACCCCCATGATCTTGCAACCGGAGAACAAAGCATTATTCAATCCTGAATTTTTTACTTTAGCCATAGCGAGGTTACAATTCTTAAACCGGCAGTCCATAAAATCATTCCCGCCAAGATCGCTGTTGGAAAAATTGCAGCTATCAAAAACACACTTAACAAATTCCCTGTTCGACAACTTTTTATCTGAATAATCAATATTGGTAAAGGCTTTTCCTTCGTGAAGGATATTTTCTGTTGCTGCCATATTTAATCTTCTAAGAGTTCCTCATTACCAGCTTCTAAACTTTCATGATAGTCAATGATCTTGTTCAGGACGCTAACAGCGATCTCCAGGTCTTTTGCACCGACTAACTTTTTATAGATTGTACTCATCCTGAATACGTCTGTATTAGCATCGATTACCAGTTGTTTCCCGCTTTCTGTAAGCTCCAAAGTTTCGCTCCTTTTGTCATTGCTGTTAACCCTGCTGGCTATCATGCCGTTCTGCTCTAACTCCCTAATCGTGCGGCTCATATTCTGTTTGGAAATCATCGTCATTCGAGCCAGTTCTGAGGTAGTATTGCCATCAACGGTGATATTACAAATGATTGGCATATAAGAGATCTTCATTTGCCCCCAATGTGGTTTAATATTCCTATGAGCCCAGATGTCTAAATGTTTTCTTAATATGGATATCAGCCGTTGCCAATTCTTGTCCTGCAAGCCATCAAATGCTCTTAACTGTTTATCTATCTTCGCACTATCCATAGTGCAAAGATAAGAAAATATAGTAATCAATGATTACTATATTTTCTTATTATCGAAGTTGAATTAGATTGACCTCCCCACCTCAAATTCGTATTAGGAAATCTTTTGAACTTAAGCTTGTTTGTATTTCTGATTGTCAGATAGTTGATCATTGGAGATGTGAAAGCAGGGCTATCTGAAGTACCTTTCCTGATTATTCCTATATTATTGATATTTCTTAAGTATCCATTCCCTGTAAAATAAAGCAATTGGGGAGAATTTGATAATTTACTTCCTCAAAGCAGGCATGATATTTAATAAATTTCAGAATTGCGCCCGTCCCTTAACCGGGCGCAATTTTCTTTTAATTAACATGTAGTGCTTGTCAAATCTACTACTTTTACTAACTGACATAAAGAACGAAGAGAGTTTTTTCAAGACGATTGCGATCGCGTTATAAAGTCTGAATAAGCCTTGTATTTTTTGATTATTTGGTGCTGGCTTTTTACTTATTCCCCACGCTTTCCGGCATCAGTACCAACCGAATATAATTCTCTCCGCTTAGATACTTTTCGGCCATTTTTTTTAATTCGAAAGGTTTCACGCCGTCCAGTAAACTGTAGTACTCATCTATTTCGCCAATATCCTGATTGTTCTGTAACTGGCCGTTAATATAGCTTAGCCAAAAACCATTGGTCTTCAGCTGTGGCTCGAAACTTGCTTTTGTTTCTGCGCGCCATTTGTCCACATTCTCCTGTAATGGGCCATCTGTGCGTAGCTTGGCTATTTCGTCAAGCGTCGAGGCAATCAGCTTATCTACATTTTGTGGTGCGCAACCGAACTGAATTACGAAGCTGTACCTGCCTTGAGGATACTTGCTGCTGCTTGCGCTTACTGACGGTGAATAAACCCCGCTTTCATCTTCCCGCAAGCGTTGTAATAAACGGATCTCCAGTGTTTCCTTCAGGGCGTCCAGTTTTACCTTGTTCTCATGACTATAATCGAAATTGCCCGAGAACACCAATACTACCGTCGACTTTTGTTCGCTGCCCTTGTAAACTGTTTTGGCTATTACGCCTGGGGGTATGTGGATACCCAGATCCTTGGCCTGCACATTACCGTGAATTGCAGGAAGTCCGCCTAAATATTTTTCCACCAAGGGCTTTATAGCCGCGGTATCAATGTTCCCTACAAATGTAAAAGTGAAACCTGATGCGTCATTAAACCGGGCCTGGTATATATTGAAAGCTTTGTCTAGGTTTATTTCGCTTAACTTTTGTGCCGATGGGCCTGTCCTTCGAATATTATAATTGCCCAGCACAGCACTAACCGTATCACTGAACACACTCTTAGGGTCATTCTCTCGCCCGGCAAGCCCTGCTTTTGCCTTTTCCAACTGGCTGGCGAGGCTTGCGGCATCCTTTCGGGGTTCAGTAAAATAGGCATAGATAAGTTGCATGGCCGTTTCTAGGTCTTTGGCAGTACTTATTCCATTAATGCCTTGAAACCGCTCGCTTATATGTGGTTTAACGCTTACTTGTTTACCTTCCAGGTATTTGCCTAGCTGGGTCAGGTTATAGTTTCCTATACCTGCTTCGAAAATTATTCCTGTAGCAGCTGCCGCCGACTGGAAATCAGCATCATTTGATAATGATGTCCCTCCGGGTCCAAATGCATTAAAACGGATCTCATCGTTCTTAAAATCAGTTGGCTTAAGCACTATTTTAACGCCATTGTCCAACGTGAACGTTGTGATGCCCAGCTTCAAATCTTTTTGCTCCTTAACAATGTGGCCAGCCTTTATATCAGCCTTCAATAGCGGCTCCTTGCCCACCTCATCATAATAAGGGGTTATTGCGGTTTCGCTTATCGATTTTATCCAGCTGTTAACGGTTTTCTCATCAGGCAATGACTTTTTATCCTTGTCTGGCGCTAGGATCAGCACGTCCCGGTTGGTATTTGTTATATAATTCGATGCAAGTTTATTCAGATCGTCAAGCGTTATTCCCGGGAGATCGCTTTTTGTAAGTTCATATTCGGTTTCAATACCTGGTGCCGCTATACCTTTCAGGAAATAGGCCTCATATTCCTTAACGTAGGACTCTGATTGTGTTTTATCCTTTTCTTTTAATGCTGATTCCACATCATGCAAATAGGCCATTTTGGCACGATCTAATTCTGTTTGGATAAAGCCATAACGTTTCAATCGGGCTATTTCCTGCCATAATGCTTTAAAGCCTCTTTCCAATTCCCCCGGGCGCGCATCTACGCTTGCCTCAAAGCTGCTGGTACCACCCATAAAGGTGCTGATCTCCGCCGACGCATCGACATATGGCGGGGCAGCCTGCCGGGAAAGCTCTTTTAGGCGCGCGCCAAGCAAGTGATTAAATAATGCCTGAAGAATCGCATTAAGATAGTCCCCAGTCGTTCTCAACTGCTGAAGGGGATGCTTGATCAACACTTCAGCTTCTGTTGTACCCATTTCGGGATCTGTCACAGCGATGAAATGATTAAGACCTGTCAGCGGCACCGTATAATCAGGATGCGGCCGTTCATCTTCCGGGTTCTTCAGGTCACCAAACTTTTCTTTTACTACTTGTTCCAGACTATCCGCATTGATATCCCCAACAATGATGAGCGCTTGCAAATCCGGCCTGTACCAATCATGATAGAACCTGACTATCACCGGGCGCTTAAAATTATTTAACACCGTATCCAACCCGATCGGGTTGCGTATTGCGTACCGGGAATTATTCAGGAGCACAGGTAAATACTGACGTCGCATCCGCTCGGCGGCACCTCTGCCTAAACGCTTTTCTTCCAGTACCACACCGCGTTCCTTATCAATCTCTTCCGGATCCAGCGTAGCACTATGGGCCCAGTCATGCATGATCAGTATTCCTTGAGAAAGAATGGCCGGCTTGTCACTCGGTAGCGGAAGTTCATATATTGTTTCATCAAAACTTGTATAAGCATTGATGTCAGCTCCGAAGCGAACCCCTGCCTTCTGCAAGTAGTCTACCAAATCATTGTGCGGAAAATGAACCGTTCCATTAAAACTCATATGTTCCATAAAATGAGCCAATCCCTGTTGATCTTCATCCTCCAGTACTGAACCTGCCTTGTTGACCAGATACATCAAAACCCGGTGATGGGGTTCCGCATTATGGCGGATAAAATAAGTGAACCCGTTCGCCAGTTTTCCTGTCCGGACCGCGGGATCTAAAAGTAGCAATCCTGCCTGCTGGCAAAAAGCGCTGAAAGGCATAAAGAAAAACAGCATACCCAAAAGGTATATTTTTTTATATCGTTTGTTTAACATCGTAAAGTGAATGATTATTGGCTTAGCAATATCGAATGAGAATAATGTACATGGACACAAGTCCAAGGCCTGAGCGCAGATCTTAATTTGAAGTTAAAGGACAGGCCGCTAAAAAGCAGCCTGTCCTTTAATATTTTATTTTTCCTGTTGAATCAATGATATCACGTAGTCAACCTCTTTGGTTAAGGCCACCAGGTCACCGTCATAGCCACCGGCAATCCATCTTACAAAACCATGCTGGTCAATAATGATCTTTTGTGGTATCCCATTAAAGTTAAGCAATTTAGCATACTTACCGTAGGCTAAACCCATTTTACCGGTATTAGGATCGGTATCATCGTACAATACGTTAAAGTCATATTGTTGTGCCGTTATAAAATCAGTAACTAACTTTTTATAATTCTGGGAATACTCCAGTGTAGAAATAAAATAGAATTGTACCGCAGTATCCGGCTTATATTTTTTAACCAGAATTTGCATACCGGGCATTGCTTGTTTACAAGGGTAACACCAACTAGCCCAAAAATCCAATATCACGATTTTTCCTTTTTGGTTTTCAAGATTGACATCTTCACCTTTTAAATTTTTCAGGTTAAATGCCGCCGCCGGTATATGAATAAGCGACTTTTTCAAGCGTTCGTGCAATTCTTCTGTTTGACTTGCCGGAGATAATGTGCCATAATATTGATCAAACCCCTTATCGGTTTTATGTTCCTTCACATAATAACCTTTAAACAAGCTAATGAGTTCCGGGTCGCTTTTATCTGCTTTGATCACTCCCAGCATGAAACTTTTGGCTTCCACCCCCTTATGATCGTGATCCAATAGATGGGCATACAGGTCGTTAAATTTGATATCACCGTATCCGAGAAAAGCTTTAATCATATCAGCATATTTAAGAGACTCGTTGTATTTGCCATTGGCATAAAGTAACCCAGCATGATAAGCAATAGACCACTTATTGTCTTCTATCAAAACCCGCTTCCATTCCAGCGAAGAAAAGTAACCACGGCCGCTGAATTTAAGGTCCTTCGACACAGCCCGCTCCATTAAATTATTAATAATGAAGGTTGAAATATCCAACTGCTCATCTTTTGTTATTGGTGGAGTTGTCGCTCTGTAGGGATAGTCAACAAAGTGCAAATAATCAAAATTTAATGATTGATAAGGTCCATCACTAATCAAAACCTTCATTTTATCAAATTGCTTTTGAGTAAAAAGATAAGTTACAACCCCGTTATACACACTATAGAAATAACCCGGATCCCCGGTTGACGGATCTATATAATCATCAAAAGGATATTTAGATGGTGGATAATGCAGTAGGAACGTCTCCAGCATTTTAACCTTATTCTCCAGATTTCTTTCCAGGTAGATACTGTCAATACCCAAAAGGCGGTTACGCAATCCATCGGGATATTTTGCTATTATTAGCTTTTTTACCGAGTCAGCCAATTGTTGTTTGTGCAGGATCCGCCCATATACTTTTTCTACCGTGATCATTTCTTTTTCGTTGACGTCCGGCAAATTCAATATCGCATCACCTGCCTGTCTTAAACCGGTATCCACTTTCGGCACCTTGATATAACTTTTAAGCACCCGGGCTATATCGAAAAACAGGTGGCGCCTTATTTCTACATTGTTAAAATCTTTTGCGATCCAAAGTTGGATAAGCGTACGTAATTCTATTGCTGAAGATTTCGAAACGATTGGCATTAACCTGGAGTCATAACCTTGATAGCGAAAAAGGCCCCATTCTGTGCTTCCTCCCGGCGCAATGGATTTTCCTGACTTATCGTGAACCATGAAGCTGTATGGAATACGGCCACCAACATCAACACTGTCTGCTATCCAATATCTGTATGACATTAGCGCTGTACCTTCTGGGATTAGAAATTTTGACACGTAGCCACTGTCGGTTTTAGTAAGCGGGAGGTCATGCCCCTCCCACTTAAAATCCTTAAATAGATAAACCACAGCAGTTACACCACCTGACCCAACCGACGGCTGATAGACAGTAGTTACATAGTCGCCTTGCTTGACAACTTTTGGAAAAAACTTGAATGCCCGTGCTTCTTGAGCGAATGTTTTTCCGCTGTAGAACATTCCAATAAAAAGAGCGAATAATAAATATAATACTTTGAATTTTTTCATGATGATTTTTTAATATAAAAAGGCACACCAGTTTAATAACCAGGATTTTGCACCAGATACGGATTAAGCTGTGTCTGCGCATAAGGAACAGGGAACAATGCCGCAGTTGATTTCCAACCGGTTTTATCAGCACTTAAAACTGCCCCTACATTGTTCGTTCTTTTGAGGTCTAACCAACGGTGCCCCCACTCGCAGAATAGCTCTGTGCTTCGCTCATGCTGTATCGCTGTTAAAACATCAGCCTGGCTGGCAGCGGTTGTATTTGGCAAACCAGCCCTTGTGCGGATGGCATTAATATCGCTTATTGCGCCAGCTAAATTATTCTGTTCTGCTCTAGCCTCGGCACGGATAAGGTATTGCTCACCTAAACGAAGCATTGAATAAGCTTCTGTAGGTGTGGTCGCATTATCGCGTCGCAGCTTATATTTGTAAGGATAAGAATAAGTTATGTTGTTAATTATTGAGCTGGTGATCCACTTTAGCTTACGCTGATCATTGGCTTCAAAGAAGTTTAACAGGGTGTTGGTAACGATAAAAGTAGGAACTGACGTTGTTGAACCGGGTATAATTAACTGACCAACAGTCGTTTCATCACCCGGCGCCGGCGGCGTCATTTGCCATATTTCTTCCTGATTACCTACCAAGAATACATTGTTCAGGTTTGGCTCAAGTTTGTATGAAGCGTTAATCACCGTGGTAGCTGCGCTTTCTGCCGCCGCCCATTGCTGCTGGTACAATTGAACTCTTGCTGTGAATGCGCTTACCGCAAATTTATTTACACGAAGCTTATTTATTGGAGCGGGATCATTCGCCAATAATGCCTGTGCGTCTTTTAGATCACTGTTAATTTGCGTGTAAATATCCGCTATGCTGGCCCTCGGAAGAGAGCCGGTTATTTTATAATCGGTTGTGATTACCAACGGCACCGGACCATAAAGGTTTACCATATAAAAGTTTAGGAATGCCCTTATAAATTTAGCCTCACCTGTTAAACGATTTTTCAAGGTTGTGCTTAAGGTAGTGCTTGAGGTAGCGCCCGCAATAACCGCATTGGCCTGGTAAATAAAAGTATAAGCTGTATTCCAAAGCGTTGCATCATTGGTATTTGTTATTGTAATGGCATTTATATAAAATTCCTGGTAAGAGGCAACATTACTTGTAATATTCAATTCATCTGCCGATAAACCGGAGGTTATGTCAGTAAGTCCGTTTGCGATATCTGCAGAACCAGCTGAATTCATCATGTTAATGTAAATGCCGGTTATTGCGGCGGTTGCGTCCGTACTGTCGGCAAATATTTCACTGGTAACGATAGAATTGGCCGGTGGGGGAACTTGAATAAACTTCCGACAAGAGGTTAACGTTAGCCCGCAGAACGCGATAAGCGCTGCAGCGAGAACGTTTCTTAAATTATGTTGATTTTTCATAGTTCTTTAAAAATTTAAAATCCAAAATTGACTCCTGCCGCAACTGTTCTGATTGGTGGCACGTCATAATAATTCTGTGTTTCGGGGTCGTTACCTTTGTATTTGGTAAAGGTCAGCAGGTTTTGAGCGTTGACAAATAACCGGCACGAGCTCATACCAACAACTTGTATCCAGTTACTTTTCAATGCATACGATACCCCGGCTGTTTTTAACCTGATATAAGAAGCATCGGTGAAGACACCGCTTGAGGTCCGGTAATAGGTAAAGGCGTTACTTGCAGCAGTTCCAAAAGTTTGTGAGGTCAGGCGCTCATAGGTCGCAATATCTCCCGGCTTTGTCCAAACGTTCAACGCATCAACCGGGACATTAAATTCGTTGCCGACCGCTTCCGTGAAAGAGGACATGTAATCTAAACCTTTTTGTTTTCTGAACTCAAAAAAGAGGTCTAACTGGAAACCCTTGTATCCAAATGTATTTCTCCAGCCACCATATAATTTAGGATCTGTGTTACCAATGATAAACTTATTGTCGCCTTTAGCAGCTGAAGGGGTTGAACTAACAGTTCCGGCTTTAGTCATGAATTCATACACGCCGGTGGTAGGGTTAACATCAACATACTTATATCCGAATATAGTATTAACTGATTGCCCAATAACCAAATAATTGGCATAGGAAGAGGATGCAAGTCCTGGAAAGGCTATGAGTTTATTCTGAGGAATGGTCACATTGAAGGACGTCTTCCAGGTGAAAGCGCTTTGCTTTAACACCGTTCCGGACAGTACAAATTCCCAACCCTTGTTCTGCACATCAGCCTGGAAATTTTGGGTAACAATGCTGAATCCAGTTTGCGATGGTAATTGATATTGCACCAATTGATTAGAGCTGCGGTCGCGGAACCAATCTGCACTTAACAAAATACGGTCACTCAGGAATCCCAGGTCTAAACCGGCGTCAATTTTCCTGGTCGTACTCCAGCTAAAATCAGGATTTTCCAAATTTTTAGGCAAATACCCTACACTTCCATTGTACAAATAACTGGTTGCCAAAGCGGACCAATTAGAAGTATAAAGAGAATTACCAACATTGTCATTACCCGTAGTACCGTAACTAGCTTTAATTTTACCGAAACTCATGAAAGGCAATACATCTTTCACTGACTTCTCTTTGGTAAAGATCCATCCACCCGCAGCCGATCCGAAACGTCCCCATTGCTTGCCGGGAGCGAACCTGCTTGAACCG